>ERZ889217.397-NODE-397-length-27187-cov-18.557165_pt1 | contig 27187 bp, 21 predicted proteins | sample MGYA00521098_ERZ889217 | MGnify/ENA primary metagenome ERZ889217 (study PRJEB32303, sample SAMEA104408613) | aquatic metagenome | biome: Brackish water; feature: Pelagic; material: water | place: Baltic Sea | collected 2014-06-10T22:04:00 | depth 2,362 m ... | reverse complement strand
GGTCTGCACGAGCGAGGTCTGCACGAGCGAGGTCGCAAAATCACTCCGCAGCGGGAGTGCGCGGGGGTGCGGGCCGCTGGTCCGCGGCACGCGAGGCCCATACAGTGGCTCATTGACCGGCAAACGCTTGCGGAGGTGGCATCGACCGGGCTATCTTTCGTCGCCTTCCGTACTGCCGACTACCGCCCTCAGCCGATACCGCTCTCAGCCTATCGCTCTCAGACTATTCTGATGCTTTGCCCCTCCCAGACGACCATCGCACCGCTTGTTTGTGATCCGGGGGATCTTTCGTCGTCGGAGGCCAGCGGGAATGAACCGGCCCACAGCACGACCACGAAGAAAAGGTATCCGACAAAAAGGGAAGTGCTCGCTGTCATTCCAGCAGAGTGCTTTGAACGCAGCTTGCTCAAGTCGTCGCTCTACATGCTGCCGTCCTTGGTCATGACGATTGGCAGTGGCGTGCTCGCATCCGCATTCATTCCGCTCACCTGGGCGTGGCTGCCTGCGTGGATCGCCTACGCCCTCTTTGCCGGGACCGCGGGCACCGGATGCTGGGTCGTCGCGCACGAGTGTGGTCATCGAGCGTTTACGAAACACAACTGGCTTCAGGATCTGATCGGTTTTTTCCTCCACAGCGCCCTGCTGGTTCCGTACTTTTCCTGGCAGCGCAGCCATGCGTTGCATCATGCCCGCACCAATCACCTCGACCTAGGCGAAACGTATGTGCCACCTCGCGACACAACGCCCAGCGGGAAAGCTTGGCAATGGTGGCAGGCAACGATCGGCGACGAAGCATTTGCCATTTTCGTGATCTTGAGTCGATTCCTGATCGGCTGGCCCGCCTACCTGTTGACCGGTGCCACGGGTGGTCCGGCGCGGGGTACGACCAACCACTTCTGGCCGGTCCGGCCATTCTCGGCTGCAATGTTCCCAGGCACGTGGCGGAGCAAGGTCTGGCTGTCGGGCATCGGTGTTCTTGTCGCGTTCGGCCTGCTCGGCTGGTGGACGTATTGCTCAGGGTTCCTGCCGGTGTTTGCTGTCTACGTCGGTCCCTACCTGGTTGTGAACTTCTGGCTTGTCTTGTACACGTGGCTCCAGCACACGGATGTGGATGTTCCTCACTTCGACGATGAGGAATGGACATGGGTCAAAGGAGCATTCATGACGATCGACCGCCCGTATGGTGCCTTCCTCGACTTTATGCATCATCGGATTGGCAGCACGCACGTCGCTCATCACATCGATGCTCGAATCCCACACTACAACGCCGTCAAGGCGACGCAGGCCTTACGAGAAAACTTCCCAGACCTCTATCTCTACGATCCGACTCCGATCCCAAAAGCTCTTTGGATCGCGGCGACGCAGTGCAACGTCGTGTCGAAGGTAGACGAAGGCTGGAAGTTCGCCGGGCGAGATCGGCACACGGGCTGACATGCCAGGCCTCATCCGCGCGGCATCTCAGCCACTCCGCCCTCTATGAAACCGACCATTCTGCTGGCCCAGGCCACGACCAGTGGTGGCCGGCTGATGACGCTCCACGAGCATGACGGTTCGTTCCTGATCCGAATCGACGGGGTGGAGCTGATGTCGACCCGCCAGCACCACTCGGAATGCCGGCTGGCGGAAGTAGCCTGCGAACAGTTGCACAATCGGGCTGCTCCGCGGGTGTTGATCGGTGGCCTGGGCCTGGGCTTCACTCTTCGGGCAGCCCTCGCCGGGCTGGGCCCGGAGGCACAGGTGACCGTCGTAGAACTGCTGCCCGCCGTGGTCGACTGGAATCTGAATCCCGCCTACGGTCTCGCAGCCGACGCGCTCCAAGACCCACGGGTCAGCGTCGTGGTCGGCGACGTGGCCCGAGTGATCCGCCGGCGGCCGGGCAGCTTTGACGCCATTCTGCTCGACGTCGACAACGGTGCCAGCGGGCTGACAACGGCGGCGAACGACCGACTGTACGATGCAGCCGGGCTCGAGCGGGCCAAGGCCGCGATTCGGCCCGGCGGATGCCTGGCCGTCTGGTCGGCGGTTGACGATCCGGCCTTTCGAGAGCGGCTCCGCAGCAGGGGGTTTGCGGTCACGACCGAACGAGTTGCCGCTTACGCCGGTGGAAACTCATTGAACTGGCTGTTTGTCGGTCGATGCTGAGAGATCTGGCAAGGTTCCTCGAGTGGCCTGCCGGCGTCCACCCGCTCCCCCCGGCTTGTCGCCTCCGGCTTAGCCCAGGAGCTGGCCGCCACCACACGCCAGGGATTCGGTATCCTCACAGGAACGGCGGCGGCCAAACTCAATTTTTCGGATAGCGGCCCCGCCCTCCCTTCTCGATCCTCTGATGCCCGCGAGCCTGCTTGACACAAACGTCTGGTTGACCGCACTGGCGATCTTCGGACTTCTCGCGCTGTCCGCTTTCTTTTCTGGTTCTGAGACTGCGCTCACAGCCGCCTCCCGGGGCATCCTCCGGGCACAGGCCGACAAAGGAGCCAGGGGGGCCCTGACCGCGCTGGAGGTGACCGATGACAGCGAGCGGATGATCGGGGCTCTGCTGCTCGGCAACAACGTAGTCAACATTTTGGCTGCCGCGCTCGCCACGGCGTTGCTCACTCGCCTGTTCGGCACGTCCGGCGTGGCAATCGCCACGCTCGTGATGACGGTGCTCGTGCTCGTATTTGGCGAGGTGCTTCCCAAGACGCTCGCGATCACCATGCCCGAGCCGGTGGCTGCCCGCGTGGCCCCGATCATCCGGCTTTTGATGTGGCTGTTCGGACCTGTCATCAGTCTCGTCCAGGTTCTCGTCCGCGGGGTGCTGGGGGTCTTCGGCATCCGCACCGACCCCGGCCGCCATGTGCTCTCGCTCCGTGACGAAATCGCCGGGGCCATCGCCCTGGGCCACTCTGAGGGGGTGATGGAGAAAGAAGACCGCGACCGGCTCCTCGGGGCCCTCGACCTCTCCCACCGGGCCGTCTCGGAAATCATGACCCACCGCCGGCAAATCGAGATGATCGACGGCAGTCGACCGCCGGCGGAGATCGTGGCCCAGGTGCTCGCCTCTCCTCACACGCGGCTGCCACTGTTTCGCGGCACTGACGAAAACATCCTGGGCGTGATCCATGCGAAGGAGCTTTGGCGGGCGATGGAACGGCTCATTCAGGCGGGTAACGGCGACTGGTCCGCGCTCGAAAGCCTCGACGTGGTGGCCGTGGCCATGCCCCCCTATTTCATTCCCGACGCCACTCCCCTCGACGAACAGATGCGGCAGTTCCTCCGGCGGCGAACCCACTTCGCCATGGTGGTGGACGAGTACGGAGCGCTCCAGGGACTGATCACGCTGGAGGACATCCTGGAAGAGATCGTCGGGGAGATCACCGACGAGTTCGACGTTGGGGAAGACCAGGCAATCGAGCGAACCGAGGGGGGCGATTACCTCGTCGACGCCACGCTGGCGATCCGGTCGCTCAACCGCGAGCTCGAGTGGCAACTCCCCGATGAGGAGGCGAACACCGTGGGAGGCCTGGTGATTCACGAGGCTCAGGTGATTCCCGAACTGGGCCAGAGCTTCGAGTTCCATGGCCTCCAGTTCGAAGTGGTGGGCAAGGAAGGTAACCGCCTGACGCGGCTGCGAATCCGCCCCGTGGCCGCGAGCCACTGACTGAAACCGCCACCGAACGCCCTTGCGACGCCGGCAAGCCCGTCCTTATAGTCCGTCGCCCGTCCGGCCGGGCGGCCCGCCGGGCCGCTGGTTTTCCCGTGGGTTGCGCTATGCTCAGAGTCGGCTATCTCGCTCCCGCCCTCCTTCGGCCGGCCGTTGTCATCGGACTGGTGCTGGCGGGCCTCGGAGCCAACCCACTCGCGTCCGCCCAACGGCTGGCCGAGTCGTTCGACGAGGCGGCCGGAGGAGCCCACCCGCCGGTCATCCCCGATTCGCACGACACGGCTGCCCCTGCCTTTGTGCCCAACGTGCCGGCTGCGCTGTCGCGGCCGGCCAGCTGGCCGACCAGTCCGGCCAAAATCGATCTCGAAAAACACGTGCTCTCGAGCATCCGGGCCCGGCCCGGCGAACCGCTCGAAGACGTCGCTGCGGTTGCCACGACTCAACCGGAACAAGGCGAGGTCGTGCAGGCCCAGCATCTTGTGCCGGCCACTGCACCTCTCAACGAAACCCAGTCGCTCGCTGCCGCGATGGTCGTGGCCCGCGTCGGCCCCGAAGTCGTGCTCGAGGCCGACCTACTCACCCCCAAGGCGCTCGAATGGCTTGCCCAGGTAAGCCCAGGACTGCCGCCAGAAAAGCTGCGGGAGCTGCGGCTCCAAATTTGTCAGCAGGTGCTGCCCTCGCATATTGAGACTCTGCTCGTCTACGTCGACGCCTGTCGGGAGATCCCATCCGAGAAGCTGCCCGAAATTAGAGCCAACGTCGACAAGGCGTTCGACGATCAGCAACTGCCCCGAATGATGCAGGAAGACGGCGTGGCCAACTCGCTGGAATACGAGCAGCGGCTGCGAAGTCAGGGCATGTCGCTCGACCGGATGCGGAAGATGTTTTTTGAGCGTGGTCTGGCCCAGGAATGGCTCCGCAAAAACGTGGGTGATATGGATGAGATTCCCCACGCCGATCTGATCGCCTGGTACCAGAATCACCTGATCGACTACGAGTACTTGGCCAAGGCAAAGTTCGAGACCTTGACGATCAAACTGGGCCTCAAGCGATCTCGCTCCGAGGCCTGGGACATGATGGCTGCCATGGGCAACGAGGTGCTTGGCGGCCGACCGTTTGCCGAGGTGGCCAAGGCCCGCTCCGAAGGCCCTACGGCTTCCCAAGGGGGTAGTTTCGACTGGACCTGCCAGGGAAGTCTGGCCTCCAAGAAACTTGATGAAGCGATCTTCTCCCTGCCTGTCGGCGAGCTGAGTGCGATCATCGAGGACGAGGAATGGCTTCACATCGTGCGGGTCGTCGAGCGGCAGCCAGCCGGCCGCGTTCCTTTTCTCGAAGCTCAGGTAGAGATCCGCGACACGATGCAGGAGGAACGGCGCCGGGCGGCCAGCGATGAATACCTCGCCAAGCTCAAAGACCGCACGCCCGTCTGGACCGTCTTCGATGACTCCTCCGGCACGGCCTCGCAGCCCACTTTCATGGCGGGCCGACCCACGACAGTCCGCTGACCCGCGTGCGGAAACACCGATCGCGGCATCTGTGAGTTGACGATCGCGGAAGACCGCAGACTGATTGCCCGCAGGAAGCGTGCGAGATAGACTGCGCTGCTTGCGAGAATCTGGGCATTTCCTTCCCCTCCGGCCCGCCGTCCCCGTCTGCCAGGAGCCATCCGCCATGACAGCCCCCGCCTCCAAGGTTTCCCCGCCCCGCAACCCTGCGGAATGGTCATCCCCTTGGCCCGGCACCCGGGCCGGTGGATGGGCCCGGCTCGAGCATGACGGGCAGTCGCTCGAACTCCCCACCGTGGTGGGCACCGAAGGAGAGCGGGGAATCGACATTTCCAAGCTCCGCGCACAGTCTGGCCTGATCACGCTCGATGAGGGCTACGTCAATACGGGTTCCACGACCAGCGGCATCACCTTCCTCGACGGAGAAAAGGGGATTCTCCGGTACCGTGGCTACCCGATCGAGGTGTTGGCCGAACGCTGCGACTTCGTCGAGGTGGCCTATCTGCTGATCTACGGCGAACTTCCGACGGTGGCCGAACTCGGCAGATTCCGGCTTTCGTTGGCCAATCACACGATGATCCACGAGGACATGCGGAGCTTCTACGGAGGGTTTCCTCGCGACGCCCATCCGATGGCAATTCTGGGCAGCGTCGTGGGAGCACTCTCGACTTTTTATCAGGATTCGCTCGATGTCCGTGATCCGCGGCAGGTCGAGGTGAGCGTGCATCGGCTGCTGGCGAAGCTCCCCACGATCGCCGCCTACAGCCACAAGAAGTCGTGCGGCCAGCCGCTGATGTATCCACGAAATGACCTGCTGTACTGCGAAAACTTTCTTCACATGATGTTTGCCGTGCCCTGCGAGGCCTACCACATTGATCCTGACTTTGCCGACGCCCTCGACATGCTGCTGATCGTGCATGCCGATCACGAGCAAAACTGCTCCACGAGCACGGTGCGAATGGTGGGCTCGAGCGACGCCAATTTGTTTGCCAGCATTTCGGCTGGCATCTCCGCCTTGTGGGGACCGCTCCACGGCGGAGCCAATCAGGCCTGCGTGGAGATGCTCGAGCAGATCGTGGCCGACGGCGGCAACGTAAAAAAGTACGTCGAACTGGCGAAAAAGAAAGATTCGGGCTTCCGTCTGATGGGCTTCGGCCACCGCGTCTACAAGAACTACGATCCGCGGGCCAAACTCATCAAGGCCACCTGCGACAAGCTTCTCGCCAAGATCTCCCGCCACGACCCGCTCTTCGACATCGCCCAGCAGCTCGAAGCCACGGCCCTCGCCGACGACTACTTCATCGAACGCAAGCTCTATCCCAACGTCGACTTCTATTCGGGCGTGATCTACCGGGCGATGGGCATCCCCGTGCAGATGTTCACCGTGTTATTCGCGATGGGACGGCTCCCTGGCTGGATCGCCCATTGGATCGAGATGCACAAGTCCCCCACGACAAAGATCTGCCGGCCCCGGCAAATCTACTCGGGTGCGACGCTCCGCGAGTTCGTGCCGATCGACCAGCGGTCGTGAATCTCAGCCACGTTTGCCGCGAAAGAAGTCACTCAAGAGCCGGCCGCACTCGTCGGCAAGCACATGGCCCACGTGCTCGACGCGGTGGTTGAGCCGGGGGTCTTCAAACAACCGATAGAGGCTTGCGACAGCCCCGGCCTTGGGATCGGCCGCGCCCCAAACCACCGTCGGCACCCGAGCCTGGAGAATCGCACCGGCGCACATTGGGCAGGGCTCGAGGGTCACATAGAGGGTGCAGCCCTCCAGCCGCCATGAGCCGAGCGTCGCCGCGGCCTGCGTGATCGCAATCATCTCGGCGTGGGCCGTGGGATCAGCGAGTTGCTCCCGCTGATTGTGGCCAGTGCCTACCACGCGGCCACCCGCAACCACGATCGCTCCGACCGGCACCTCATCCTCGGAAGCGGCAACGCGTGCCTCTTCAAGGGCCAGCCTCATCCAACGCTCGTGGGGCGGGCTACCGGGAAGGTCGAAGGATTCCATTGAGTGCCGTCACAGCGGGAACAGAAGGCAGCCGGAAACCGGAAACCGGACAGATGCTGAGTCATGGACCGCCGGACTGTACGGCCGGGGCCGGGGCCGAGGAAACCCCGCCCGGGTTTCAGGGCCGGAATCGGCCGACCGCACGGGCGGCTGGAATCGGGTACGCTGGGTCGCTCGCAATGCCTTTGTTTCAGAGGAGAATGCTACTGATGGATCCTGTCACGCTCTTGCTTCGCTGGGCCCATATTCTCGGGGCGGTCATCGCCCTGGGTGGCCTGCTCTTCGCCCGCGTAGCACTCCTGCCCACGGTCGAGGAACTGGGGCCCGACACAAGCGATCGGGTCCATGCTGGAATCCGTCGCCGCTGGATGCCTTGGGTGATGGGATCGATCACGCTGCTCTTGGCGAGCGGGCTGGCGAACTACATTCTGATGATCCGCCGGGTCAAAGCCGCTCCTGAGCTTTGGGGCCCAGACTGGATGCAACAAACCGGCTACCACGCTCTGTTTGGCGTCAAGTTTCTCATGGCCATGGTTTTGTTCTACTTCGCCAGTGGCCTTGTCGGCCGCGGGGCCGCCACCCAGTGGATTCGAAATGGTCGTCGCCAGTGGCTGACGGTGGCGGTGGCCCTGGGGGTGGGAATCGTGCTCATCTCCGGCTGGATGCGGCAACTCCACACCGGCGCCAACGACCTGCCGGATCCCGTACGGGAGTATGCCAAACACTACATGCAGGACATCGAGGCCACCAACCAAGGGGGCGGCGGGGGTTTTGATGACGAGGATGGGGGCCGCGGTGGCGACCGGGGCAGACCCATGGCTCCCCCGACGTCCGAGCCCCAGGAGAAAACCAGTGGACAAGAAGCAGAAGAAGCGGGCCGAGGTGCTGCAGCAGAAGATCGCGAAGCTGCAGCAGCAGTTGGCAGGGGCGAAGAAGCAGCCCGATGACCCGGCTGAAGTGCCGCGGCTGGAACAAGAATTGGCAGCGGCCCATGCCGAGCTTCACAAGCTCAAAGCAGGCGGCTGACCGCAGCGGCCGCCGCGCCGCATGAGGCAGGGTGCATGGGGTTTCCCGATTACTTCAAGAAGCTCTTCAGAGGCCCGAATCGGGTCGACCTGTGGAAGCGTTTCGAGCGGTTGCGGGAAAGCACATCCGGTACGATGTCGGCGTTTTATAAGGTGCGGGATCTCGGGGACGGGGAGATCCGGGGACTCAAGGTGATCGACCAGGCGAAGGCCGCTCCGGTCGAAGGCCGCTACCGAGGCCTCGGCAAGCCCTCCGAGGGGGAGATCGGGATGCTGGTCATCGGCCCTCACATCGCTCGCACACTCGAGTGGGGAGAATCGACAACCGCCGACCCCTTCGTATTGCAGGAGTTCGTCGAAGGCACGGTGCTCCACACCATACTCTCCGCGAAGAAGCCGTTGTCGATCGACCAACGGCTCGGTTTGATCCGGCAGGCAGCCGAGGCGATCACCACGGTGCACGACTCAGGGTTTGTCCACCGCGACATCTGCCCCCGAAATTTCATCCTCCGTCCCGATGGCAGGCTGATCCTGTTCGATTTCGGTCTGACGGTCCCCGACAAACCGGTCTTCCTTCAGCCGGGCAACCGGATCGGCACGCCCAACTACATGGCTCCCGAGGTGGTCCGCCGCCGGCAGGCCGACAAGCGGCTTGATATCTTCTCGTTTGGGGTGAGCGCCTACGAGATTGCCACCCTCACCGCCCCCTGGCCCCGCGGTAAGACCGGCATGGCGGCCCTGGCCCACGACAGCCCGCCAACACCGATCGAAGAGCACTGGCCCGAGATTCCGCCCCTCCTGGGGGCCGCGATCATGGCCTGCCTGGCCGCCGAGCCCGGCAAGCGTCCGGAATCGATGCAGCAGTTTTTGAAGCGGATCGAGACGGTCGCCGTTTGAATCGCCCGTTCCCGCTGCGAGAACGACCTCCCTTGATCGGTCCGGCAGGCCCGAATATCGTGTAGATTCTGGCTGACAAACCAGTTGGGCACAGCCGGCCAGCCCCAACAAACCACCCGAAAAATTTCCTGGAGCCTGCTCCGATGACGATGGATAAAAGCCTGCGGGTCCGAAAGGGCTCGTCGAACGCCCGTGGTGTGCTCACCCGAGCCGAGCGGATCACCAAACTCAAGGAGCAGGATCGCTGGACGGAGGGCCGCAGTGCGATCGGTCTGCCAAAGGTCCGCGTCCAAAAGCTTGTGATGAAGAAGAAGAAAAAGACCAAGGACGATGCCGAAACGGCGGCACCGGCCACTGGGAAAAAGAAATAGGTTGGGAAAAAGAACGAGGTGGGCGACTGAGCGGAGCGGGGCGCTGCTCCCCTGAGCGGTAGCCGACCTGCGGCCGCGGGGCCCGCTGGTGGACGGTGCTGCTACGGTCCTGCTACGGTCTGATTACTGCCCCGCTTCCATCGTCATCTGCCGTGCGGCAACCTGGCCCGAAGCGATGACCTGGGGAATTCCGACTCCCCGATAGGCCGCTCCGGCGAAGGCCAGGCCGGGATGGGTGGCCACCGCCGCTTCGATCCGTGCCACTCGGTCGGCATGGCCAACGTGATACTGGGGCATCGATGAATCCCAGCGGTCGATCCGGCTGAATCGGGGCGTGCCTTGCGCACCCAGGAGCAGCTTCGTCTCCGCGATGGCCTGGGTGAACAGGGCGTGGTCGTCGAGCGTGACGGCAGTGGGATCAAGCGCTCCGCCGAGAAACACCCGGAGCAACACATGTCGCGGCGGTGCGCGACCGGGAAACTTCGAACTCGAGAAACTAATCGCCAAGGCCCGGCGGCCGGCCACCCGAGGCACGACGAGCCCAGCGGCGTTGAGCGGATGGGCCACGTCCTCTCGGCGATAGCCCAGCGAAACGATGACCGAGCCGGCGTATTCGACAGCTGCCAGTTCCGCAGCCAGAGCCGGGTCGATGCCGTTCACCACCACTGCGGCCGCCTGGGCTGGCACAGCCAGGATCACTGCGGAAGCCGAAAGTTCCTCGGATGATTCACCTCCGGGAGCGCGGGTCAAAAGCCGCCAGCCAGCCTCTGCGCGGACCAGTCGCTCGGCCCGGGCGATACGAAACTCGACGCCTCGCTTCCGTAAGACCTCCGCCAGCCGGCTGGGAAGTGTTTCCATTCCCTCGGCAAAGGTCACGAACTGTCCGTAGCGAGCTCCCGCGGCCACTCCTGCCGTTGGCTGGCCACGGAGCCGAGCCCGCTCGCCCGCCCAGAGGCTGCCGTGTTCCTGTTCGAGCGCCGCAAACTCCCCACAGGCTGAGACCATACCCAGCCGGGCGGGATCGGCCGTCCAAATCCCTGCAGCAAGAGGCTGCACCAGCCGTTCAAAGGCCTCGCGGCCAAGCCGGCGAACCGCAAACTCCTGGAGCGATTCCTCAGCGCCGGCCCTCCGAGGTACCCACCGCTCCGCCACGAGCCGCAGCCGACCGAAGGGTGAGAGCAGGGGGGTGGTGAGAATGCTTGCCAACCGGCCCGGTGCCAGCAGTCGAAATCCGGTAGGCACAGGCACGGCCGCGCCGCGGTGCCAAACGAGCGCCCGCCGCACCAGCGGATCGACGCCGATCAAGTGATCGCCGAGCCCCAGCCTGGCCACAAGTTCAACGCCCTCTGGGCGGGCGGCCAGAAAACAATCGGCGGATTGCTCCACGAGCCAGCCATCCTGACGAATCGTTCCCAACACGCCGCCGAACCGGCCCGATGGTTCCACGACCGTCACGGCCAGGCGGGGATTTCTCGCAGTGGCCTCCTCGGCCGCTGAAAGCCCAGCCAAACCGCCCCCGACCACGATCAATTTTTCAGGATTTTCCCGCAATCTTCGCCACGCTGGTGGGACCTAGGACCGAATCGGGCCATGATTCCCTATCGTACCGCCAGCCGCGGGCTTACGCCGGCCGGCCGGACTGGTCTGGACTGGCCGCCTGCCGCCCCCTACCGTCCCCCTGCTTCGGCCTACGGTCGGCCGAGGGTTTGCCTGTCCAAGGAGAAGCCTCGTGGCCACGCTCCGGTCTTCCGCCTGCTTGACGATTTTTTTGCTGGCTTCGGCGACGTTGGCATCCGCCGCCGGCGGCCCCGATGCCCAGCCTGCTCGTGAAACCATGCGGCTGCCGGGCTGGATCCAGTCGATCGGCGAACCGGGCGACACGTCTCCCGACCAGGCCGCCAAACCCTCCACCGGCTCAAACGCCGCTGGTGTCGTGGCAGCTGGTGGTGCCACGGAGGATGCGACGGTGACCCTGCCTGTCGCAGACTGGACAAGCCCCAAGGACACCAGCCCCAAGGACACCAAGGGGAGCCCATCAACCGGCCGCGTAGCCGCGGTCCAGCCAGCCAACCCCGCAGCCCAGACCGGGGCGAGTTTCCGCCGTTGGATCTCCGAACGGGTCGCGGCCCTGCCCACGCCAACCCTGCCCAAACCGTCGTCATTTCTGCCCGGCTCGCTTGTTCCGGAGCCGGTCGACGCCGACGCTGACGAGACCGCTACGGGCGCGGGTGTTGCCCCCGCCGAGCTCCCTGTGGCCGGCTCCTCGCTCGACGCTCCGGTTGCCGCCACGCCCGATGAGATGCCAACCCTGTCGATCGACCCCGCCAGTTTTCACGGTGCGCACCCGGGCCGCACGACCCGCGCTGAATTGGAAAAGGTCTGGGGCCCCGGTGAGCCCGTCGCGAACGAAGACTCAACCGCCTCGTGGCGAATCGAGCCCTTTGAGCGAGTCGAAGTCTCCTTCGATGGCGACACCATTGCCACGATCAGCATCAAAATGGCCGAGCCGATGGAGGTTGCCGACCTAGCCCGCCAACTCGAGATTGCGGACCTGCGGACCGTGACGATCCGTGATGAGGACGGGACCGCGATCGGTGAGGCGTATCCCGAGCGGGGCGTAATCCTGAACGTTGATCCCGACAGCCAGCAGGCCAATGCGATCTTGATCGAGCCGCTCGATGCCAACGCCTTTGTGCTCCGCGCTGAGGGGGAACTCGACGTTTGCTCAGCCTACGCAGTGGCTGATCTTCAATATGCGATCGAAATCGATCCACAACACATCCGCGCCCACCGTCTCCTGCTCACGATGAGCAGCGACCAGGGCCAATGGCAGCGAGCCCTCGAGATCGCAGAAAATGCCCGCCAGCTCGATCCGGACGACATCCGAGTCTGTTTCAAGCTCGCGGGCGTGCTGCTGGCGCTCGACCGACCGGCCGACGCTCGAGCGGCGGTCGAGGGCGCGGCAAACTCTGCCCAAGATTCGCCGCTGCTAGCTGCCCAACGCGAACGGCTCCTCGGCCGGATTGCCCTCGCCGGCCCGGCTGCCGATCACCGGTCTGCCGTCACGCACTTCACCGAATCGATCCGGCTCGCGGCCCCGCTACTCTCGAAACGATCGCCGACAGTCCAGGCGGCTGTCCGGGAGGTGCTCCTCGACGCTCATCTGGGCACGGCCTTGGCGATTGGGGAAGGCACATGGCAGCAGAAAAGCCGAGTGATTCCCAAGTGGATCGCCCGTGGCGAGGCGGTGGTCAAGGAACACCCTGGCTCTGACCAGGAGCGACAGATTCTCGAACTCCAACTCTGCTGCGGAGCGCTCGCCGTAGCCGCCGCATCCACCGAGTCGGTCGAGCCGCTGCCCTGGGTGAAGCGGCTGCTCGAAGTCCGTGACCAAATCAGTGACACGGTCAACGATCCCTGGCGACGGCGGCAGATTGATTGGGGGGTGGGCCAGGGACTCGCCGACGCGATCACAGCCGCCCAACTCAGAGGCGATGCCTCCGACATGCTCGACAACGCCACGCTCACGGCCGCCTATTTGGAACGGGGCGCGGAGCACCGCCAATTGACCGATGGTGAACGAAAGCAGCTAGGCGACCTGATGTTTCGAATTGGCATCCTCCACAGCCTCCAGCGAGGAGATCACGCCACAGCCGTCACCTGGTTTGACCGCGCGATCCCGCTCTGGAATGCCAATGATCACTTCGAACGCGACGGTGAACTCGGTCGACTCGGTGAGTCGTACGTCAGCATGGCGATCTCCTACTGGCAGGTCGAGCGGCGGGAAGACGCGCTCGAACTGAGTCGTCGGGGTGTCGACCTGATGGTGAGTTCGGTGGATGCCGGCCAACTGGAGGAGCGGGCCCTCGCCGTCGCCTATGGCAACCTCGCAACAATGTACGCTGAGCAGGGCGACGATGATCGCTCCCGCAGCTACGCCGAAATGGCCGGGCGTGCCGAAGCCGCCGCAAGCATGATCCGCTAGGAAAGCCCGCCCCGGCGGGCGGGCAACCACTCCCGGACTAGCGAGACCGAGACGGGACAGAGAAGAGCCTGTCCTTGCTGTGATGTCCTGTTTGGGAGCTACAGCAGGCTCTCGAGCAGGAGTCGCATCTTGCGGAGTTCACCCACCTGGTCGACGCCTTCCAGAGGGGGCATCTGGGCACAGAGGCCGCGGGTGTATCCGACCCGCTGCAGTTGCGAAACAAGCTTGCCGTATTCGACGTTACCCTGACCGATTCGCACTTGAAAGGCATCCGACTTCGTGTCTCGTAGGTGCACGTGGGCCACATACTTGAGGATCGGCTCCCAGGAGGTCGGCTTCTTCTGGCCGTAGATGAAGTGGGTGGGATCGAGCGTCACGCCCAGGCCCGGCACGTTGCGGCAAAGCGAGGCGGTCGTCTCCGCATCCTGGGTCATACGACCGGAGGTCGTTTTGACGGCGACCACTCCACCCAGGCTGGACGAAATCGCGACCAGCTTCCGCAACCGTTCGATCTCGCCGTTGAACGGCGTGCCGAGTTCCGACGCCTCCACCACCATCGTGACCACACCAAGCGACTTGGCCAGGCGACAGGATGCCTCGAACAGGTCGTACACGTCGGGCGTTTCGGAGGCTGCAAACGACACGGCGACCGGCCGTAATCGCTGGAGGTCGCTGCAGGCCGCGATCGCGGCCTCGGGGTCGGCCGCGACGTCCGCAGGCCGGAGGTGGCCGCCATCCTCCCGCACATCAAGTTCCACCGCGGTGAATTCCAGCTCAGCCAGCCGCTCCATCGCGGTGGCCAGCGGCAGATCGGGCAGGCATTCAGTACTGACACAAACAAACACGCTCGCTCGCTCCTCTCTCGGATAGTCACGCGGGCTTGGGCATCGGCGGCCCGCGTAGAATCCAAGGGTAGCGGCCCGGCCGTCAAACCGACAACCGCAGCAGCGTTAGAATGAGGCGGGGTGGCTGCTCGCAACGGTAGCTGCGTCCCGCTTGGCTTTCCCGGCTGTTTCCTTTTTGGCTTTCCTTTTTGGCCTTCCCTTACGGAGCGAAACGATGGCGTTCGATCAGCAGCAGCCAATGCAGCCACCCACCCGCGTGATCCTCGAGCAGCCCGGAGGCTGGGGCCGCTGGAGCACCCGGATCGCCTGGCTCATTGCCGGGGTGAGCTTTCTTTCAGCGGTCGGCAGTGCAGCGGCCTTCTCCCGGTATTTCCAACGCGACTCGCGGGTGGTGGAGAAGTATCACTCCCTCTCCGAATTCGCCGCCAACAAGATTGCGATCGTGAGCGTCACCGGCGCGATCATGGGGGGTGACGGTTTCGCCCGGGCTCAGCTTGATCACGTCGAGGATGATCCCACCGTCAAGGCGATCGTGCTGCGGGTCGATTCCCCCGGCGGCACCGTAAGCGGCAGCGATGAAATTCACCACCGGCTCACGGAACTGATCAAGGATCGTGACCTCCCCGTGGTTGTGAGCATGGGGGGCTTGGCTGCGAGCGGCGGCTACTACGTAGCGATGGCCAACGGCGGCCGTGAAGACGTCATCTTCGCCGAGCCCGCCACGCTGACTGGCTCGATCGGTGTGATCATTCCCCACTTTGACTTATCCGAGGCGCTCGGCCGGATCGATGTGCGCGACGACTCGATCGCCAGCGGCCCGCTCAAGGAGATGCTCAGCCCCACCAAGCAGCGGTCACCGGAATTAGCCGAGCGGGAACGCAAGGTGCTCCAGAGCCTGGTCGACGGGATGTTCGTGCGGTTCAAGGCGATCGTGAAGCAGGGTCGGCCGAGACTCGACGAGGCGGCCGTCGATGCCGTGGCCACCGGCCAGATCTTCACCGCCGAGCAGGCCCGGGAGGCCGGACTCGTCGATCGGATCGGGTTTCTTGAAGATGCGATCGACCGGGCGGTGGAACTGGCCGGGCTCGACGAGCAGAAGGCCCGAGTGGTGAAGTACACCCGGCCCAAAGGGCTGCTCGACGAGGTACTCGGCGGCCAGACCGCCGGCGCCCAGTTCTCGTTTGCATCCTTCGCCGAACTTGCCACGCCCCGAGCCTGGTATCTCTGTAGTTGGTGGCCGGCCCTGATCCGGTCGGAGTGAGGTTTTGGTTGCCTGTGACCAGGCCCGCGCTGGCCTGATTGGACTGCTGTGTCCTGCGGCGGCAAACCGATTCTTCAGCCTGCCACAATCTGGAGCGGGAATGGGAGCGGGAGCGGGAATGTCTTGGCACCTGCCACTGGTGACCACGTCACGTAGTGGTGTCGCCGTTTGAATACGCCCGTTGGTAACTTGCTTCCGCACCCAGTGCGGCGACGGCAGCCAGGTCCGCGGCAGAGGGCCGGCGGCCGGCAGCCCGGGCGAGCGCCAGCCGGCACCAGACGTCGGCTGCCCGCGCGGCTCGATCGGTTGCCACCCAATCGGCATGATGGGCTACGGCCAACACGCTCACGAGTTCGCGAATCCGCGTGGAGAGGTCGCCGACCTCCAGCTGCCGATCGCCCACGCTGCGGCCGTGCTGGCGAATGGCCCGATCGATAGCAAGGGCCTCAACAGCGAGCTGCCGCCGAGCCTGCCGGGCATGCTCCCGCAGCCGACGATCCAAGAGCCTGCCATCTTCGGGATGGCTGGACCTTCGCCCGGCAGCAACCCGCCATGACAGCCAGGCCCCCGCCCGCGTGACTGCGGTGGCCTCGCGGCTGATTCCCGCAAGCGGGTGCCCCTTGGCGATCCCGCGAAAGAGTGCCAGCCCGAGCAGGTCGCTCTCCCCCTCGTAAACGCCCACGGCCAGATGGTCGTGGAAAGAGTCGCCCAGCGGATGGCCCACGAGAAAAGCACGGCCGCCGTGCACTCCCAGCGCGTCGATCGCCGCCTCGCGAATGCAGTTGCTAGCGACGACCTTGGCGGTGATCGCCTCCCACTCGCCGCCACCACCGGCGTCGATCGCGGCGGCGGCCCAGGTCGAGATCGCATCACAGGCCTGGCTGGCAGCGGCGATTCGGCCCAGCCGGCCCTGCACCAGCTGCCGGGCCGCGATTGGACGGCCCCAGGTCTCGCGGCGGCGGGCATGATCGGCCGCCTGAGCGAGCAGGATCCGGAGCGTGCCGGCTGCCTGGGCGGCCAGCGTCGTGCGACCGCGGTTGAGCCCATGCCAGACGATCGCCATGCCATCGCCGCCGGCCGGTGGTTCGAGGAGGTCGGCCTCGTCCAACTCAAACCGGGAAAATTCGAGCGCCGCGTTGTGGCTGTGTTTGAGCGGATGAAGCTTGTATTCCCGTAGTCGAAAACTGGCCGTGTCGGCGGCGGGCAATCGAACCACCGCGATCACCGGCCGGCCCTCGAGCAGGGCGAGGATCTTGACGAGCCGGCCATGCGTGGCACCAGTGACGAACATTTTCGTGCCGGTCAGGACCAGCCGGCCGTGCAGCCGCTCGAGCCGACTGGTCACGCGGCCCAGATCACAGCCGGCGTCGGCCTCCGTCGCGCCGAAAATCGAAAGTGGATCGCCGGCAGCCAGCTGCGGCAGCAGCCGGGTCCGCTGCTCGTCATTGCCGAACGACACCACGGCCGATACCGCACCGATCGAGGAATGAACAGCGAGCAGGCCGGCGGCGGAGGGCACGTCGGCCGCCAGCCGCGTGATCGCCCTGGCTAGGTCGAGCATCGAGGCGCCCGCGCCACCAAACGCCTCGGGTACGGCCAACCCCCACAGGCCCGTCGCGGCCAGTGCCTTTTCGGCAACCGTGGAAAACCGTCCCCGCAAGGGCGGCAGCGGATCAGTGATCGGCGGCTGTGGGCCCGGAGGTTCGGCGGACGAGTCGTAGAGCGCATCAGCCGCCCGCAGCCTGCTGATCTCCTCGGTGGCCCGCTCGAGGATCGCCTCCACACCCGAAGCCAGGGGGACCTGAGCAGCCTCAGCGGCCGGGGCGAAGCCACCGCCAGCTCCGTGCCAGATCGCCGGAATCAGCCAGCTTCTTTCGCCGGCAAGAGCCTGTGGCATGTCTTCGATCGTAGCCCGCCGGCCCGGGTTGATCAGCCCGCACCAACCTGGTGCGGGCTCAGCTGCCGCCGTGGCGACCCGTTTCCCAAAGTGTTCAGCGATCACCTGCCGCCGCAGTTTGAGCGACTCGGTAGCCTCTCCATGGGCGGCGTCGAACGCTCGGCCCACGAGGATAAACCGCCGCACCCACCAGGCCCGGGGCAGTGCCTGCTGCCGCCGTGCCAGCCGCCGCGCGAGCCAGGCCAGCAGCCGCGGATGCTCGAGAGCCGCCCGGCGGCTGAACACTCTCAAGCCCAGCCGGCGAATTGCCTGCCGAACGACGCTCGGCTCGGGCACGATCAGAGCCACTGGCCAGGGCAGGCCGTCGCCGACCACGCAGACCTGGGCCACGGTCTCCTCTTCGGCGAGCGACCGCTCGACTTCAGCCGGTGGCAGTTTTGTGCCGCTGGCCAGCACGAGCACGTCCTTCAGCCGGCCAGTGATGGCCAATTGGCCTGCACGGTCGAGTCTGGCCAGGTCGCCCGTTTCGAGCCACTCGGGCACGGCCGTGACTGCCTCCCCTGCGGCCGGATCGATGATGCCCAGGGCCCGGCTCGGAGTTTTTACGAGCAGTTGCCCGCGGGTCGCAGGCCGGTCATCAATCCGGAGTTCGACTCCCGCCAAGGGTGGACCAACCGAACCGACCTGTGCGGTTCTTGGATTCGCTAGGGCGACCACCGGACCCGCCTCGGCGAGGCCGTATCCCTCAACGAGCGGCACCCCGCGGGCTGCAAAAAACTCAGCCGTCCGCTGCCGCAGCGGGCTCCCCCCCGAGATGCAGACCCGCACCTCCCCCCCCAGGGCAACGGCCAGATCCTTGATCCGCCCGCCCGTCGCAGCCATCGCCAGCCGCTCAAAAAAAACCGGCACGCCGAGAATGACCGTCGGCGGTAGGGCTCTGCAGAGATCAAGAATGCGTCGCCGATCGGAGACCACGTGCAAACAGCTGCCGCGGACGATCGCCGTATAGAGGTCACCGACGCGGGCCAGGGCGTGGCTGGCCGGCAGCCACGAGAGCCGCACATCCTGCGGGTCGTCAAGAAACACCGCCGCCGCGGCCTGGGCATTGGTGGCCAGTGTCCGCTGGGAATGCATCACGCCCCGCGGTCGGCCGGTCGTGCCCGATGAGAGCATGATCGTGCAGCAGTCATCGGGATCGGTCGCGGCGACCCTCTGCCGAAGCGACACCAGGATCGGGGCTGATGCGACTGCGACGGGCTCCGCGGCCCCAGCCCAGGCTTGCTCCGCGGCTACAACCACCCTGCCGCGAAGCACGGAACGCGGCAGGGGCGTGGGGCCGCCGCTGGTGATCAGGCCTCGCGGCCCGAGCCAGTCAAGTTGCTCGAGGTTTTCGCGGGGCGTGGCGTCGGCGTGGAGTGGAACATGAACAAGCCCGGCGAGCAGGCAGGCAAGGTCGGCAACGATCCAGTCCACCGAGTGAGGTCCGAGCTGGGCAACCCGGTCGCCCTGCCGCAGCCCGGCGCCCTCCAGTGCATCCGCTAGACGGAGAGCGGCGGCTGCCATTTCGATCCAGGTCTGGCTCTCAATCACCGTGCGCTCGGCGGACGTGGCCCCGGGCTTCGGGATCCGGGCCACAGCCATCCGATTCGGCGATTCGCCCACTCGACTGAGGAAAAGCTCACCGAGCGATGCGGCCGCCAGGGCCGACCGTGGCTGCTGTTGTGTCACGGGCATCGTTTGTGGGTCCATGGTCGTAGCCCTCACTCCACGCGTTCAAAAAGCACCGCGATCCCCTGGCCCAGCCCGATGCACATCGTGGCCAATCCCAGTCGGCCCCGGGTGTCTCGCAGCGCATGCAGGAGCGTGGTCGTGATCCGGGCTCCGCTGGCCCCGAGCGGATGGCCGATCGCGAGGGACCCGCCGCGCACGTTGACCCGGCCAGAGTCGAGCCCCAGTTCCCGGATGCAATGAATCGCCTGAGCAGCAAATGCCTCGTTGAGCTCCACCAGATCGATGTCGGTCAGGCTGATTCCGGCCGCGGCCGGTCGACCCAGCAGCCTCCGCACAGCCGCGATCGGCCCGGTGCCCATCGCGGCCGGCGGCACGCCCACCACGGCGGTGGCCAGGATTCGGGCCAGCGGCTCGAGTCCCTGCCGGCCGGCCTCGGCCTCCGACATCACGACCAGTGCTGCTGCGCCATCGCTCAACGGGGCGCTCGTGGCTGCTGTCACCGTCCCGAGTTTCGGCAGGAAGACCGGCTCAAGTCTGGCCATCGCCTCGAGGCTGGTGTCGCTGCGGATCGACTGATCCCGCCAGGCCTCGACCACGCTCCCCGACTCGTCGTGGCCGATCACAGACACAAGCTCGTCGTCAAACAGGCCAGCAGCCGCAGCGGCCGCCGCGCGGGCGTGGCTTTCGCGGGCATACTCCTCCTGCTCCCGCCGCGAGATGCCATGCTTGGCAGCGAGCTGCTCGGTGGTGAGCCCCATCGAAAGCATGCCGCGACTCGAGCGGGCGAGCACCCGCGGGTGGATGTCCACGGCCGCCTCCATCGGCAGATGGTGCATGTGCTCCACGCCCCCCACTACCTGCACGTCGGCCGCGCCAGCCTGGATGGCATGGGCCGCCTGAGCCAGCGCCTGGAGGGAGGAGCCGCAGAGCCGGTTGATGGTCGTGCCCGCAGTGGCAAGCGGCAGTCCAGCCATGAGGGCGACGCAGCGGGCCACATTGCCACCGAGTTCCCCCCGCTGCTGAGTGGCCCCGAGCACGAGGTCTTCGATCGAGTCAGGGTCGACACCCGAGCGGTCGACAACGGCCCGAACGGCTGCGGCGGCCAGCTCATCACCCCGAACATGCCGGAAGACGCCCTGCTCGGGATGGGCCCGTCCGATCGCCGTGCGGCAGCAGGCGACGACGACCGGAGTGGTAGCGGGATCGCGAGGCGGGAGGGTCCGCATGGGAAGGGTCATCCTGTTCTCGGCATGGTGTGCATCGCCTGATCCGCCCGCTCAGTTGGTCAACGATCTGCCAGAGCGGGCCAGGTCGAGCAACCGCTCGGTAGGCTGCATTCGAAGGCCGAGATCGGCCAGCGGCTCGAGGCGGCGGACGATCTCGGCAGCGCTCACGGAGTCGGCCCAGGCGAGCAGGCCGCCGCGAAACGGGGGAAAGCCGAGGGCGTGGATCACCGCCAGGTCGATGTCTCGACCGTCCCGCACGATCCCTTCGTCGAGCACCCGCAGGGCTTCGAGCAGCATCGGGAGAAAGAGCCGATCGGCGATCGTGCGGTCGGTCGCCTCGCGGGCCGGCAGGGGATAGCGGGCCAGCACGGTCGCCGCTCCGGGACCAGTATCGATGATTCGAGCCCGGGGGCCGATGCCGGAGTAGTCGTAAAACCCGCCACCGGTTTTGCGGCCCAGCCGCTTCGCCTTGACAAGCGCGGGAATCACCGGGGAGGCCGCGATTCGGTCGCCGTAGGCGACGCTCAGCACAAGCCCGGCATAGAAGGCCGTGTCGAGCCCGATCATGTCGTAGAGTTCGATCGGGCCCATTGGCATGCCGAAACGCCGAGACACTCGATCGATCCGCTCGGGGGCCACGCCTTCCCGCACCATCTCGACGGCCTCGTGCAGATAGGGCATCAGCACGCGATTCACGAGAAACCCGGGGCTATCCCGGACCACCACCGGACACTTACCGAGCCGCTTGGCGTGGGCCACCACGGCCGCCACGGTGGCATCACTCGTGGCCGGTCCGCGAATCACCTCCACCAGCGTCATCCGCCGAACCGGATTGAAGAAGTGCATCCCGCAGAAACGGGTCGGGTCGATCAGCGGTTCGGCCAGCTTGGCGATCGGATTGGTCGAGGTGTTTGTGGCGATGATTGTTTCCGGGCCTACCGCCCGCTCGATCTCGGCCAACACCTGCTGCTTCATGTCGGTGCGTTCAAGCACACTCTCGATTACGAGGTCGGCACCAGCCAACGCAGCCAGGCGGGTGGCGGTCTGGAGCCTGCCAGCCAGGGCGAGAGCCGCTTCCGGATCGCTCCGTTTCGTGGAGCGGTTCCAGGCGGCCTCGTCGAGGATGCCAGGCACGCTCCGCGCTAGAGCCGCTGGCTCGATATCGACCAGCCCCACGCCCAGCCCCGACCGCAGGTGGGCCGCGGCGATGCCGGCTCCCATGATCCCCGCGCCGACAACCGCTGCAGCGGTCAACTCGCGCGGCGGAGCCGACTCGGTGCCGCTGCCGATGCCTGGATCACGACGGTTCCGCTCACCCAGGCGAAACACCCGCACCAGACTGGCCGCCACCGGAGACGCGGCGAGCGCGGCAAAGGCCCGAGATTCAATTCGCTCGGCCTCGGCTGAGTCGACCTCGGCGCTCGCCAGGATTGTCTCGAGGATCGCCAATGGGGCGGGATACCGGCCGCCCGTTCGCCCCAGCATCACGGCTGTGGCAGTTGCGGAGAGAAAGTCTTTCTCGATCGGGTCGAACACAACTGGCTCCGAGAGCCGGGCGCGGCGAGCGGCGATCAAGTCGGTGGCTCGGTGGATGTCGAGCAGGCGGCGGGCGGTCTCGAGGGCGACTGCCGCCGGAACACAGGCATCGACCAGCCCCATCCGCGCAGCGGTCAGCCCGTCGACTGGTTCGCCACCGGCAGCAAACTCCACCGCCGGGCCCGGCCCGATCAGCCGTGGCAGCCGCACGGTGCCGCCCCAACCGGGCAGGAGGCCGAGCTTGACCTCTGGCAGGCCGAGTTGGGTATGAGGCTCGGCTGTGGCCACGCGGAGATCGCAGGCTAGAGCCAGTTCCAGGCCGCCACCGAGGCAGCTACCGTCGATGACCGCCACGGTGGGCCAGGCGGCCGAAAGCCGGGCAAACAGCCGCTTGCCGGCAGCGCACATCGCCTCAACCTCGGAGGCAGTCAGACTCCCCAGCCTTTCCAGCCGGTCCATGTCGGCTCCGGCGAAAAACGAGCCTGTCCGGCCCGACCGGACGATCAGCCCGCGGGGAGCGGGGCCCCGACCGAGGGCGTCGAGGGCCAGCGAGAGATCAGTCAAAACCTGCTCGGTGAGGACGTTGGATCGCCGGTTGGGAACCGCAAAGGTAAGCACCACGACCCCGTCGGAAGGCCAATCGACTGCGACCGTGGCAAGCTCCCAGGCAGTGGCGGGCATAGGTGCTTTCCGCGGATTCGCTTGCCTGGAGCGGGAAAAGGGGTAGTGTATCGGCAGTTGCGGCCTGCCACAGGGCGCTATCACACAGGGAGGTCGCGGCCGAGTATGAGCAACCAGCCCAGCCAGCAGGAATCTGTATCTGGTAAACCGGCGGTATCTGCCGCCGAAAATGCGGTTTCGCCATCGCCTCCGGCATTTGCTTCCGTCGCGAGTCAGGCCGCGGTCTGGCTGTTTCTGGTGGCGGTAGCAGTCGCCGGCCGGGCCTGGCAGCCCGCGGCCAACGTCACTCCGCTCGCCGCTGTCTCACTGGCTGCTGGAGCCGTCTTCTCGAGCGGGCTGGTCGCGGCGAGCGTACCGCTGGCAGCCCTGGTGATCAGCGGCCTATTTCTCCCGAGTTACGGCAGCCTCACGCTCGCACTGGTCGTCTACGCCGCCCTGGCCTGGCCGGTGGTGCTCGGCCGGCTCGGGCTTCTGGGGCATCCTGGAAAAGCGATCCGGTGGCTGGCGGTTGTGGGCGGAGCGCTCGCCAGTTCGCTCGGATTCTTTTTTCTGACCAATGCCGCCTATTGGCTGCTGTTTGAACACTATCCCCGCTCGGCAGGCGGTCTGCTTGCCTGCCTGGTGGCAGGACTGCCCTTCCACCGATGGATGCCGGTCGGCGACGTCGCCTGGAGTCTTGTTTTGTTTGGTTGTCTTGCAGCAGCCGCAACGCTGGGCGACCTGGTCTTCGGTCACCGGCTGGCCACCAGATCACTGCCGCAGGGCCGCAGCGACTCTCCCGCTTGACTGACGGGTGATCGGATCGAGAATAGGAGAAGTGTGAGAAAGTAGGCTCGGTAGGCTCTTTCTGACACACGCCGCGGGAATGGCGGAATTGGCAGACGCGCCAGGTTGAGGGCCTGGTGGTAGTAATACCGTGCAGGTTCAAGTCCTGTTTCCCGCACTTCTTTCTCACCGCCCCCATCCACTCTTGGTTCGGATTCGGTCGTGGCACGCGGCATGACCATTGGCGAGCGGTTTTTCTCCGCGGATCGGCCCATGCGATGACCCACGACGCTTCCGTAGGCTCTGAGCCGGTTGCACCGGCTCAACCCCCCATCAACAACCAGCCGGCTGAGGGTGAGGCCGCATCTGCGTCCCGCCGGATTCCGATCGGCACCCAGCGGGCTGGCGTCGCACCGCCGTCGCTTGCCCCCAAGTATCAATACGTGGCACCGTCAGCGGCCGCGGCCCCACCTCCGGTCGCGCCCCTTGCTCCCTCGGCTGAATCGCCTCGGGCGATCGAGGCCGGCGAGGCAGTGGCTCTAACTGCAGTGGCTTCGGCTGCAGTGGCTTCGGCCGGCGGGTTCACACCGGTCTCCTCTGGACCTGGCCAGGAAAGTGGGAGCCGAGGTGGCCGAGGTCGAAGGCGAGACGCACCCAAACGCATATCGCCGGCTGACATCCTGCCTCCGGCCAAACGGGTGGCGGTGCCTAGCCTGCGGGCTGGTCTCGATGAGGATCTCGAGGCCGACTTCGCTGCGGCCATCGAGGGCATCGCGATTGATGACATTCTCGAGGCCCAGTCCGCGATCAAGGCGGAAGCGCCATTGGATCCAGGTAGTCGGATCACAGGCGTGGTGCTGTCGATCGGTGCCGACACGGCTTTCATCGATCTTGGAGGGCGGCGGCAGGGAGCCCTGAAGCTGGCTGGATTCCTGGATCGGGGCGAAGACCTCCCCGAGGTGGGCGCGGCGGTGGAACTGTCCGTGGGCGGACGCAACGAAGAAGACGGGCTCTACGACGTAGCGCCCGCCAATCGGGCGGTGGCTGTTGAAGATTGGTCCCAGATTGAAGCCGGAATGGTGGTCGAGGCGCGGGTGACGGCTGCCAACAAGGGCGGGCTCGAATGCGAGGTGGCCGGACTGCGAGGTTTCATGCCGGCCAGCCTGGTGAGCACCTGGCGAATCGAAAACCTCGAAGAGATGGTCGGCCAGACGCTGGAGAGCCTGGTCACGGAGATCGTGCCGGCGGCCCGGCGGCTGGTGCTGTCGCGGCGGGCGGTGATCGAGAAAATGGCAGCCGAGGCCAAGTCAAAGATGCTCGAAACACTCGAGCCAGGAGACGAGTTCGACGGTATCGTCCGCAGCGTGCGGGAGTTTGGCGCGTTTGTTGACATCGGCAACGGCGTCGAGGGATTGGTGCATGTCAGCGAACTCTCCTGGGACCGCGTCGCCAATCCAGCCGACGTGCTCCAGCAGGGGCAGAAGATCAGGGTGATTGTCAAGAAGGTTGATCAAGAGACCGGGAAGATCGGTCTCTCCGCCCGCGACATGATTGAGAATCCCTGGAAGCAGGCAGCAGACAAGTACCACGTGGGCGCTACCGTGCGCGGGGCGGTCAGCCGGATCGCCCAGTTCGGTGCGTTCGTAAGGCTCGAGCCGGGGGTTGAGGGGCTCGTGCACATCTCCGAACTCGCCACCCGGCACATCCGCAGTGTTGCCGACGTGGTCCGAGAAGGCGAGGCGGTCGAGTGCCGGGTGTTGGCGATCGATCCGGACGCTCAGCGGCTCTCGCTTTCGATCAAGGCGCTCGCCCCGCCTCCAGCGGCCGTTGTCAGGCCCGGGGCCGCCGGGGGTACGTCTGAAGCGGCCGAGCCCGAGACGCCTCCAGCGCCTCCCAAGGTCCGCAAGACACCGCTCAAGGGAGGCGTGGGGGGTGATTCCGCCGGGGCGGAGTTCGGCCTCAGGTGGTGACGGGCCCTCCGGCCGTGATCATGTTTTTGCCCATCCAGGCCACGAGCGGCTCGGGAATCCGGACCGAGCCGTCGGCCTGCTGGTGATTTTCCAGAATCGCGATGATGGCCCGGCTGATGGCCACGGCGGTACCGTTCAAGGTGTGGGCAAACGTGGTTCCCTTCTCGCCGGCCTTCTTGAACCGGATGCCGAGCCGACGGGCCTGGTAATCAGTGCAGTTGGAGGTGCTCGTCACCTCGCCCCACTCGCCCCCGGTGCCCCGGCCGGGCATCCAGGCCTCGAGATCGAACTTTCTGTAGGCGGGGCCGCCGAGATCGCCCGAGGCCGTGTCGATCACGCGGAAGGGGATCCCGAGGCCATCGAACAGCCGGCATTCCAGATCCAGGAGCCGCTGGTGCATCGCCTCGCTCTGATCGGGTAGCGTGAAGGCAAACATTTCCACTTTTGTGAACTGGTGCACCCGGTACAGACCGCGGGTGGCCCGGCCGTGGGCCCCGGCCTCGGTGCGAAAGCAGTGGCTGATGCCACAGAGCGTGAGCGGTAGTTCTGCGGCGTCGAAGATCCGCTCGTGAAAGGCTCCACCGAGTGTGATCTCCGCTGTCGCCACGAGCGATAGATCAGAACCGGTGATCGAGTAGATCTGGGTCTCGGGGCCACGCGGCATGAAGCCGGTGCCCTCGAGAATGGTATCGCGGGCCAGATCGGGCGTGGTCATGACGGTGAAGCCCTCCCGCAGGAGGAGGTCCACGGCATACCGCTGGAGTGCCAGTTCCAGAAGCACGCCATCGCCGATGAGAAAGTAGAAGCCGTGGCCCGCCACCCGAGCCCCGGCCTCGAAGTCGAACAGCCGCAGTTTCTCCCCCAGGACCACGTGGTCCTGCGGCTGGAAGTCAAAATCGCTCATCGGGGTGGCCCCACGGCGGATTTCAACAGCGGCATCCTCGCCTCCCACCGGCGCGGCCGGATGGGTGAGATTCGGAATCGCCTTCAGAATCAGATCGGCCTCGGCGACGACCTGCGTGGATTGAGTCTCGACGGCAGCGATCTCCTCGCGGAGCCGGCGGCCCTCAGCCTTGCGGGCCTCGCGTTCCGACTCGTCGACCGCCTTGCCGATCGAGCGGCTCACCTGGCCAGCCTCCTGGTTGAGCCGGTCAATATCGGCCTGAAATTGCCGCCGGAGCCGGTCGAGTTCGGCAAAGCGGACCACATCAGCCGTTGCCCCGCGAAGGGTACAGTTGGCCGCGACGAGATCGATATTTTCGGCAACAAAGCGGCGATCGAGCACGAGGGAGGCTCCAGGGAAGTAGCGTGCCGGTGGACCATGGTTCCGGGCACCGTACAATACTGACAGGTTCCGGGCAGGATGCGGCCAGGTGGCAGCAGCTCGGGGCTGCGAGTGTGCCAGAGAAATGACCACGTCCGCCAGTGCCAGCGTGGAAGAGCCGGCCGTCTCCGAGCCGGCCCCGGCAAAAGGCGTGAGGCCCGATCCTCGGCCCCAGCGACAGCCTCGGTATCACGTGGTGCTCTGGAATGACAACGACCACACCTACCAATACGTCGTGATCATGCTCCGGATGCTGTTTGGCCATCCCGTCGAGACGGGCATCAAGATGGCCAAGGAAGTTGACACCGAGGGCCGGGTGATCGTGCTCACCACCACGCTGGAGCATGCAGAACTCAAGCGAGACCAGATTCGGGCCTTTGGCGCTGACCAGTTGGTGGCGCGATCAAAGGGGTCCATGTCGGCCTCGATCGAAGCGGAGCCGGCGTAGGTCCGGCTCCGAAGGATAGCCCGGTCAATGGCGCTTCCGCACCCGTCTTCCGGCTGACGGACTGCC
>ERZ889217.396-NODE-396-length-27239-cov-26.967371_pt1 | contig 27239 bp, 23 predicted proteins | sample MGYA00521098_ERZ889217 | MGnify/ENA primary metagenome ERZ889217 (study PRJEB32303, sample SAMEA104408613) | aquatic metagenome | biome: Brackish water; feature: Pelagic; material: water | place: Baltic Sea | collected 2014-06-10T22:04:00 | depth 2,362 m ... | reverse complement strand
GATATTCGCGGTTAGTAAATTTTTCGTCTTCATATTCAAGGGCGATGGCGCCAATGCGAAAAACTTAAATGGACTCAGTGGGGATCGAAGTTACAGGTCAAGAGGCTCTCGCTTTGAGTTCTGAGAGGCAAGCGCTTTCTTTAAGACAACTCTAAGTGAAAAAAATTGAGCCACTTGAGAAATGAACAATCAAAATATTGTTTACGGGCTTAGGTTATTCCTATGAGTATTTTGCTTCAAAGAAAAAAGAGTTATTTGGGGGCGCTAATTGCCTTTGTAATTGCTCTCTCGGGTTTTCAGACGCCAGCATTTGCGGTGGCGCCAACTCATGGAGCATTCTCACCTATCTCCGCAACTTGGGGTGTAGGGGCGATTTCAATAGCGCCCCCCACATCAAACTCTCTCGGAGCCTGGAGCTATACCTCTTCAAACGTCAATACTGCTCAAATCCTGGGAAACATTGCAACAATAAAGAACGTTGGAACCACAACGATAACTGCAATCCAGGCAGCCAATGGAATTTATGATGCAAAGAGCATTAGCACAACGCTTACAGTTCTGCCGGCGATTCCAACTCTAGGAAATTTCGCCTCTATTACCTTAGGAGTGGATGCTGCCCCAATTACTCTTACCGCACCTACATCAACTTCGGCAGGAACTTGGAGCTTTACTACCTCAAACTCTGCAATCGCCTCTATCTCAGGAAGTATTTTGACTCCAAGGGCTATTGGAACAGTGACATTAACCGCTATACAAAGTGCAAATTTCAATTGGGCTGCAACTAGTAGAGCAACTACAGTCACAATAACTGGTGGATCTCCAACAACAGGGCCTTTTGCAGACCTAAATTTGATCCTAGGGTCGGTGGCTAATGTGGCTTTAGTGCCACCAACATCAAATTCATTGGGAGCCTGGACCTTTACCTCCTCAAATACCGCCGTTGCAACAATAACGGGCAATATTCTGCGCCCGCTTAAAATTGGAACATCGACAATAACTGCAACCCAGGCTGCTTCTGGAAATTATGGCTCGCTCTCTAAGACCATGACATTGACTGTGCAGGGTGGTCCTCCAACTCTTGGTGAGTTCAAAAACGTTACGGCCAGTCTCCAACCATTTGCCTCGAATCAATTGGCATTGATTGCGCCGATATCAAATTCTGCTGGAGCTTGGAGTTTTACTACTTCCAATTCACAGATAGTAAGTGTCAACGGAGGTATAGCTACGCTCCTAAATAAAGGAACGGTCACAATAACTGCCACTCAGGCAGCATCTGGTGATTTTGGCGCATCAAGTCCAGTTACGATGGAATTGACAGTAACTGGCGCCAATCCTGTAATTGGATCTTGGGAGAATGTAACGAAAAATATTTCAGAGGGTAGATTCATCATTAGCCCACCATCTTCAAGCTCTGGCGGTAAATGGTCATTTAAATCTTTAGATCCAACCATTGCAGAGGTAGATGGAACTGAGGTCTTATTAAAGGGAGTGGGACAGGCAGTAATTAAAGGCACTCAAGCTGCAGATTGGAATTGGGAGGCCGGTGAGAGTCAACTTACCTTAACTATCTCTGGCACTGATCCAACTCTTGGACAATGGGTATTGCTAGAGGCGGGAATTGGAGATGAGCCAATAGCGATCAAACCACCAACCTCAAACTCTCCAGGCGTATGGTCATTTGCATCCTCGGATAACAGCGTTGCGCGAATCGAAAACGAGAAGCTAGTTCCTGTTGCGGTAGGTAGAGTCACTATTACTGCCATTCAAGCCATCTCGGGAAATTTTGGAGCGTCAAAGCCGGTAACAACTACATTGACAGTAAAACCTCGCGCAACTCACGCGGCAATGACCGATATCAATCTTCGATACAACTCCACTCCAATAGATTTAACGCCTCCCACCTCAAACTCAAAGGGTGAATGGAGTTTTTCTATTGAGAATCCAGAGATTGCAAAAATAGAGGGCAGGAAACTCTCAGTCCTTGGGGTTGGCACCACCAAGATTTTTGCAAGCCAAAGCTCTGATGAGAATTTTGCCCCCACCATCACCACCCTCTCAATTCGTGTAACGCAGAGTTCACCAGAACTCTCCTGGCAGACCTTTGTGATCAAAGCTGGCTCTAAGACAGAGAGCTTTAGAAAGCCAGTTACCAACTCAGATGGAGCCTTTATCTTCAAAAGCTCAAATCCAAATATAGCTGATTTCGTTAATGGAGAACTTGTAGGAAAGAAGAGTGGTACAGCAATAATCACAGCAACCCAGCAAAGTAGTAAGAATTTCTCATCTGGCGTTGTTGCAACCTCAATCGTTGTAAAACCCTCGGTATCGGTTAAGTTAAAGGGAAGAGTATTAACAGTTTCGGTGGTTGGAGCTTCCGCAAAAGTTACAATAAATGGTAGTAAAGCAAAAGTTGGTAAGAACAAAGTTGGTCCAGGCACTAGAAAAGTAGTAGTGACTAGCGGTGGAGAGAGAATATTTAATAAGACATTTAAGGTGCCTTAAACTTCAGAGTCGCCAATCCCTCTTATTCTAGAAAGCGCTATCAGATAACAATCAATAGCATGATGGCTAGATGATCTTTCGTTTCAGAGCATAAACGCGCTCAAAGTGGGTTGTGTAGGGATCGAACCTACGACCCGGTGATTAAGAGTCACCTGCTCTACCAACTGAGCTAACAACCCGTTGATCATTTGTCGTGATCAAGCGGAGCACACTATAACCAGTACCGCCTTAGATACCAATTTCTCAGCCAAATAGATGAGAATCAAGCCATGAACTCCAAATGGCAGAAAGCTCTCTCTGGCCTTTTGAAGTCAGCGCGAGTGCTCAAATGCAGAGCAACTTTTTCCTATCCAGCAACTGCGATTATTCTCGTTGGAAGCCTTGCTATTACTACTTTCACTTTTGCATCACAGGGCTCTAAATATCAGATTGAATTACTTGAACTTGCCTCTGCTAGTGGAGCTAAGTTTGATCCAATTAAAGCGATTGAAACTCTGGCAGTTAAAGGTCGAGCGCCAAAGACTGGATATGCGAGATCTGCCTTTGGCCCTGCCTGGGCAGATGTTGATAGAAATGGCTGTGATACTAGAAATGACATTCTAAAGAGAGATCTAACTCAAATTACCTTCAGGGCAAAAACAAAAGATTGCATAGTTGAAATTGGAATTCTTACAGATCCATTCTCTGGTGGAAGTATTAATTTTCAAAGAGGTATAAGAACTAGCGCCCTGGTGCAGATTGATCATGTTGTTGCGCTATCTAATGCCTGGCAGACTGGAATCTTTAAGTCAGATCTTGCTACTAGAAAGAGCTTTGCTAATGACCCGCTAAATCTTCTTGCAGTTAAAGGATCTCTAAATAGCCAGAAGAGAGATGGCGACGCTGCAACTTGGCTACCACCAAATAAGCCATTTCGCTGTGATTATGTTTCAAGACAAGTTGAGGTAAAAGTTAAATATAACCTCTGGCTCACAAGAGCAGAGAAAGAGGCAATATTAAGAATCTTATCTAACCCGCCCTGTCTCAAGCAGAATTAATCCCTCTTAACTCTTCTGCAGATGGCTTGGGGTTATCTCTGGAAACCAGGAGAGAGCTTCATCTCTGAAATTTCCTTCAGCTCTTAATTGGCAGAAGATTCCAGTTGTTCCAAGAGTGACTCTATGAATCAAGACATATTCAGGGGGAAGATTTAATTGGAAACCAATCTTTGCAGTTGGATTTCTAGGATCTCCTACTCGTACGCTCTGAGTTCTAAGCCAGTCTCGGCTATAGGCGAAATAATCAGTTCTTAAAGGCTCAACTAGAGGCAGTAGATAATCTAAAACCAGCTCAGGGCTTACCTCAACATCAGAGAGGATAAAGCCATCTTCTTTAAAGCCGTTATATAAAGCAATTGCATCACCTTCAAGTGCGTTTTTAAGTAGGCGTTTAAATGGCTCTGGAAATCCATTAGGGAGGCGATTACATGCGCCAAAATCTAGAACGCCAAGACGACCATCTTTTAAAACTCTAAAGTTTCCAGGATGAGGATCTGCATGTAATAAACCTGCTCTCATTGGAGCGGTGAAGTGAAAACGAGCAAGACGGATACCTGCGTTATTTCGCTCATCTTGTGTGCCATCGGTAATGACCTTTGAAAGCGGAGTTCCCTCGAGCCACTGGCTTACAAGTACTCGATCAGTTGCCATTATCACTTCAGGGATTGCAATATCGCTATCGCCTTTATAGGCCTCAAAGCAGGCGCTCTGCGCACTTGCCTCATAGCGATAATCAACTTCTTCGATAATTCTTGCCTTGAGCTCCTCTAGCAATGGCTTCATCTCAACGCCAGGAAGAAGTAATTGGAAAATCTTTGCAAAGCGTTGAATCTGATTGAGATCAGAAATTAGCGCCTCTTTTGCTCCGGGATATTGAATCTTTACTGCAACTTCGCGACCATCTTTCCAAATCCCTTTATGAACTTGGCCAATAGATGCTGAGGCTGCTGGGGTGTCATTAAATTCTGCAAAGTTATCTCGCCAATGCTCGCCAAGCTCTTTTGCCAATACTTTATGGACAACTCTTGCTGGTAGTGGGGGAGCAGCCTCCTGCAGCTTTACAAGCGTCTCGCGATAAGGCTTAGCAATCTCTTCAGGGAGAGCTGCCTCGAAGACAGATAGAGCTTGGCCAAATTTCATTGCTCCGCCTTTTAGCTCTCCCAATACTTTAAAGATCTGCTCAGCGGTCTTTTCTTGCAGATCTGCAAAGGCAAAATCAGGTGATTGGCCAATTAATTGGCGGCCAAAGCCAATGGCTCCGCGGCCAGCAAGGGATAGCGGGATACTGGCCATCTTGGCGCTTCGCTTACTAGTTCCCTGGGGGAGTTGCTCTGACACCTGCACATTCTTATCTAGCCTGGGAGATAGCGCGAATTGAAACTATCGCCAGTTGCAGCCGCAGCCAGGATTAATTGACCACCTCTCCACTTTAGGATTATGAAAATTTGAGTTTGAATAAATCATAGATTTTCCAAGAAAGTGGCTTATCCCACTTGAGGCAAGGCTAATCACCTCAAGACAGATTATCGCTGCGCAGCCAAGAGCAAGTGCTGATCCCACCTCTCTTCTCTCTACTGAACTTGATATCTCTTCATTAGATATTTGTAGACAGCGATAACAAGGGCTCTTTCCTGGAATTACATATGGCCCGATGCGGACTTCAGCTGATGAATGGGGCTCAATAATTAAGTGATTACTACCTTCAGATATCCAGCGCTGCAATACATCGGGCGTTGGCGGACCAACGCTAATTATTAGCCTTGGTCGATAAATAACTGGCGCAGCCTCAGTAAAGAGCGCAGATGAACTTCGAGCTCTTGCCAATACCTCTTTTCTTGATGCGCCTATATCAGCTCTTGAGATATATCCGCCAGAGAGATCACTCTCTAAAATCTTTAAAGCGCTAGATTTCTGCTGGAGACGATTGATTACTAAGACCTTGGTAAATCCTGAGGCGCTAAGTGATCCCACTAGCGAGTTAACAATTTTTCCATATCCAAAAATTAAGATTGAGAAATCACGGCGCCTAGTCACTGCGCTTCTTCCCCCATCGATATCTCCTCTTGCAAGAGATGCTGCCTCAGATTCAATCTCCATGCGTTTGATGAATGATTGAGCAGCGATATCTTCATTAAAGTCTTCAAGGTCTGTAACAGGTGTAATGGCTTTAGCTCTAGGGTCATATCTCTTTAAGTATGAGATAGCGGTTCGCTCTAGATCTATTAAGTCATGGGCTTGCAGCTCATCAACGAGTGCTTGGAGTTGAGAGATAGTAAGGGCGCATTTCTTGCCAATCTGCTCAAGGCTTGATTGGCCATTAAAACTCTCCAGCAATAATCGAGTTGAGATGCCAAACCAGAGGCTTGGTAGGCAGATGGATTTATAGGGCGAGCCGATAAATACCTGAGCCCCGCTTGAGCCAAGCCAGATGCTAAGCGCGCTCTTAATTGCCGGCCTTGATTCCATAAGGGGGCGATCATCTATAACCATTGAGGGAAGGCGTTAAACCAGCGGCGCTGATCTGGGCAGGGGGGCTTGTATCTAAGTAACTTGGTATGCCCGGGACTTACTAAGAGTATTTAGATGCGAAAATAAATAGAGCGCCCACAGCTATTGCTGCGAGCGCTCTATTTTTAAAAGCTGGTTTAAGCCTTGCCTAAAATGCGATTGACCTTAGTGCCGCAGGTTGGGCAGATGCCCTGTGCCATACGACGGCCTGATTCGGAGACCTTTACGGTTCCTTCGAACTCACGCTTAGCCTTGCACTTTACGCAGTAGGCCTCACCTTTATATGTCTCTGCCATAGCTATCCTCCGATCCTCGCAGCGCTGGGATAGCCTGCGAATAGGCTCACCATACCCCCGCATACCCTCAACTCAGGCGCTCCCCACGCTCAATGGGGATAATTTTTCTTCCTAGTTGCCCGCTCGAACCCCTGCTTCATAGCCCTCAAGGTAGGCGCTAGCCTCTTTTCCAAGCTCAAACCTGGCTAGAAGGGCCTCAAAGGCTGGGCCATGGTCGGCAATCATCAGGTGGATGAGTTCATGGACTAGTAGGTAATCAAGAACATAGCCAGGGGCGCCATTAAGACGCTCTGAGATACGGATACTTCGCTCAACTGTGGTGCAGGAGCCCCAACGCTCGCTCATCGTGCGCCAGGTGACAGAGGCGGGTTTAACTGGGCACTCTGGAAGATACTTAGCAAGAAGTTCAAGTGAGCGCTTATAAAGATCTTCTTCGCCTATCTTCTCCCTGGCCTCAAGTGAGAGTACTTTGCTCACCATCTCAGGAATTACTTGGCGAACCTCGCTCTTAGATAAGCGAGCTGGAACTGAGATAACGATTGCCCCTGCTTGGCGGTAGGCGCTAATTGATTTCTTTCGCCGCGTACTTCTAATTACCTTCACCTCGGCTCCATTAGAGCTTGGAGTTGGTGGAATTTTGATTACTGAAGCTGCTCTCTGGCCGTCATCTCGCATCTGGGGCAGGTTAGCGTCGAAGATTTCATCTTGGATGAAGTTTTCCACAACGCAACCTTTCTAAAAGGTATTACCTCTGCAAACTCTATAGGAGTAGATGAGTCTTTAGGGTTGGAAAACTCGCCAGTTGAAGTTGATTATTTATATCTATCTGTCGTACTTTGCGCCTACGAAGACCTCGGAAAACTCTTTCATATCTGCAAGGGGAAGGCAGATAAGAAATGTGCGACCGGGGTCTTCGCTTTTTTTCTAAATCAAACCTGAGAGATCATCAGGGATTTTTCGACTCTTAGAAAAGCCTTCCGGATCTAATAGCTGAGATGCGGTGGGAAGTAGGAATGCCTCTTCCCAGATTTTATCTCTTGCAGAGATTGAATCGATTTTCTCAAGCTTTTCCCAGAATGAAATAGCTTCTCTAGTTAATCTTGGTGAAACTTCAAGGCCGAGAAGTGTTGCAAATAATTGTTGAGTTGGAGAATTGGTAGCGCGCCTTCTTACCTGAGTCTCTCTTAATTTTATTAGCGATGGAAGACGATCTGATGCAGCCTTTACAACTACTGCATCAATCCATCCTTCAATTAGCGCAAGTAGCGTCTCTAACTTTTCTAGAGCAGCGCTCTGTGAAGCAGTTGTCTCTGGAGTAAAGAGACCACCTGAGAGCGCGGAGGCCATTGATTCTGGATTACTTGGATCAATTGCTCCAGAGTCCATCGCATCTTGGGCGCTCTGGGTAATAGCGCTTATATCAATGCGAATTCCACTGCCATATGCCGAGATTACCTCTGCGATATATCCGCTAAGCCAGGGGCTCTGTTTAAAGAGTCGAGCAGCAGCAATCTCTCTTAATGCAAGATAAATTCTTATCTCACCCTCTTGGATTTCAAGGCCTGATCCCCAAGCTCTAACATTTTGTGGAAGTAATTGAGCCTTAATATCTTTACTTAAAGGAAGAGCTACATCATTAGCGCCAGTAACTGTCGTTGAGAGAGCCCCAATACTCTGGCCTAATTGAGTGCTGATAAGTGAGCTCATAAAGGTTGCCATGATGGCGTTGATACTTGATTTGGAGATCGACATTGGGCCAAAACCAGGAATCGAGATTCCATTATCTTCGCCCTGTTCACCTAGCCCTTGATCAAGCATTGATGAGAGAGCCCCTGACATCGAATCAACTAGGGGCTTAGTGAGCTCTTGCCAGCCATTTAAAGTGCTATCAATCCAATCTCTTCTTGATAGCGCAATTGAATCTGTTAGCGGCAGTGATGGAAATGTTGTCGCCTCATTAATCCAGAGATCTGCGATATTAATCGCCTCTTGAATCTGGGTTAAATCTTCAACGGTTACGGGAACCTCGCCATGGGCGCTTAGGTACTTTCTTGAGATATCACGGATCATCTCCTTTGATAGCGAGGCAGGAGATGCTTGACCCGATAGAGATGCCATAAGTGCAGGAAGATTTAAACCCATTCCGGAGAATTGCTTAAATATTTCTCCGAAGTTTTCAAAGCCAAAGGGATTATTACCTTCTGGCTCTTGCTCATCACCGTTATCTGGCGTAAAGCCAAAACCTGGCATCTGGATAACTCCTTCTATCTCAATAGAATTTAAGTATTACTGCTTATCTCTAAAGCTAGTAAATCTGATCTGCCTAGGAGAACAAATCTAGCCCAGCTTTATTCCCAAGGCAGCGGGGCGATGCTTCAAATTACTAATTAGCCTCACCTAGCCTAGGCTTGCGCCATGAGGGAATTGATGGCGATGAAGTTGGCTGCTGAATCTGCCTCAGCCCCGCTATCTGCTTTTATCTGGTGGTTTATTCCTCTAACCGCTGCTATCGGAGCTGCTGGCTATGTCATCTGGGTGACAAAGTTTCAAAAGAGATATGAGAATAAAACTGAGAGATCGGTTGGAAGATTTCAGAGTTTTCAGAAATCTTTTAAATCAAGTGAAAGTGATAAAGAGTAGCTCTAATGCGAAATATCTCCCCGCTTAGATATCGCTGGTCTTTTCCAGTTAAATTCTTCTTCTATTTATTAACCCTTGCAACGCTACTTGCGCCAATTCCTTTTATCTTCTTTAAGCCTGGGGTTCCAGATAAAGTTACTGGAAGTCTTATTCAGGTAAATGACTTTAAAACCTATCCTGTAAATGGTGATTTATACATCACCTCAATTTTAGTTACTAACCCAGACTCTCCAGTCTTTGGAGCAGAGACGATAGTTAATTGGGCGATTGGGGCCAATGTCGTTCTGCCAAGAGATGCGGTATATCCACCGGTAAAGCCAGCACAAGTTATTCAGCGCGATAGTAGAAGTGAGATGGAAACATCAAAAATCACCTCAACTGCCGCAGCTCTTCGCTATCTAGGCTATGACTTTATTGAGCTTTACTTTATTAGCGATATTAGGGATTACTCCAATGCTAAAGAGAAATTTAAAGTCGGGGACTTCATCAAGGAAATAGATGGCAAGGTAATAGGAGAGATAGAGGAGATTCGCTCCTCTTATGCAGAAAAAGACATTGGCGACCCGCTGCTAATTGCAGTAGATCGAGAGAATGCTAAGGGCGAGCTGGAGCGAATTACCGATGAGATCATTCTGGTTGAAAACCAAGAGGTAGTTAATGAGGATGGCTCTAAAAGACCTGCTATTGGGATATTGGTGGGAGCAACTGCCCGCTTTCCAATTGATATTGACTTTAATATTCGCGGAGTTGGCGGGCCAAGTGCAGGGCTAATTTTTGCGGTAGGGATAATTGAAAAACTCACCGAGGAAGATCTCTTAAGAGGGCGAAAGGTTGCTGGCACTGGAACTATTACCCCTTCAGGCCAAGTTGGAGCAATTGGAGGCATTGAAGAGAAGATGATTGGGGCTTCTCGAATTGGGGCGACTGTCTTTATTGCGCCTAGAGAGAATTGCCCAGATATTAAAAATATCCCAGCAGGCCTTAAGGTAATTCCAGTTTCAACTTTAGCTGAGGCAATCGCGGCCCTTCGCGCTCCAGATAGCTTTAAACCCCGCTCCTGCCCGAATAGTTAAGTTAACTCTTTTTGGCTAATCTGAGCCTATGACTTTTGGAGATAACCCAGATAATCCCTTCCGCAACTTCCGCTTTCCTTCAAGAAATTCAAATGGTGGCCCCAGGCCAAAAATTGGAGCCCTGCCGCTAACAGTAATTATCTTGACCATCCTTGCAGTGATTCTGGTTTCACTAAGTGGTTTTTATGCAGACTTTCTCTGGTTTAGATCAGTTGATTACAGCCAAGTTTGGACCACCCTACTAACTACAAGGATTGCTCTCTTCTTTATCTTTGGTCTATTAACTTCAGCGATCATCACGGTAAATATCTATATTGCCTATAAGCGCCGCCCAATCTATGTTCCAGTAACAGTTGAGGCAGATAACCTTGAGAGATATCGCGCCCAGCTTGAGCCACTACGAAAAGTTGGTTTAATCGGCGTTGCAGTTGCGCTATTTTATTTTGCAGGAATGGCGGGAACAAGGTTCTGGGAGAGTTGGTTACTTTTTAGAAATTCAACAGAGTTTGGAGTTGTTGACCCACAATTTGGAAGAGATATTTCATTCTTTGCCTTTGAACTTCCCTTCTATCAATCAATAGTTGGTTGGGCTATCTCTACTCTTATCTTGGCAACCCTTGCATCCCTTGCTGTTCACTATGTTTATGGCGGCATTCGCCCTCAGGTCAGGCAAGATCGCACAACAGTTGCTGCCAGAGTCCAGCTCTCAGTCCTGCTTGGATTTATTGTGGCAATTAAGTCCATTGCCTATTACCTAGATCGATTTGCCCTTGCTACCTCTGATGATGGAATTGTCACTGGCCTTACCTATACCGATGTAAATGCCCTCCTTCCAGCAAAATCAATTCTTACTGGAATTGCAGCTCTCTGTTCGCTGCTATTTTTTGCCAACATCATCCGTCGCTCCTGGGTCCTTCCAGCAGCAGGAGTTGCTCTCCTTGGAATCTCTTCATTTCTAATCGCAGGGGTTTATCCAGGGCTAATCCAACAATTTCAAGTAAAGCCAAGTGAGTCCTCAAGAGAGGCTCCATATATTCAGAGAAATATTGAAGGAACTCGCGCTGCATATGGCCTAGATAAGGTAGAAGTTAAGGATTACTCAGCAGTTGTTGATACATCAGCCGGGCAACTTGCAGATGATGCAGCAACAATTTCAAATATTCGCCTTATGGATCCAAATGTCTTATCAGCTACCTTCCGCCAACTTCAACAACTAAAGCCTTATTACACCTTCAATGAATCCCTTGATATTGATCGCTACACCATAGATGGGGTTACTCGAGATATGGTCGTTGCAGTTCGAGAGATAAATATTGATGGAAATCCAAATAGAAACTGGATTAACGATCACTTGGTATATACCCATGGCTTTGGATTTGTTGGTTCATTTGGAAATATTCAAGATATCGATGGAAAGCCAGTCTTCTCGGTAGGCGGCATCCCGCCACAGGGCGTACTTGGAGATTTCCAGCCAAGAATTTATTTTGGTGAGAAGAATCCTGAGTACTCAATTATCGGTGGCACCACAGATGGTGAGGCAGTGGAGTTTGATTATCCAGATGATGCCTCAGCTAATGGTCAGAAGAATTACACATACACTGGAAAAGGTGGAGTCCCAATGGGCTCAATTTTTTCAAGGTTGCTCTTTGCTATTAAATATCAAGAGCAGAGAATGTTGCTTTCCAATCTTATAAATGCTGATACCAAGATTATCTTTGACCGTGACCCGCGCCTGCGAGTAGCAAAAGTCGCTCCTTGGCTAAAGCTTGATGGCGATCCGTATCCAGCAATTGTTGATAATCGAATTCAATGGGTTATCGATGGATATACCACCAGCTCTGGATATCCATACTCCAGAACTGTTGATGTATCAGGGGCTACAACCGATGCGCTAAATATCAATAGCAATCCACTAACTGCAATTCCTAACTCAACCATCAACTACATTCGAAACTCTGTTAAGGCAACAGTTGATGCCTATGATGGAACGGTCACCCTCTATGCATGGGATGAGAAAGATCCAGTTCTTGCCTCTTGGATGAAAGCGTTTCCTGGAATTGTGAAGGCAAAATCTGAGATGAGTAAAGATTTAATCTCACATGTTCGCTATCCAGAGGATCTATTTAGAGTGCAGCGAGATGTGCTCTCGCTCTATCATGTAAAGAATGCAAATGCCTTCTATGGTGGACAAGATTTCTGGCGCGTACCAAGAGATCCTTCAACACTTGGAGCCAACGCCGGAGCACAGCCTCCTTACTACTACACCTTGCAACTACCTGGTGAGAAGAAAGCATCCTTTGCTATAACAACTCCATTTGTGCCACGAGGTGGACGAGAGAACCTCTCGGCATTTGCTGTTGTTAATTCAGATCCTGGTGATGATTATGGCAAGTTCACCGTGCTGCAGCTGCAACGCTCAACAAACGTTGCAGGACCTTCGCAGGTTGCATCTAACTTTGAGGCCAATCCAACAGTTGCGCTCTCGCTATCACTTCTTCGCCAAGGTGGATCTGATGTAGTCCTTGGAAACCTACTAACTCTTCCAGTTGGAGGCGGTCTGCTCTATGTTCAACCAGTTTATGTAAGAGCAACAGCAAATACCGCTGCCTATCCACTGCTGCAGAAAGTTCTCGTTTCATTTGGAGAGAAGATTGGCTTTGATGACACCCTTAAAGGCGCGCTAGATCAAGTATTTGGCGGCGATGCAGGAAGTACTAATCTGCCACCATCAAGTGGCTCAGGCTCTGGTGATACTCCAGGATCAAGTAACGATTTAGCTAGCGCACTTGCTAGCGCTCAATCAGCTCTTGCTGATGCGCAGGCAGCTCTTGCTAAGGGTGACTTTGCTGCATATGGCAAAGCTCAAGATCGATTAAAAGCAGCGATTGCCGCAGCAGTTGCAGCGCAAAACAGATAACCGTTTTGGTTCAAAAGGGCTGACGCCTCTAGGCTAAGTCCTCCGACGCGGGGTGGAGCAGCTCGGTAGCTCGCTGGGCTCATAACCCAGAGGTCGTAGGTTCAAATCCTGCCCCCGCTACCAAAATAAAAAGCGCCTTAATTAAGAGGCGCTTTTTTAATTTGAGATCTCTACTTTTCTCTCTCTTTCTTTGGGCCGCTCATTCGGCCAGCATGAGCAATGGCACTTGGGTCGCGCTTAGACTTAATTAAGCTAGCTATCGTTGCAACTATCAGAATTAAGCAAATTACAAGTAATGAGATATTGGTAGAGACCTTTGGTACTTCAACCCAGATTTCATGGGCCCAGAGCAGAATTAACTTTGCGCCAATAAATATCAGGATAAAAGCTAAGCCAAGTGAGAGATAAATCAGTCTCTGCAGCAGACCTTTAATTAGGAAGTAGAGAGCTCTGAGTCCTAGAAGAGCAAATGCATTAGCTGCAAACACTAAGAACGGTTCTTGTGTCACTCCAAATGTTGCAGGGATTGAATCTAGAGCAAACAAGAGATCAGTTGAGCCAATGGCTATCATTACCAGGAGCAAAGGAGTGGCATATCTCTTGCCATTTTCCTTGATAAACATTTTTGTGCCATGGTATTGATCTGTAAAGGCAAATTTCTTTCGCGCATAGCGCACCACAGCATTGTCATTTAGATCAGGGTCTTCATCCCAATGCTGAAAGAGCTTCACCCCGGTCCAGAGCAATATCGCTCCAAATATGACAAAGGTGAAGGAGAAGGCGGCAAGCGCAGCTGCGCCAAGTGCGATAAAAATTGCCCGCATGATTAAGGCAAGGATGATTCCCACCATCAAAACTCTCTGATGGTAGATAGAGGGGACTGCAAAACTTGTCAGAATAATTACAAATACAAAGAGATTATCGACAGAGAGAGATTTCTCAACTATATATGCGGCGAAATACTCTTTGCCAAATTGATCTCCAAATTGAATCCATACCCATAGGCCAAATATGACGGCAACGGAGATATAGAAAATTGACCAGAAGCTCGCCTCTTTAAATGAAACCTCATGAGCTTTTCTTGATGAGGCAGCTAAGTCAAAGAGGAGAAGGGCGATTATGAAGGCGATGGTTCCAATCCAGATTGCGCCAGATAAATTCACGCCGTGAGGGTAGCGCCCCGATTAATCCTTAGCGAGTTTAGAACCACTAAGAGACTAGACATCGCCATAGCTCCTGCGGCATACATAGGATTTAAGAGGCCAAAAGCTGCAATAGGAATACCGATGACGTTATAGATAAAGGCCCATCCCAGATTTACTCTGATAGTTCTTAGAGTCTTGGCTGAGAGATTTAGAGCTGCAATTGCTGTGGCTAAAGTTGGACGCATTAGGGTGATATCAGCGCTTGATATTGCCGTATCAGTTCCAGTGCCAAGGGCCATACTTAGATCAGCCTCACTAAGTGCTGCGGCATCATTTATTCCATCGCCGATCATTAGAACTCTTCTGCCAGAGCTACGTAGCTCTTTGACCTTTGCAATCTTTTGATCTGGAGTTGCTTGAGCAATCACATTACTAAGAGGGATGCCTACTTGCTCAGCAATCTGTTTAGCAGCCTCTTGGCTATCGCCGCTAATGAGCCAGCTCTCAATACTTCTCTCTTTTAAAGCTGCAATAGTTTCTCTCGCATCGACTCTTAAGCTATCTCCGACTTCAAAGAGAGCCATAGCAACGCCATCTACTGCAACGAGGGCAACCGAATTCCCCTTTGAGAGAGCAGATGAGATCGCCTCTTCTAGTTCTGGGTGAAGCGAGACAGTTGCTCGCCTTATTGAGGCAGGAGTTCCGATAAGAACTGGCATCTGCGCATCTCCAAATTGCATGCGAGCAGCAATTCCCATTCCAGCGCTCTCCACATAATCAGTAAATTTCTTTCTAGCGATTCCTTGCTCTCTAAGGCTCTTGCTAATAGCAACTGCAATTGGATGGCTACTTTCATGCTCGAGGCTATGAACTGCAATTAGTAGATCTGATGTTGAAATCTTAGGCCCAGCGGCTCCAAGATCGGCAATGGTGATGTTCTGCACCTTCATTACACCTGTTGTAAGGGTGCCAGTCTTATCAAAGATAGCGGTATCAATCTTTGTTGCAATCTCAAGTGATGAAGTCTTTCGCAGGATAATTCCATTTGTAGCCCCTTTGCCAGATGCCACAAGGAGGGCAACCGGGGTAGCAAGGCCTAAGGCGCAGGGACAGGCAATAATTAAAAGCGCCACAGATGCAGTTATCGACTCAGTTAGTGAATTTCCCAAGCCATACCAAGTGGCAAAGGTTGCAATTGCAAGTGCAATCACAATAGGCACAAATACATTACTTATTCGATCTGCAAGTCTTTGGATAGGTGCTTTCTCGCCTTGGGCGGTTAAGACCATCTTGGTAATACGAGCAAGTTCAGTATCACTTCCTACTCTTCTTGCTTCAATAACTATTGGAGAATTTAGATTAATAGCGCCAGCAATAACGCTTGCTCCAGCTTGAACATCTATTGGCAGTGATTCACCTGTTAGTAGTGAATTATCAATAGCGCTCGATCCCTGAACAACTATTCCATCTGTTGGAATAGCTTGACCTGCTTTAACCAAGCAGTGATCACCGATTACTAAATTAGCAATGGGCGCAGTAATCTCTTGGCCACCTCTAATGATGATCACCTGTTTTGGAGTTAGGGAGAGCAAGTGGGCAAGTGATGATCCAGCTTTTCTCTTAGCTCTTGATTCAAGATATCTTCCAAGAACTATAAAGGTGACAACTGATGCGCCAACTTCTGAGTAGATATCACCATTTCCTGAGGAGTTGGCATAGATAGACCAGATAAGTGCGGTGAGAGATCCTAAGGAAATCAAGTTATCCATACTTGGATGGGTAAAGTTTTTAATAGCTGCTCGATGAATTGGCCAACCAATTAAGAGAACAACTGGGGCGCTAAGAGCGATTACCAACCAGCCCGTTGGCGAATAAAGAGGTGCTGGAATATTGAAAGTATCTAATTGGGTGAGAATAAATCTATCGACCTGCATATGGAGTTGATGCCACATAGAGAGAGTAATTACTGGGATGGTAAGCAATATTGCAGTAATTAATCGAAAGCCCATAGCCCTTGAATGAGAGAAACTCTCATAACCATCGCCGCGAAGCTTGGCGCTATAGCCTGCTTTAGCTACCGCAGCTATTAGATCTTTAGGATTTGCCCCTCGAGGAATGAGGATATGAGCGCTATCGGTAGCAAGATTTACTGAAGCCTTTGCTCCAGGCACTTCATTTAGCGACTTTTCAACTCTTCCAACACATGATGAGCAGGTCATGCCAGTAATACTTAAATCAATCTGCTCTAGGTCTACTACTTGAGTATCACTCATGATTTCACTGCGCTTATAAATGCTTGGTGAAGATGGCCATTTGTCGAAACTCCACTTTTACCAAAAGGACCAGCAACATTTTCTAAATCACTAAATCTTCCACCAGCCTCAGTAACAATTATCGCAAGCGCTGCCATATCCCAGAGGGCAAGGCTTGGCTCTGCTGCAATATCTACCGCTCCCTCTGCCACCAACATATGTGACCAGAAATCACCGATTCCTCTCGCTCTCCATGCCTTATCCATAAATGCTAGATATGAATTCTTTCTTGGTCCCCAACCTACTAAATCTGAAAATGAAATTGATGCATCAGATATTTCTTTCACATTTGATGCTTTAATTTGAATTGCAGTACCTGAATTAACTTCAGTAAATGCTCCAAAACCCTCTGCGGCATACCATCTGCGAAATAGAGCGGGGGAGGAGACCATGCCAGCTATAACCCGATCTTGGCCACTTTCATTCCTATGCACTAAACCAATGAGCGTGGCCCAGATTGGAAGGCCTCTTAAAAAGTTCTTTGTTCCATCAATTGGATCTATTACCCAATATCTATCCATCGCCTTGATATCTTCTGCGCTTCCAAACTCTTCTCCAACAATTTTGTCATTTGGTCGCTGGGCGCTTAGTACTTCTCTAATCTTCTCCTCAACTGCCTTATCAGCATCGGTAACAGGTGAGAGATCTGGCTTACTCTCTATTTTAAGGTCTTGAGCTAAAAATCTAGATGATGAGATCTCATCGCTTAAATCAGCGAGAGATTTAAGTAACTCAATATCTCCTAGGAGATCTCCTGGATAAGCCATAGTCCCTAGATTATCTCTTGGCGGCTTGAATCAAGCAGCCTCTGCAAGCTGGCTAGGCGGGAGGATGCTTGAGGACTTGTCTTTACATAGTTATTTAGAGCACAAGTTGCTTCATCATGAGAGCAGTTCTTAGGACAGCTTGCGATAACTGATTCAAATTCAGTAAATGAGGCGATAACTCTTGATTTATCAATATGTTCAAGGCCAAAGGATCTAACCCCTGGGGTATCAATAATCCAGCCCCCATTTGGCAATTCAAAAGAGATAGCACTTGATGAGGTATGACGACCCCTACCAGTTGTTAAATTAACATCTCCAGTGTCACGCTTTTCGATTCCAAGGAGTGCATTTACAAGAGTTGATTTACCAACTCCGGAGTGGCCAATTAATACTGAAACTTTTGCCTCTAAAGTCTTATGCAATTGAGTTAAATCATCGCCACGTTTTAACTTAAAGTAATCAACTTCCAAATCTCTATAGGCACTTAAGAACTCATCAGGATCTGCTAAATCTGCCTTGCTCATCACAATTATTGGCTTGATACCTTGATCAAATGCCACCGCTAAACAGCGATCAATAAATCCCTGTCTAGGAGCGGGATCAGCAGATGCTGCAACAATAATCATCTGATCAAGATTTGCTGCAATTGTTTTTTCAAATGCCCCAGCATCATCAATGGTTCTACTTAAGCTGTTACGTCTAGGTTGGACAGCAACAATTCGAGCCAAGGATCCGGTATCACCACTTACATCTCCTACGATATTTACTAAATCTCCAACTACTACTGAGTTCTTTCCAAGCTCTCTAGCCTTCATTGCGCTAACTAACTGTCCGCTAGCTATGCGACATAGAGTTCTGCCACGATCGACTGTTATTACTTGAGCCGCAATTGAGTCACTATGAGATGGCCTATCCTTACTGCGCCGGCGCGTTGATTTAGCCGGGCGAATGCGAATATCGCTCTCATCAGGGCGGCGTCTAACCATTTAGTAATTGGCTCCAAAGGGCTGGAAAATCAGTGATTGTCTTTCTAGTTGTTTCAATATTTTCAACTTCAACTCCATCAACAGCAAGGCCAATGAGCGCGCCAGCTGTTGCTAGGCGATGATCTTCATAGGTATGAAAAACTCCAGCTTTCATTGGCTTTGGATTGATTCTAAGAGCGCTCTCTTCCTCAAGGACTTCAGCTCCAAGTGCGGTTAACTCATTTTTTAAGGCGCTTAATCGATCTGTCTCATGAAGTCTTAAGTGGCCGATGCCGCGAAGATATGAGGGGGAGTCTGCCAGAGAGGCAAGTGCTGCAATCACTGGAGTTAGCTCGCCAACATCACCTAGATCAATATCGATACCTCTTATATGACCACTTGATCTAACCCTTAAACCTTGATCTACAAAGTCAATCTCACCGCCCATTTCTGAAAATATCTGCCTTAATTGATCACCTGGTTGGGTAGTTTTTCTTGGCCAATCTTTAATAACAACTTCGCCGCCACAAACTAAAGGCGCTGCCATAAAGACAGCAGCATTAGAAAGATCTGGCTCAATTACTAAATCAACTCCAGATAATGTAGTTGGCTTAACGCTCCATTGATTATCAATTGAAGTATCAACAACTGCTCCATATTGGGCGAGCATCGCGATAGTCATTTCAATATGGGGCTTTGAAGGAAGACTCTTACCAATATTTTTTATTCTAAGACCCTGCTTCATCAACGGCGCTACTAATAAAAGTGAGGAGAGAAATTGGCTTGAAGCGCTGGCATCAATTTCAACATCTCCGCCATTTATATAGCCTGCGCCATTTATAACTAGGGGCAAGCTATATCGACCTTGATGTTCAATACTTACCCCAAGGCTCTCTAAAGCTTTAATCACTGGAGCTAGAGGGCGCTGATGGGAACGCAGGTCTCCATCAAAGGAGATTAATCCCTTTGCAAGTGATGCAAGAGGTGGAAGAAATCTCATGACAGTTCCAGCATTTCCAACATCAATTCCTGCAGGTCCCATTAATGGCGCTGGAGTTATCTTCCAAAGATCTTCCTCAATCTCAATCTTTACACCGAGGCTAGATAGCGCCTTGATCATTAGATCTGTATCTCTTGAACGCAAGCCCCTTCTTAAAGTTGAAGGCGATGCGGCAAGTGCGCTTAACACCAGGGCTCGATTTGTAACGGATTTTGAACCTGGAATATTTATAGCGCCCAAGATTGGCTTTGATGCCCTAAAGGGTGCGCTCCACATACTTGAAAGTCTAGTTCATCGCCTTAAGTATTAGATTAGGAGTATGTGCGGAAGATATGCCCTATCGGCGGCAATTAGCGATATCGCTGAAGAGTTCTCTACCAATAGCGCTCCAGAACTCAGCCTTCCTGTCGATTGGAATATAAAGCCGACCAATGATGTCTACATCATTAAAAATCAAGCAATTGAAATTGCCTCTTGGGGAATGATTGCTCATTGGTCCAAAAGCGATGATGAGGCAGCGAAATCTCAATCAAGTGCTATTAATGCTAGATCTGAAAGTGTTCATGAGAAACCAACTTTTAAAAGCGCCTTTAGAAGTAATCGCTGTTTACTTCCGGCAACTGGTTACTATGAATGGGCCAGTGAGCTTGGAAAATATAAGACTAAGCAACCGATTTATATTTCAAGAGATGATAATAAATTACTAGCCTTTACTGGAATCTTTCAAAGTTGGACCTCACCTTCAGGAAGAGTTATCCAATCTGTTTCAATTATTACCAGGCAAGCAGTTGGTCAATTAGCGCTAGTTCATAGCAGGATGCCAGTATTTCTCCCAAGAGAGAGATGGGAAGATTGGATGAATCCCAAGATTAATGATGTTGAGAAGATTAGATCTCTTATGGATATTCCAAATCCCGAAGCAAATCTTGGCTTCCATCCAGTATCAAGTGCGGTGAACTCAATTACTGGAAGCGGGCCAGAGCTAATAGCGCCAATTGAATTAGGAGAGCCGGAGACCCTCTTTTAGGCGGGGAATAAAGCGCTGGATATGCGGGTTAGGCTGCTATGGCGATAACCTTGGATTTAATGCCAACGGAAATTTCAAAGCAAGGCTCCAGGGATGCTGGAGGGCTAGTTCGCGTTGATCGCGAGAAAGAAAGCGCTGAGCAGAGACGCAAGAGATTTGAAGATGATGCGCTGCAATATATGAATCAGCTCTATTCGGCAGCACTTCGATATACCAAGAATCCAGCAGATGCCCAAGATTTAGTTCAAGATACTTATGCCAAAGCCTATGTTTCCTTCCATCAATTTGAGCCCGGAACTAATTTAAAAGCTTGGCTTTATCGAATATTAACTACAACTTTTATAAATACTTATCGCAAAGATCAGAGAAGACCACAGTTATCAGATAAAGAGCTAGAGGATTGGCAGATAGCAGATGCCTCATCTCATACCAGCGATCAAGGAAAATCAGCAGAAGATGTTGCTTTAGAGCACTTGCCTGATAGCGATATTAAACGAGCGCTAGCTGAAATTCCTGAAGAGTTTCGCATCGCTGTTTATCTAGCAGATGTTGAAGGATTTTCTTATAAAGAGATTGCAGAGATTGTTGGTGTGCCAACCGGAACAGTTATGTCAAGACTTCATAGAGGGCGCAAGCAACTACGTGAGAAGCTAACTGATTACGCCCTTGAACTTGGATATGTAAAGGGAGGCAAGAAATGAGCATCCCATGCGATAAGTGTTGTGAGAGTTTAGTTCTATTTATCGATAACGAAATTGATGACTCTGCCACTTTTAATGAAATTGCCTTTCACCTGCAAGATTGCCAAGGATGTCGCGGTGAGATGGAGAGTCAGAGAACTGCTCTTAATCTAATTCAATCTCTATTAACTAGATCATGTTGCGAGAGCGCGCCTTCTAGCCTCCAAGAACAGATTGCTCTCCGTCTTTCGGAGCTTGCAAGCCAGGAGATATCTGCCTCTACTCAGAGCGAGATTATTACCCAGTATCGCCGAACTGAAATCACAATTGATGGCCAAACTTCAATAGAGATTGAAACTTCTCACGAAATCAGGCGCGACTTTCCCTTTTAGTTAACCCCGCCCTGCTAAGTTAATTTCTATGCAAGCAGAGTTAATTCTTGGAGCTGTTGGTATATCCCAGATGGTGGTTAGACCTGGAGATACCGCTCTAGCTCATGGCAGTGGAGATATGCCGATACTCTCATCGAGTTTTCTAATCACCCTGATGGAAAGTGCCTGTAATTCTGCTATTGCTGAGTTTTTAGAAAATGGCGAGACTACAACGCTAACTGATATGGAACTTGAGATTCATGATGCTCTAGGTATTGGTAGTGAAATTCAAGGCTCTGCAACATGCGTTAGTTATGAAGAGGGCTTCCTTACCTTTGCTTGCGAGATACACGATGGCTCTAGGTTAATTGCGGCATCAGTTATGCGCCGAGCACTTGTTGAGAGAGTAACTTTTCTTGCAAGAACTGCAGCGCTCTCGCTTATCTCTGAGGGCAAGTAGAAGTAAAACTAGCTTGCAAAGACTTCTGCAAGAAGTGCTTTCTGTTCCTGCTCATGCATATAGATACTTCCAGAAGCAGGGCTTGCAGCAGATTTTCTTGAAATCCTATTTAGCTTTCTTGCACCAAGTGCCTCTTGGAGATTACTTGAAATAAATGGCCATGGACCTTGATTTGCTGGTTCATCTTGAACCCAGATCAGCTTGGCGTTTGGCGCTTTTGAAAGCTCTGCCAATATTTGATCGATAGCAAGTGGATAGAGCTGCTCAAGACGAATTATCGCTGTTGAGTTATCTGAGCGTTTTGCTCGCTCTGCTACCAACTCCCAATAAATCTTTCCGCTGCAGAGAACTATCTTTGAAGCGCTATTAATTGCAGGATCACTTAGAACTGGAGTAAAGGTTCCTGAGGTGAAATCCGAGAGCTGCGCAGCTGCAGCTTTTAACCTAAGCATTGACTTTGGTTCAAAGATTATTAACGGCCTTCTAGCTGGGTTTTTCACATGCCAACGCAAGAGATGGAAATATGAGGAAGCAGAACTTGGCTGGGCGATAGTCATATTATTTTCAGCTGCCAAGGTCAAGAAACGCTCAATTCGTCCAGATGAGTGATCAGGGCCTTGTCCTTCATACCCATGAGGCAGAAGCATTACTAGCGATGATCTCTCGCCCCATTTCTGCAGCGATGAAGAGATAAATTCATCAATAATGGTCTGTGCTCCATTGGCAAAATCACCGAATTGAGCTTCCCATAGCACTAAAGCATCTTCACGCTCAAGTGAGTAACCATATTCAAAGCCTAGGGCTGCATACTCCGAGAGCAGTGAATCAATAACAAATAGATGAGTACTTCCGCTTATTAACTCTCGAAGTGGAATCCACTCCGATCCATTCTCATAATCATGAATTACTGCATGACGATTAGAGAAAGTTCCCCGGCCAACATCTTGACCTGCAAGTCTTACCGTATGTCCTTCTAGCAGTAGTGAACCAAGTGCAAGCATCTCACCGCCTGACCAATCAATTGTTCCATCATCTAACATCGTGATGCGACGTTGCAATTGTGGAGCAAGTTTTGGATGTACTTTAAATCCTTGCGGCGTTGCAACTTGAGTAGCAGCGATCTTTCTAGCTATCTCTTCACTAATTGCAGTATTTGCCTTTAGCGGATCTAACTCTTCTAACTTATTAAATGCAGGTCTTTCTGGAAGTTTGTCATGAACCATATTGAATATTGCTTCTAGTTGGCCCTGGAATTCTTTAGCAATTTCATCAGACTCTTCTTGAGTGATATCGCCACGTCCAACTAGGGCTTCGGCATAGAGAACACGAGTTGAGCGCTTGGCATCAATTAATTTATACATTCTTGGTTGAGTAAAGCTTGGCTCATCACCCTCATTATGTCCGCGCCTTCTGTAGCAGACCATATCGATGATGACATCTTTATTGAAGCTCTGGCGATATTCAAAGGCAACCCTTGCCACTCTTACACATGCCTCAGGGTCATCACCGTTGACATGAAATACTGGAGCTTGAATCATCTTGGCAATATCAGTGCAGTACCTAGAGGTGCGGGCAGAATCTGGCGAAGTAGTAAAGCCCACCTGATTATTAATGACTACATGAATAGTTCCTCCGGTGCGATAGCCTCGAAGTTGAGACATATTGAGCGTCTCTGAAACCACGCCCTGTCCGGCAAATGCAGCATCGCCATGAACTAATACTGGAAGCACGGTGTAGATATCTCTTACATTCTTCTTATCTTGTTTTGCTCGAACAATTCCTTCAAGAACTGGGTTAACAGCCTCAAGATGTGAGGGATTTGCTGCAAGATATATCTTGGTTTGATCACCAGATTCAGTTGCGAAATCTCCATAGGTTCCAAGGTGATACTTCACATCTCCTGAGCCCTGGACTTCATTTTCTTGATAGTGGCCTTCAAATTCTTGGAAGATTTGTCCGTAGTTTTTCCCAGCAACATTAGCAAGGACATTTAATCTTCCGCGGTGTGGCATACCAATACAGACTTCATCTAATTTTGCTTTAGCTGCATATCTTGCAATCACATCAAGAATTGGAATAACTGATTCGCCGCCCTCTAGTGAGAAGCGCTTCTGTCCCACAAACTTGGTATGGAGAAATGTTTCAAAAGCCTCCGCTGAATTTAATTTGCGGAGAATTCTCAACTGCTCCTCCCTTGGGAAGAAAGGAGAGCCAACTTCAACTTGGCTCTGAATCCACTTCCGTTCCTCTGGAGAGTCGATATACATATACTCAATGCCAATTGATCTGCAGTAAGAGTCGCGCAGGATTCCTAGAACATTTCGCATTTTGGCATAAGGGCTCCCGCTAAAACCACCGGTGGCAATCTCTCGATCAAGATCCCAGAGCGTTAGGCCGTGGGTGATTACATCAAGGTCAGGATGGCTACGCTGTTTATATTCCAGCGGATCTGTATCGGCCATTAAATGCCCGGTTGTTCGGTAGGCCTGAATCAACTGCTGCAAACGAGCTGCCTTATTTAACTGCTCTTTGCCTTCTGGGATGTCGTTATGCCAAGTAATTGGAACGTAGGGGATTCGAAGGGCGGCAAATATCTCTTCATAGAAAGAATCTGCCCCTAATAAAATTTCATGGATCTTCTTTAAGAAGTCGCCAGATTGCGCTCCTTGGATAATACGATGGTCATAGGTGGAGGTCAGAGTAATTACCTTAGAGATTGCAAGGCTTGCAATAGTTTCCTCACTAGCCCCTTGAAACTCTGCTGGATAATCCATTGCTCCAACGCCAAGAATCAAGCCCTGTCCTGTTACTAGCCTAGGCACAGAGTGAACTGTTCCTAGAGTTCCAGGATTGGTTAGCGAGACAGTTGTGCCACTGAAATCTTCAACACTTAGCGCTCCGGAGCGAGCTTTCTTAACTAGCGCTTCATAAGAGCTCCAAAAGTTTCCAAAATCAAGGCCTTCACATCCCTTAATTGATGGCACAAGTAATTGGCGAGATCCATCTTCTTTAGTTAAATCAATTGCAATTCCAAGATTGATGTGATCGGGATATCCAATAGCTGGTTTTCCATCAAGCTCAGTAAAGAAGGTATTCATCTCTGGATTTTCACGAAGCGCCTTGATCATGGCATAGCCAATTAGGTGGGTAAATGAAACCTTTCCACCTCTTGCTCGCTTTAAATGATTATTAATTACAGTGCGATTATCAATCATTAATTTTGCAGGGATTGCTCTAACACTTGTTGCAGTTGGAACTGTCAATGAAGCTTCCATACTTGTAACAACTCGAGCAGAGACTCCTCTAAGTGGTTCAACTCTTGCAGCAGAGGGGGTTGCAACTTGTGGAGCAGATTTCTTAACTACCTCTGCTGGAGTTGGTATAGGAGCAGGATTTGCTCTAACAACTTCTTGCACAGGTGTTGCAGTATTTATAATCTCTTGCGCAGGAGTTTCTCTTACTTGTTGACGTTTTGGAATTGGCGGGGTGGCTGCTTTTGCCTCTGGGCTTGCTGCGCCATTTGTTGCTGGCTTATATCCAGAGAAGAACTCTTGCCAATTGGCTTCAACTGAATTTGGATCGGCTAGGTAGCGCTCATACATCTCATCGACGAGCCATTCATTAGAGCCGAATGAGCCGCCAAATTTATTCTCAGGAGTCATGCCTGCCACAGAAAGTAAGCCTATCTGCGATGGGAGATCCCTTCCTACCTCCAAGCGGCGTTATTGGCCACACTTTGGCGATGCAAAAAGCTCTTCTCTAGGGCAGGCTTAAGAAATGGCTTTGGCATTTGTTACTGGGGCAAGCAGGGGGCTGGGCTATGAGGTGGCAAAGGCTCTTAAAGCTCGAGGCGATGAAGTAATAGGTATAAGTAGAGATCGCCAGCGGGCCGAGGCGGCATCAAGTGAGCTCGGGATTGCCTTTGAGCTAATGGATTGCCAGCAGATTGCTCAAGTTAGAAGCGTTAGCGGTGAACTGCTCTCAAAGTATGGAACTCCAGAGATTTTGGTTCTTGCCCATGGGGTAATGAGTGAGAAGATGGCAAAGACACTTAAGACCAATGATCAAGAGTGGGCAAGGGTTTTAGATATCAATCTCAATTCAGTCTTTACATTAGTTAATTCCATTGCAGCCCCAATGGCTGAGGCAAGAAATGGGCGAGTAATTATATTCTCTGCCTGTCTTGGAAGAATGAGCGGTCCTGGAAATGCAGGAGGACTTGCTCCCTATCGCATATCAAAGGCTGGAGTAAATGCGCTAGTAAGAAATCTTGCTCATGAAACAAATCATGGCGCTAGAGGATTTTTGGTTGATGCAATATGTCCCAACCATAGTAGAACTGATATGGGCGGAGCTGATGCGCCAAGGAGCGCTGCAGAGGGAGCAGCAACTGCAATCTGGCTAGCGACTAGAACATTTAACCCTGGAGATCAGACTGGGTTGCTCTGGGAGGATCAGGAAGTAGTTCCTTGGTGAGGGATAGCAGATAGAGCAGCAAGTAAAGTAACTAGAGCAAAACTTCCAAGGCCAATTCCTAGCAAATCTCTCTCACCATCAATCATGTAATAAGCAACACCGAGGGCTATCAAATTAGCAAGAACAGTTGGCGCACGGGCGAAGTTTCGCTTCGCTATAAATCCTCTGCCAGCAAAGAAGAGCCCAGCGCTAGCAAAGCTTAAGAAGATAATTTCAGCCAATATGGCATCAAGCTCTTCAACCTTACTTGTCGCTGTTCTTACAGCAAGGTAAATGGCAAGGCCAGCGAGAAATAACGCCTCAATTCTTACTAGCGTTGCCGCTATCTGATAGACCTTCGAGCCAAAGAGCTTCATATATGCCCTTAAGAATAGGGGATGAGGCAGCTCTAGTTATTATCAAAAAAGCTAGTAAGGCTTAGCTAATTATGGCCTCCTTTGATAGCAGCTCATTTGATCCACTCACCGGCCTTATGACCCCTGTCTATTTCTATGAATCGCTATATCGCCTCAGATCCTGGGCGCAGAGAAGTGATAATCCAGTGACCTTAATTGCGATTAATCTTAAAGATCTAAGTGATGATCAATTACTTGAGGTAGCCAGAGATTTAAATAGTGAACTTAGGGGAGGAGATTTACTTGCCCGAATGGCTCCGGATCGCTTCATATTAGCTTTAGTTGCAGATCACCTAGGAGCAAGACAATTTTTGTTTCGCATTACCAACAAAATAAAGGCAGCTAGTAATTATCAGGTAATTGAACTAACCCCAGACAAAGATCTAGCAGAGGCGCTTAGCGAGATAGAGATCTAATAAAATTACTTATTTGAGATAAATATTGCGGAGCGGTAATAAGCAAGCTCTGCAATGGAGTCTTGAATATCTCCTAGAGCTCTATGATTTCCTGATTTCTTTGGAGCTTGGAAATAAACTTTTGGATACCATCTCTTTGCTAGCTCTTTTATCGATGAGACATCAATAGTTCTATAGTGAAGAAAGCTATTCAGTAGTGGCATATCTCTTGCAATAAAGTTTCTATCCATTCCTACTGAGTTACCAGCTAAG
>ERZ889217.395-NODE-395-length-27248-cov-16.164013_pt1 | contig 27248 bp, 23 predicted proteins | sample MGYA00521098_ERZ889217 | MGnify/ENA primary metagenome ERZ889217 (study PRJEB32303, sample SAMEA104408613) | aquatic metagenome | biome: Brackish water; feature: Pelagic; material: water | place: Baltic Sea | collected 2014-06-10T22:04:00 | depth 2,362 m ... | reverse complement strand
GGGTGGGGGAGGAGTTTCCGCTCGAGTGCCCAGCGTGTGGCGGCGACATCCGGCTGATCGCCTTGATCTGGGCAAACCCTTGGTTGTCAGTGGTTGGGGCGACATTTCTGCCCCAGCGGTTCGATTGAAATCATTCGCGGCATTCCCGTCTCAGACGCCGCGTTTCGCATTTATCAGTGAATGCCGAACGCAGGCTTTCGCCAAAGCTGCGATCCCCCCTCTCCCCCGTTTTCGTTAAAGTAATGAACCACCGATGGGAGGCGTTGAGGGTTACCCCCCGGGATGGTTCTTTCACGGAAAGAGTCCTCCGTCTCGTACACTCCGGGCAGCTGGAGTGCCGGCCATCGTTCCCATGTCGGGCGGTCGACGCTGCTGCTAGTCCACTACGAATCATTTTTGCTATCCAAGGCCACCCGACGGCGACTGCGTTCCGGCAGTAGGCAGGCAGGCGCGTCAGCAAGCGATCCGCGAGCTGGTCATGAAAGTCATCATCATCGGAGCGGGAATCGGGGGAGCAAGCGCCGGCATCGCCCTCAAGCGGCTCGGGCACGAGGTCGTGATGTACGACCAGATGACGGAGAACAAGCCCGTCGGGGCCGCGCTCTCGCTCTGGTCCAATGGGGTGAAGGTGCTGAACTGGCTCGGGCTTGCCGACGAGGTGGCGGCGCTTGGCGGACGCATGGACGACATGGCCTACCTCGACGGCCATACCGGCGAGACACTCTGCCAGTTCAGCCTCGCTCCCGTCACGGCGCAGACGGGCCAGCGGCCATACATCGTCGCCCGCGCCGACCTTCAGACCCTCCTGATGCAGCGGTTTGGGATGGACGACATCCGCCTCGGCGCACGGCTCGTCGGCCTCACCGCCAACGGTGCGATCGTGACGGCGACCTTCGCGGACGGTTCGACTGACACGACCGACCTGCTAATCGGCGCCGATGGAGGCCGCTCGTTCGCCCGCGACTACGTGACCGGGGCGGCCGAGGGGGGGCCGAGGATCGAGCGGACGTACGCGGGGTACACGAACTTCAACGGGCTGATCCCGATCGACGAGGCGATCGGCCCGGCGAACCAGTGGACGACGTACGTCGCCGAGGGCAAACGGTGTTCCGTGATGCCAGTCGCCGGCGGCCGGTTCTACTTCTTCATCGACATCCCTCAGCCGGCGGGCGTGCCGTATGACCGGGCGGAGGGCAAGCAGCCGCTCGAGGCCGCGTTTGCGGGATGGGCGCCGGGCGTGCGGGTGCTGCTCGACACGATCGATCCCGAAGCCTCGCTCAACCGCGTCGAGATCTGGGACGTCGATCCCTTCCACTCCTGGGTCAGGGGCCGGGTGGCCATCCTCGGCGATGCGGCGCACAACACGTCTCCCGACATCGGGCAGGGAGCCTGCTCGGCCCTTGAAGACACCTTCGCGCTGGCGATCACGCTTGCCACCAACACGATCAGCGTGGAAGACAGCCTGCTCCGCTACCAGACGATCCGGAGCCACCGGGCCGCCGACCTCGTGCTCCGCGCCCGCAAGCGCTGCCAGGAGACGCATGCCTTCGATCCAGAAGCGACCCAGGCATGGTACGACCGCCTGCGCACGGAAGACGGCTCCGGGATCATCCGCGGGATCGTCGGCAACATCGTCGAAAGCCCGATCAATCTCGGCGGCGGGCCTCCGGCGGCGGCACCAGCGACAAGTGTCGGTGATTCGCCCGGGGCTGTCCATGTCGGTGAGCGTTGATTCGGAGGCGATCGCGGCCTGCGGTGGCCTGATCATGCGGCCGCGGGGCGCCGAAGCTTTGGGCCTCGACAGAACTGAGGCACCGCGGCCTATACTCCCGCGGTCTGCCCCGTTCTCCAGAGGTGCCGCATGCGGGCCCAGCACGAACTTCTCCACGGCCGCGCCCGAGTGCGGCCCCGATCCGCCCTGTTTCCCCTCGAGGGATATCCCTGCTCACGGCTGCCCCAGTGGCCAGGCGTCGAGGCCCGCGTGCTGGCCTCGCCCGCGCTCGGAGCCGGGTTTGTGGAATGCCTGCTCGAGCCGAAGGCCGGGCAGGGAGGGGCCGCCGAGGCCGACGGCCGCGTCGAGACCTTTCTCTACGTGGTGGTCGGTGGCGTCGACCTGACGATCGACGGGAAGAAGCACCCGCTCCAGGCCGGTGGCTACGCCCTCGTGCCGCCCACGGCGGGGTTCGCGGTGCGGGCCACCTCGGATTCGAGACTCGTGATGCTCAAGAAGGCCTACGAACCACTCCCGGGCGTGGCGGCGCCAGGGCTGCTCGTCGGCGACGTCGCCCGCGTGCCGGCCAACGTCTACCTGGGCGACGAGGGAGCGCTCCTCCAGACGCTCATTCCGGATGAACTGCCGTACGACATGGCGATGAACATCTTCACGTTCTCGACGGGCCACAGCCTCCCGGTGGTGGAGACCCACGTCATGGAGCACGGCCTCTGGTTCCTCCAGGGCAAGGGCCTCTACTACCTCGACGACACCTGGATGGAAGTCGAGCAGGACGACTTCATCTGGATGGGGCCGTATGTGCCGCAATCCTTTTACGCCACCGGTCCCGTGGCTTCGAAGTATCTCTACTACAAGAACGTGAATCGCGAGATCCCCGTGTAACCCATCAGGAAGCCCAACGGCGCGAGCCGTGGGGAGCGCCCCCCCGAGGAACCCATGACCGAAAAAATCTATCGCGACGCCGACGTCGACATGGCCCCGCTGCAGGGCAAGACCGTGGCGGTGATCGGCTACGGCATCCAGGGCAAGGCGCAGGCCGCCAACGCCCGCGACAGCGGCGTGAAGGTGATCGTGGGCACGCGGTCGGCTGAGGAATCGCCGAGCCGGAAGCAGGCCGAGGCCGACGGCTTCGCCGCCTACTCCATCGGCGAGGCGACGCGGCTCGCCGACGTGCTGCTCATCGAACTGGCCGATCCGGCCCAGCCGCCGATCTACCAGGCGGAGATCGCGCCGCACCTGTCGGCGGGCAAAACGATCTGCTTCTGCCACGGCTTCAACGTGCTCTACGGGGCGATCCAGCCGCCCAAGGACGTCAACACGGTGCTGTTCGTGCCCAACGCACCCGGGCACTTCGTGCGGCAGAAGTACCTCGCCGGCGAAGGCATCTACGGCTGCGTGGCGGTGGACCACGACGCCACGGGCGACGCCCTTGCAATCGCGCTGGCGGTGGCCAAGGCCGTGGGCAGCACGCGGGCCGGGGTCGTGGAGATGTCGTTTCAGCACGAGACGGAGGGGGATAATTTCGAGGAGCAGATCCTCTACGGCGGCGCGATCCACCTCATGAAGATGTGCTTTCAGACGATGGTCGATAACGGCTATCCGCCGAGCTTCGCCTACGCCAAGGCGATCCGCTCGCTCCGCAGCGTGATCGACGTGATGGACGAGGTGGGCATCGAGGAGTACGTCAGCCGCCGGTGCAGCCGCACGGCCGAGTTCGCGATCCGCACGCGGGGCCCGCGGGTGATCAACGAGGAGGCGATCCGCGAGATCTTTCGCGAGACCGAGCGGGGCGAGTTCGCCCGCGACTGGATGCAGGAGTGGGCGCTGGGCATGCCCATGCTCCACCGCCTGCGGCGGACCGCTGCCGCCGGCGAGATGGAGCAGACCGGCCGCCAGTGGCGGCAGGAGTTTGGCACGTGATCTCCGGGGGCTGACACGATGCCCATCCGGGCCGAACGGCTGGCGCACGACATCGAGGCGATCGGGAAGTGCACGCACGCTCCCGGTGCCGGGGCCGACCGCCCCACCTTCTCAGCGGCCTGGCGCGAGGCCCGCGACTACTGCCTCGCCGAAGCCGAGCGGGCGGGGTGCCAGTGGCGGGTGGACGCCGCGGGCAACGTCCACATCCGGCCGGCCGGCCTCGACTGGTCGCGCCGCGCGTGGCTGAGCGGCTCGCACATCGACAGCGTGCCGCACGGCGGCGACTTCGACGGCGTGGTGGGCGTGGTGGCGGCGCTGGAGGTGCTGCGGGCGGCCCACGAGGACGGCCGGCGAGACCTGCCGCTCGAGGGCATCATCTTCGCCGAGGAGGAGGGCACGACCTTCGGCCTCGGCATGCTCGGCAGCCGCGGCTGGGCCGGCACGCTCGACGCGGCGGCGCTCGCGGCCCTGAGAAACCGCGCCGGCAAAACCTACTGGGAGGCGGGGGCCGATCACGGCGCGGCAGCGGAGCGGCTGGCGGTGGAGCGGCTCGGGCCCGGCGGCTACGCGGGCCTGATCGAACTCCACATCGAGCAGGGGCCGGCGATGTGGAACCGCGATCAGCGGGTGGCGCTCGTCACGGCGATCGCAGGCCGGCGGCAGTACGCCGTCGCGCTGCAGGGAGTCTCCAATCACGCCGGATCGACCGGGATGAACGACCGCCACGACGCCCTCGCCGGCGCGGCCGAGGTGATCTCGGCCGTCGAGTGCCTGCCCGACCTGCTTGGCGACCACGCCGTGGCCACGGTGGGCCGGATCGTCGCCGAACCCAATGCCGTCAACGTGATCTCCGCCCGGGCCGAGTTCACGATCGACCTGCGGGCTCCCGACGACCACAGCCTCGAACTGGGCGGCGAGCGGATCGGAGCGCTCGTGGCGGCCGCGGCCGCGCGGCGCGGCCTCGGAGCGGAACTGCGGCAGACGGAGAGCCTGCCGGCGGTGCGTCTCGACGCCGCCGTCGCCGACCGCGTGCGGGGGGCGGCGAGCCGGCTGGGCATGACGCCGCTGCCCGAGGCGGTGAGCGGAGCGCTGCACGACGCCGCGATCCTCGCGGCCCTGGTTCCCACCGTGATGCTGTTCGTCGCCAGCCGCGACGGCATCAGCCACAACCCGGCGGAGTTCAGCCGGATCGACGACGTGGTCACGGCCACCCGGCTGCTCGCCGAGGTCGTGGCGAGCCTGCCTGAATCCACCACGGGTTGATTGCCATGGCCTGCCCGCTCACCGAACTCAACGCCTCCGGCCCGCACCGGTTTCTGGAAGTCTGCGGCCCGCTCTACGAGCACTCGCCGTGGGTGGCCGAGCGAGCCTGGTCGCGTCGGCCGTTCGCCTCGCGGCAAGCGCTCCACGCGGCGCTCGAGGAGGCGGTGGCCGCGGCGACGGCCGCTGAGCAGCTGGCACTGATCCGCGCCCATCCCGATCTCGTCGGCCGCGCCGCCAGAGAGGGCCGGCTCACGGCCGCCTCCACGACCGAGCAGGCGGCCGCCGGGCTGGGAGGGCTCTCGGCCGACGAGATCGCCGCGTTCGAGGCGTACAATGCGGCCTATTACGACCGCTTTGGATTTCCCTTCGTGATCTGCGCGAGGGAAAACAAGAAAGATGCGATCCTCGGGGCGTTTCCAGTGCGGCTCGCGCACGATGCCGACGAGGAGCGGGCCGCCGCGCTCGTCGAAATCGGCCGGATCGGCTGGCTGCGGCTGGTCGATGCCGTGACCGAGCCATGAACCAGATCGCTGCGGAGTGACGAGGATGCCACGACTCTCGACGCATGTGCTCGACACGGTCAAGGGCGGCCCCGCGGCCGGCGTGCGGATCGATCTGCATCGGCTTGGCGGAGACGGGCCTCCGCAGCACCTGAAGACGGTGGTGACCAACGCCGACGGGCGGACCGACGAGCCGCTGCTCGTGGGCGGGGCGATCGCGGCGGGGACCTACCGACTGACGTTTCACGTGGGCGAGTATTTCGCCGCGGCCGGGTCGCCCGACGCCTGCCGGTTCCTCCGCGAGGTGCCGGTAGTGTTCGGCATCGACGACCCGACGGGGAGCTACCACGTGCCGCTCGTGGTGTCGCCGTGGAGCTACAGCACCTACCGCGGGAGTTGAACATGCGGTGGGATGCGATCGTCCGCGGCGGCTCGGTGGTGACGCCGGAGGGCGTGGTTCGGGCCGACCTGGCGATCGCCGACGGGCGGATTGCCGAACTCGCGCCGGAGATCGCGGGGGCGGCCGGCGAGGAGATCGACGGCGTCGGCTGCCATCTGCTGCCGGGATTGATCGACCCGCATGTGCACTTCAACGACCCGGGGCGGGCCGACTGGGAGGGCCTGGCGACCGGCTCGGCAGCCATCGCCGCCGGCGGGGGCACGCTCTTTATCGACATGCCGCTCAACGCCTCGCCCCCCACGCTCGATGCCGCATCGTTCGACGCGAAGCTCGCGGCTGCCCGAGGCGTGTCGCGAACCGACTTCGGCTTCTGGGGCGGTCTCGTACCCGGCAACGTGGGCCGGCTGCCCGAGCTCGCCGACCGCGGCGTCGTCGGCTTCAAGGCGTTCATGAGCGGTAGCGGGATCGATGATTTTCAAAGCGTCGACGACGCGACGCTCTGGCGGGGAATGCAGGTGGCTGCGGATCTCGGCCTGCCGGTGCTCGTGCACGCCGAAAACGACGTGCTCACCGCGGCGCTGGCCAGTGAGGCGGTGGCGGCGGGCCGCACGGGCGTCCGCGACTACCTCGCCTCGCGGCCGGTGGTCGCGGAACTCGAGGCGATCGGCCGGGCGATCGCGCTGGCCGCCGACACCCGCTGCCCGCTGCACGTGGTGCACGTCAGCAGCGGCGCGGGCGTGGCCCTCGTCGCCGAGGCCCGGGCGCGGGGCGTCGACGTCACCTGCGAGACCTGCCCGCACTATCTCGTGCTCGACGAAGACGACGCGGTGCGGCTGGCCGCGGTCGCGAAGTGCGCGCCGCCGCTGCGGCCGGCCGCGGTGCAGCAGGCCCTCTGGGAAGCGGTGCTGGCCGGCGACGTGGCCTTCATCGCCTCGGACCATTCCCCCGCGCCGGCGTCGATGAAGGGCTCGGCGAACTTCTTCGAGGTCTGGGGCGGCATCTCGGGCTGCCAGACCACGCTGGGGCTGATGCTCGAAGAGGGCCATGCCCGCCGCAGGATGCCGCTCCCGCAGCTGGCGGCCCTCACCGCCGGGGCCGCGGCACGGCGGTTTGGGCTCGCGGGCCGCGGGCGGCTCGAGGTCGGCTCGAGCGCCGACATCGCGCTGGTCGACCTGGACCATGCGGCGCCGCTCTCGGTCGACGAGCTCCGCGACCGGCACCGGCTCTCACCCTATCTCGGCCACACGCTTCGCGGCCGCGTCCGGCGGACGATCCTCCGCGGCCGCACGGTCGGCCGCGATGGGCAGGCCACGGGGCCGGCACTCGGTGAACTCGTGAGGCCGGAGCGGCTCGACCGCGGACCGCCGGAGCTGATCCGATGAGCCCCGGGATTCAGGCCATTCGCGGGCCCGTGCTCAATCCGTCACCGACCGGGGGTGTGGAGTATTGGCCCGACGGCCTGCTCGTGGGGGACGATCGCGGCCGGATCGTCGCCGCGGGGCCGTGGGAGGAGGTGGCGCCGCGGCTCGGCCTCGCCGCCGAGGAGGTGCCGCGGAGCGCGGGGCTGATCCTGCCGCCGCTGCTCGACGCGCACATTCACATTCCGCAGCACCCGATCCGCGGCCGGTTCGCGGAGAACATCGGCGCCGATCCCCCCGGCGGCCGGCTGCTTGCGAGCCTGGAGCGGAATGTGTTTCCGGCCGAGGGAAGGTGCGAGAGCCCGGCGCACGCGCGGCACGTCGTCGCGGCCTTCGCGGCCGATACGCTTGCCAGCGGCGTGATCGGCGGCGCGGCCTACATGACGGTGCACGCCCGGGCCACGCGGATCGCGCTGGAGCAGCTGCCGGATGCGTGGAGCGTGGGGCTCGTGCTCATGAACGGCCGCTGCCCGACCTACCTCCGCACCGATGAGGTGGCACTGGCCGACGATGTGGCGTCGCTCGCTAGAGAGTTCGGCCGCCGGCTGATCGTCACCGACCGGTTCGCCGTGAGCGTCGATGCGCCGCTGCGGCGGACGGGCGTGGCGCTGGCGAGGCAGCACGGCCTGCGGATGCAGACGCACCTCAACGAGCAGCGGGCCGAGAAGGCGCTCGTGGAGGAGGTGCTCTATCCCGACGCCGCCAGCTACACCGACGTCTACCACCGCGACGGCCTCCTCGAGTGCGAGCCGATCCTGGCCCACTGCATCCAGATGCGGAGCGAGGAGCTTGACATGGTGGCGGCGTCGGGCTCGGCGATCGCCCACTGCCCGGTGTCGAACACCCTGCTCGGCTCGGGCGTGATGCCGCTCGACGCGGTGCGGGTCGCTGGCATCCCGCACAGCCTGTGCACTGACGTCGGCGCGTCGCCGACGACCTCGCTGTTCTGCGAGATGGCGGAGTTTCTCAAGGTCCACGCGGGCTCCTCGGCCGCCGCCACACCCGAGGAGGCGCTGCGGCTGGTGACCGTCGCGCCGGCGCGGATCTTGGGGCTCGCCGACCGCGTCGGCACGTTCGCGCCCGGCATGGAGTATTCGTTCATCGAGGTGGCCTGGGACGGCCCCGCGGCCCCCGTGGACGCCCGCGAGGCGATCCTCGCTGGGCTCCTGCGGATGAGCGACGGCGACCTCGATGCCTGGCGAGGGAATGATCCGCGGGCCCAGGCCGCGCGGCGGCTCCGCCAGGATGGGCTCGACTTCGGACGCGACCTCGCGGTGCTCGAGGACGACGTTCGCGGAGCGGCCGATCGCGTCAAGGGCCGCGTGCGGCGGGTCACTCGCAGCGGGAAAGTGGCGTGGTCTCTCGCCAGCCCGACGCCGCGAGTCGTAGAAAACGCGATGCCAGACCCCCGCGTCACCGAGCCGCCTCCCCGGTAACGAATGTCCCGATAGCCCAACGGCCCACGCCGTGTGGAGCACCACGCCAGACCCCCCGCGTCACCGCCGAGCCTGCCGTGCCGGGTTCCCTCCAATGCTGGGCCAAAACCCGAAACCGACTACACTTTCCCTCTAGACCGCATTCGACGTACGTGTATCGCCGGCTCGGGGGCGGCAAAAGTCGCCGCTTCGCGGTCCTTCGGATTGTCGCCCGGGCGAGGATACGCGTAAGGCTCCTCGAGCTTTCGCAGACCCCCTTCGCCTACCTGCCCTCACTTGCGTAGACGACGCTACACATACCTTGGATGCGCTCTCGGTGCCGCGGCCCTCGATGCGCACACGACCATGCGGGATCACCTCATTTTCTGGCTCAACGGCGTGCGCCGCGAGGTTCGCGGCGGCGACGCCTTCCTCATGCTGAGCGAGTACCTCCGCGGGCGGCTCGGGTTGGCCGGCACGAAAATCATGTGCGCCGAGGGAGACTGCGGCGCGTGCACGGTGCTCGTGGCGGAACCGCGGGCTGGCGAGCGTCCCCGGTATCTGCCGATCGATTCCTGCATCCGGTTCCTGTTTCAACTCGACGGCTGCCACGTCGTCACGGTGGACGGGCTGGCGAAGGACGGCAGCCTCGCGGCCGTTCAGCAGGCGATGGTCGACTGCCACGGCTCGCAGTGTGGCTTCTGCACGCCGGGGTTCGTGATGGCACTCGTTGGCGGATGCCATGCGCTGGCCCATGGGCAGGATCTCGACTGGCGGAAGGAACTCTCGGGCAATCTCTGCCGCTGCACCGGCTACGTGTCGATCTTCGAAGCCGCCGAGCGGGCGGCGACCGCGCCGGACTGGCTCGCGACGCGGTTCGCAGACGACGCCTGGATCCACGAAGGAGTGCGGCTGCGGCGGGAGTCGCTCGACCTCCGCGGCGAACAGGACGGCGGCCCGATGCGGGTGTCGAGCCCGGCCTCGCTCGCCGAGGCCCTCGAGGAGCGTCGGGAGCCCGAACCGCGGGTCGTAGCGGGCGCCACCGACCTCGGTGTTCTCTGGAACAAGGGCATCCTTCGGCCGCGGCACTGGCTCGACCTCGCACGGATCCCGACGCTCCAGGGGCTCGAGATCGAGGAGTCGGCGGCGGGCAGGACGCTGGTCGCCGGGCCGCTGGCCACGTGGACCGATTGCCTCGCGATCTGCAGCGCGGAGTGCCCCGAGTTCGTACCGATCCTCGAGGCCTTCGGTGGCCCGCAGATCCGCCACGTGGGCACGCTCGGCGGCAACATCATCAACGGTTCGCCGATCGCCGACTCGCTGCCGCTGTTGTTCGCCATGGAGGCGACGCTCGAACTCGCCTCGGCCGCGGGCACGCGGCAGGTGCCGATCGACGAGTTCTACAAGGGCTACAAGCAGCTCGACCTCGCGGCTGACGAACTGCTCGTGAGGGTGCGGATGCCACTGCCGGCCCCTGCCGACCTCCTGCGGCTGATCAAGGTGTCGCGCCGCCGCGACCTCGACATCTCGACGTTCACCGCCGCGATCCTCATCCGCCGCGAGGCTGAGCGGATCGCCGCGGCGCGGATCGCCTACGGCGGCGTCGGGCCGACCGTGGTGCGGATGCGGGCCGCCGAGCAGGCCCTCGTCGGTCGGCCGTTCACGGAGGAGACGTTCCGCCACGCCGGCGAGGTGGCCGCGGGCGAGATCCGTCCGCTCACCGACGTCCGCGGCACCGCCGACTACCGGCTGCAACTCGCCCGCAACGTGCTGCTCAAGTGCTATCACGAGCAGATGGTGGCGGCAGGATGAGCGGATCGCATCGCCAGCCCGGCGCGGATCCCGCGGCCTACGTGCCGAGTGTCGGGCGGACGATCCCACACGACTCCGCCGTGGGCCACGTCACCGGTGCGGCCGCCTACATCGACGACCTGCCGCGGCGGGCCGACGAGGTGGTGGTCGGCTTCGTGCCCAGCCCCGTTGCCAGTGGGCGGATCCGCGGCATTGGGCTCACCGCAGCGCGGAGGGTGCCGGGTGTCGTCGACCTGGTGACGGCGGCCGATCTGCCGGGGGCCCGGACGTTTGGCCCGATCTTTCAAGACGAGCCGATTCTTGCCGACGGGGAGGTGCTCTACGTCGGCCAGCCGATGGTGGTGATCGCCGCCGAAACGCAGGCTGCCCTCGACGAGGCCCGCCGGCTCGTTGATCTCGACATTGAGGCCGCCGAGCCGATCCTTTCGATCGACCGGGCGATCGACCTCGGCCGGTTTCTCGGGCCGCCGCGGCGGATCACCCGGGGCAATGCCACTGCCGCGATCGCCGCGGCGCCGCACACGCTCGCCGGCGTGTTTCACAGCCTCGGGCAGGAGCACCTCTACCTCGAGGCCCAGGCAGCGCTGGCCATTCCCGGGGAGGACGGTCAGGTGGTCGTCCATTCGTCTACGCAGGGACCGACCGAGACGCAGCACGTCGTCGCCGAGGCGCTCGGTATCGGGATGCACCAGGTGGTCTGCGTCTGCAAGCGGATGGGGGGCGGGTTTGGCGGCAAGGAGACGCAGGCATCGCTGCCCGCGGTGATGGCGGCGGTCGTCGCCCACCGCACGGGCCGCGCGGCGCGGGTCGTCTACCGCCGTGAGGACGACATGGCCTCCACGGGCAAGCGGCATGCCTACCGCACGGCCTGGCAGGTGGGCTTCGACGATGAGGGGCGGATCCTCGGCTATGACGTCGAGTTCCACTCCGCGGGGGGCGCGGCGGCCGACCTCTCCACCTCGATCATGGAGCGGTCGATGCTCCATGTCGACAACGCCTATTGGCTGGAGCACGTCGAGATCCGCGGCCGCGTGTGCTTCACCAACCATGCGCCGGCCACTGCCTTTCGCGGGTTCGGCGGGCCGCAGGGAATGGCCGTCACTGAGAGCGTGATCCAGGAGATCGCCACCCATCTCTGCGGCCTCGGAAAGCGGCTCCGGGCCGTCGACGTGCAGCGGCGAAACCTCTACGGCACCGGCGCTGAGAACGTGACGCCCTACGGCCAGGTCGTGAAGGGCAACCATCTGCCCGAGATCATGAGCACGCTCGTGGCACGATGTGATTTCGAATCCCGGCTCGCGGCCGTCGAAGCGGCCAACGCCCGCGATCCGCTCGTGCTCCGCGGGCTCGCGATCATGCCGGTGAAGTTTGGCATCTCGTTCACGGCGAAGTTTCTCAACCAGGGCAACGCCCTGGTGAACATCTACACCGACGGCACGGTGCAGGTCTCGACCGGCGGCACCGAGATGGGACAGGGGCTCAACACCAAGATCCGGCAGCTCGTGGCCGACGAGTTCGGTCTGCCGCCGGAGCAGGTGATCCTGATGCCGACCTCCACCGAGAAGAACTGCAACACCTCGCCCACCGCGGCCTCCGCCGGCACCGACCTCAACGGCGCCGCGGCCGTGGAGGCCTGCCGCACGATCCGGGCCCGCCTGGAGGCCTGGGCGGCGGCACGCTTCGCGGGCGATGGCCTCGTCGAGTCGTGCGGGCACGTCGGTTTCGCCGGCGGCTGGGTCTACGACACCCGGCGGCCCGCGATGCGGATGGCATTCGGCGACCTCTGTGCCGCCGCCCGCCGCGACCGCTTGGACCTCGGAGCCCGCGGGTTTTATGCCACCCCGATCGCCGGTTTCGACCCCGCGGCGGGCCGCGGCGCGCCCTTCTTCTACTACACGCAGGGGGCGGCTGCCGCGGAGGTCTGCATCGACCGGTTCACCGGCGACCTCACCGTCGTGCGGGCCGACATCCTCATCGACATCGGTCGCTCGATCAATCCGGGCGTCGACCGCGGGCAGGTGATCGGTGGCTTCATCCAAGGCATGGGTTGGGTGACGGGGGAGTGTCTGGTGTACGACGAGCGGGGCACGCTGCTCTCCGACTCACCGACCACCTACAAGATTCCTGCCGCATCGGACGTGCCGGCCGACTTCCGCTGCGACTTCTTTCCCAATGACGACAACGTCGAGAACGTCGCCCGCAGCAAGGCCGTGGGTGAGCCCCCCTTGATGCACGCGATCTGCGTCTGGGCGGCCGTGAAGCACGCGCTCTCCGGCGTGTCGCCCGAGGCGGCGCGACGGCTCTGCCTGCCGGCCACCGGTGAGGAGATCCTCCGGGCGCTGTCGGTCGCCGGCGGGCCGACTGTGTCAGGCGGTGCCTGGGGCCATTCGGCCGCCGTCCGGCACTGGTCGCGGGCCCGCTGAATCGACGGAACCGAACCATGCCCGCACCGCACGGACTGATCGAACGGCTCGCCGAGATGGCGGCGGAAGGCAAGCCGTTCGTGCTCGTGACGCTCGTCGAGACCATCGGCAGCACGCCCCAGGACGCGGGCACCAAGATGCTCGTCGATGCGGAGGGGCTGCGGTTCGGCACCGTCGGCGGCGGCAGGGTCGAGCAGCAGGCGATCGCGGCGGCCCGGGCGCTGCTTGCCGATGCCGTGGCGAAGCCCTGCACGCTGGTGGAGTGGAATCTCAAACGCGACGTGGGCATGACCTGCGGCGGCACGGTGAAACTCCTCTTCGAGACGTATCACCTGCGGCCCTGGCGGGTGGTGGTGTTCGGCGCCGGGCACGTTGGTCAGGCAGTGATCCGCTGCCTGCTGCTGCTCGACTGCCAGGTGGTCTGCATCGACTCCCGGCCGGAGTGGCTCGATCGACTGCCGCGGTCGGCGCAGCTCGACGCGATCCTGCTCGCCGAGCCACGGGACGTCGTGGCGGGGCTCACGGCTGACGACTTCGTGGTCTGCATGACGATGGGGCACCGCACCGACTTCCCGATCCTCGAGGCGATCTTCCGGTCTGGGCTCGAGCCGGCCTATCTCGGCGTGATCGGCAGCCGGGCGAAACGGGAGGTGCTCCGCCGCGAGCTGCAGGCCGCGGGCGTGCCGGCGGCCGCGATCGAGCCGCTCCGCTGCCCCATCGGCCTGCCCGTGGGGAGCAACCAGCCTGGAGAGATCGCCGTCAGCGTGGCGGCGGAGATCCTCCAGGTTCGCGACGCCCGGCGGCCGAGGTGAACCGATGGCCTTCCCTGACCGCATGAGCGTGCACGACGGCGTGGTCGACCTCGACCCGTGCGAGCCCGCATTCGTCTGCGATCCATACCCCGATGACGCGGCGATGCGGCAACTCGGCCGCCGCTTCCACTGGTGGCAGCTCGGCCGCCGCAGCACCCTCGCCGTCGCCACGGTTGTTCTGGCCGGTTCGTGTCTTCACGCCGGAGCGCTGGCGCAGCGGCCGGATGCCGGCGGCGGGGACGACGAAAGCGCCTGGGTGACGCCCGCCATCCGGGCTCCCGGTGTCACCCACCACACCTTCGAGAGCAAGGTCGCCGGAACCCGCGTCAGTTACCACCTCTACTCGCCCGGCGTGCATGACCGCGAGCCCACACGACGGTTTCCTGTCGTCTACTGGCTGCACGGTTCCGGAGGCGGCCTGCGCGGCATTCCGCAGATCGCACGCCGGTGCGATCAGGCGATCACATCCGGCAGTGCACCGCCGATGTTCGTCGTGTTCGTCAACGGGTTGCGCGAGGGCATGTACGTGGACTGGAAGGACGGATCGAAGCCTGTCGAGACGATGATCGTGCAGGACCTCGTGCCGCACGTGGACGCGACCCACCGCACGATCGCAGGCCGGGCGGGACGTCTGCTCGACGGGTTCAGCATGGGCGGATACGGCGCCGCACGGCTCGGTTTCAAGTTTCCCGAGATGTTTCATGCCGTCTCGATCGTCGGCGGCGGTCCGCTGCAGCCGGACCTGCTCGCGCAGGCGCCACGGGCGGGCCGGCGCCGCGCGGCCGAGGTGCTCGAGCGGGTCTATGGAGGCGATCCGGGCTATTTCGCATCCGTCAGTCCGCGGACGCTCGCCGCACGCAACGCCCGCACCGTCGCGGCCGGATCGCTCGTGCGGGTCGTGGTAGGTGACACCGACGAGACGTTCGCCAACAACCGCGCCTTCCACGAGCATCTCGAGGCGGTCGGCATTCCGCACGCGTGGATCATGCTGCCGGGGATCGGCCACGATCCGGCGGGCGTGCTCGACGCGCTCGGCGCCGACAACTGGTCATTCTATCGCACGGCGTTTGGCGACACGCCGGAGGGCCGACGCGCGGCGGAGTGAGCGAGTGCGCACGAGCACGCGGCCCGCTACGTGAAATACCGGCGGCACGACGCAGCCGCTCGGAGTTCACTGCGGATGTCGGGATGGGCGATCTCGACGAGCAGCCGGGCCCGCTCGGCGAGCGACCGCCCGTGGAGATCCACCGCGCCACCGGCTACGGAAAGCCGTCCCGTCGCTGGCGAAAAGGGAACATTGGCAAGCGCAGCGAGGACGCGACCGGCGGGCACGCAACGCACGGCTCCTGCAATGTGAACCAAAAGCCCCGCTCGCACCACACCTCGCGGATTGCCCGGGCGAAACTGATGGCCCGGGTGGGTGAGGAGATTTCGCTCGAGTGCCCAGCGTGTGGCGGCGCCATCCGGCTGATCGCCTTCAGACTGCTTGAGATCGTTCTGAAAAAAACGCCGCTCGGCTAGACCGCGATCATTGATCGCAAACATCGCGGGCTCATCCACGAGAGCGCGGTGCACCGACCGCTCTCTCCCGGAGACGAACTCCAGGGATACGTGCGGGCGGTCCGCGAAGATTACAAAGTCGGTCTCTCGCTCGAACCGGTCGGTTCCAGCCGCGTCACCGATTCGTCGGACCGCGTCCGGCAACTCCTCGAGGAAAACGGCGGTCGCATCGCGATCGGAGACGAGAGCCCGCCCGAAGCGATTCGCGAGACTTTCGGAGCGCGCAAAAAAGCCTTCAAGCAGGCCGGTGGAAATCTCTATAAAAATGCCTCATTGAGCTCGCACCCCACAGCATCTCCCTGCTCGCGAAACGATAATTCAGTCGCTCCTTTTGCCCCACTCTCCAAAGTCTCCACTCACGGAACTCCGGATGAAATCCCCCGCACTCGTCACCCTCGTCACTTTGCTTTCTCTTTGCTCGGTTGCGCCCCTCAGCGCGAAAACGCTGAAGTTCAGGGATCGCGACCCGAAGCGCTACGAACTCTCCGCCCGCGCCAGCGAGATCGATCCCCGTGCCAGATCACATCCTGAGATCGAATTCACCTTTGAGACCAACGAAGGCAAACCCGCCGACGTGCAGATGGCATCGGTCGACACCACCGTCCCCCCGCGCGGCAAGCTCGTGATCTGGCTGATGGGCCACAATGGCGAACTCTTCCGCCGCCTTAACTCCTACGGACTCCATGCGATCCAGCCGCATTATGCCAACAAATGGTTCGGCATCGTCTGTCAGGAAAAGCCCCTCGACCCGCAGGCACGTGGTAATGTCAGGCTCGAGGCCTCCACCGGCGCGGACGTCAGTGACGCAGTCGACATTCCCAAACCCGACAGCATCATGGAACGCAGCTACCAGTTTGTGAAATGGCTCGCCAGGGAGAATCCCGAAGGCAAGTGGGACTACTTCCTCACCGACGACGGCAAGGGCCTGCGCTGGGAGGATGTCATCCTCTCGGGTGCCTCGCACGGTGCCACGACGGCGGCCCGTTTTGCCATCCATACGAAAGTTGATCGAGTCGTCGCCCTCTGCGGACCACGCGATCAGGATCAGGACTGGCAGTCGCTCCCCTCGGCGACACCGGCGAATCGTGTCTTCGGCTTTTCCCACGTCCTCGACGGCGGCTGGGTCGATGATCATTACTGCCGCTCGTGGGAACTGATGGGCATGCACGAGTTCGGTCCGATCGTCGATGTCGACCAGGTCGCCTTCCCCTACGGCAACACCCGCCGCCTCATCACCAACTTCGACGTCGGCGGTGACGCGAACAAGGCCCACAGCGCCGTCACCCCCGGAAAAACCGCCGCGAAAAAACCTGACGGCACGTACCTGCACGAAGATGTCTGGCGTTATCTCTACACCCATCCCGTCGATGAAGTCGGCAAGCCACCAGGCGGCCGGCCTGCGCTGGTCGGGATTGGCAGCACGGCCGCGGACGAGTCGGCTCCGCCCGAGTGGAGCCTGGAATTCGTCAGACATACGCTGGCCGATGCTCGCGCTCACGGCAACGTGCGACGGGGCGCCGGCGTGTTCAGCGCAGCGACGAGCGGTTGCACGGCATGCCACAAGGTGGCAGGCGCGGGGGGCGCTGTCGGGCCCGAACTCACGACGCTCGCGCGGTGCCTCACGCCCGAGGAGATCGTCGAATCGGTCTACTGGCCCGCTCGGATTGTCAAGCCTGAGTACCGGGCCGGCGTCTTTGCCCTTGCCGACGGTCGCGTGCTCCAGGGCATCGTCAAGGAGGAGACACCAACGGCCGTCGTTGTCGTCGACGCCGCGGGCACGATCCACCGAATCCCGCCCGCCGACATCGAAGAGCGGACCGATGCCGGCTCGCTCATGCCGGCCAACGTGTTTACGTCGCTGCCGGCAGAGGATCGCCGCGACCTCGTGAGGTATCTGCTGGAACTGGGCCGCACGCCCGGGCTCGAGTTGCTTTCGCATCGCGCTGGGCCGTTTGACGTGCCACGGGAGCCACTCGATCCCGCCGCCTGGCCGAACCGCGGCCTGTGGGTGAACAACAACCGCGTCTACGACGCCTACACGAAGCAGGCCATGCAGTTCCGCGGCCGCCAGCCGATGCCACTGTTACTGCCGGCCTTTCCTGGGCTCGACGGCGGCACGCATGGACACTGGGGAAGCATCCCCTGGTCGACCTGGGACGACGACCGCCGCAACAAGGGCGATCAGGGCACGGCGCAGTGCTGGCCGCTTGCCATCGGCGGTCGCGTGATTCCCCGGGCCGTGAGCGTGCGACTCGGCGATCTGGGCGAACTCGCCGCCTGCTTCAATCCTGACACGCTCCAGGTCGAGGCGGTCTGGACGGGCGGCTTCCTCACATTTGGGAAAACGCGGTACGGATTTCTCGCGACTGCGAACCCCGCCGGAACGCTCGGCTCTCCACCCGCCGCTGCGGAACTGCCAGAAGGGCCTCGGACCTATCACGGCTTTTACCGGCACGGGAAACGCGTCGTCTTCGCCTACTCGATCGGCGACGTTCGCTACCTCGACGCACCTTGGGTGAAAGATGGCGGACTCGTCCGCGAAATCGCGCCGGTTGAGACTCACCCGCTCGCGCACGTCGTGAAGGGGGGGGCGAGCCAGTGGCCACAGGTGATGACGACCACGGGCTCACTCGGCACCGGCTCGCCCTACGCCGTGGACACGATCGCGCCGCCGTTCGACAACCCGTGGGGCGCACTCATGTTTTTCGGCGGCCACAGCTTCTTCTCGAACGGCGACGCCGCCATCTGCACGATCCAGGGAGACGTGTGGCGGGTCTCTGGGCTTGATGCTGATCTCGGGCAGGTCAGGTGGCGACGGATCGCGGCCGGCCTCAACCAGGCGCTCGGCCTCGTTGTGGCCGCCGATGTCGTCTATCTGCTCTGCGGTGACCAACTCACGCGACTCGACGACTTGAGCGGCGACGGTGAAGCCGATTTCTACGCGTGCGTGACAAATCGCTTCGAGCCGTCCGGTGGCCACAATTTCAAGTGCGGCCTCGAACGCGACGCGGCCGGACATTTCTTCACGGCATCCCACCAGGGCCTCCTAAGGATCAGTCCTGACGGCAAGGCGATCGACGTGCTCGCCGTTGGCTTCCGCAACCCTGACGGCCTGGGCCTGCTCCCCGACGGCGCGGTCACGGTGCCGGTATCCGAAGGTGAGTGGACGCCGGCGTCGGCGATCTGCGAAGTGCGGCAGATAGTGGGCCAGCCGCCTGCCCGCCCCGTGCCGAACTTCCGTGGCACGCCGCCGGCTTTGCCGCTTGTCTACCTTCCGCGTGGACTCGACCACTCGAGCGGCGGCCAGACGTATGTGTCGGGCGACCGCTGGGGTCCGCTCGGTGGGCACATGATCCATTTCTCATTTGGAGCCTGCACGCACTTTCTGGTGCTTCGCGACGAGGTGGCTGGGCAGCCGCAGGGTGCGATTGTGCCGCTGCCGGGCGACTTTCGGTCGGGCGTCCACCGCGGGCGGTTCAGCCCTGTCGACGGCCAGCTCTACGTGAGCGGCATGAACGGCTGGCATGTTTACGGCGTTGACGACGGCTGCTTCCAGCGGGTGCGGTACACCGGGGGTACCGTGCAGCAGCCGATTGGGATTCGGGCCCATCGCAACGGCGTGCTGCTGCGGTTCTCCGCTCCACTTGACCAGAGCGTCGCCGGCGACGCGGCAAACCACTTCGCGCAGTGCTGGAACTACCGCTACGGTCCGTCGTACGGTTCGCCCGAGTTTTCACCGAGCCACTCCGGCACAGTGGGGCACGACCCGCTCGCGATCCGCTCCGCGACGGTGCTCTCTGATGGCCAGAGCCTGTTCCTCGAAACGCCCGACATCCAGCCGGTAAACCAGCTGCATCTGCATGTGGCCATCGGCGGCGGCGCGACGCGGGATGTGTACGCTACGGTGCACGCCCTCGACGAACCGTTTCGTGACATCCCGAACTACCTCGAGGTGACCCGGCCCGTGGCAGCGCACCCGATCCTCCGCGATATCGCCATGATGAAGGCGGCCGTGAAGAATCCCTGGCTCAAGAAGGTCGCGGGGGCCCGACCCCTTTCTATCGAGGCCGCCTCGAACCTGGCCTACAAGACGCCGGAACTGCGGGCAAAGCCCGGTGAGATACTCGCCCTCACGTTCGTGAATCCCGACGTGTTGCCACACAACTGGGTGCTTGTGAAGCCCGACACGCTCGCCACGGTTGGCACGCTCGCCGATGGGCTGATCGCCGACCCCGAGGCCGTGGCCCGGCATTACGTGCCAAAGACCGACGACGTGATCGCCTATGCCGACATCACCGAGCCCGGGAAAAGCCAGACGATCTATTTCACCGCGCCCGATACAACGGGCCGCTTTCCGTTCCTCTGCACGTTTCCCGGCCACTGGAAGCTGATGAACGGTGTGTTGATCGTGAAATGACGAGCCCGCTGCTCTCCCCGCCCCAACGGAAAACCTTCATGTCGCTCTGTCGCCTCGTGTCGACTGCCCTTCTTCTGAGCCTCGTGTTATTCGCCGGCCCGACGCCATGCAGCCGCGGGGCAGAGCCCGTGGACGTTGCCGCCCGGGCGAAGAAACTCTTTCGCCGCGACAACCTCATCGCCTGGTGTATCGTGCCGTTCGACGCGAAGAAGCGCGGGCCCGAGGAGCGGGCGGCCATGATGGAGAAACTTGGCCTCAAGCACTTCGCCTACGACTGGCGGCCCGAGCATGTGCAACACTTCGATGCGGAGTGGGACGCACTAGCCAAGCATGGGGTCGCACTCGACGCCTTCTGGACCACGCCCCCCGACCTGCCGAAGCTGCTCGAGAGCTTCGAGTCCCGCGGGCTCACGCCTTCATTCTGGGTGATGGCAGCCGCGCCTGGCGAACTCGACCAGGCGGCGAAGGTGAAGCATGCCGCTGACAGGCTCCGTCCACTTGCCGAGACCCTGGCGAAGACCGGCTGTCGCCTGTCGATCTACAACCACGGCGGCTGGGGGGGTGAGCCGGAGAACATGGTCGCCGTCTGCGAAGCCGTGAACCTGCCGAACGTGGGCATCGTCTACAACCAGCATCACGGTCATGCCCATCTGCCTCGCTTTTCCGAGGCGCTCACGCAGATGCTGCCTCATCTGCACGTTCTCAATCTCAACGGGATGACGGCCGAGGGCGACAAGAAGGACCAAAAAATCATGGTGCTCGGCCAGGGCGACCTCGACGTCGAACTGGCCCGAACGATCTGTGAGAGCGGCTATACCGGGCCGATTGGCATCCTCAACCACACCGGCCACGACGCTGAGACCCGCCTGCTCGACAACCTCGAAGGCCTCGAATGGGTCGTCGGGGAACTCGCCGGTCAGCCGATCCAGAAGCCCACGCCCCGCACGCGATAACGATCCGCATCCCGTCCCTACTGGCGTGGGCGAGCAATCCGCCGCGCTCACCCACGCCGGGGCATTTTCCGGCTCGGAACGCGACGGGGGGTCTGCTGGCGGAGGACTCCATCCCGTGAGTCGTGTACGGGCGCTTGCTATGCTCGTCCGCTCTCCGGCCCGCCCATGATCGCGTCCGCTGCCGGGTTTCCCGCGCGGCCTCGGCTCCGTCCGCAAGGGGGGCCCCGCGCTGTCCCGCAAGTACGAGCAACGCTGCCCCGAGCAGACGCCGCTCCACAAGATCGGGTCGGAGAACCTCGAGAGTTGGCTCGAGTGGCGGGAAGCCGCCGAGCGGCCCGTGCCGAGCTACGTCGACGAGGAGTTCAGTGGCTATCTCGAGTGAGGCATCCCCTGCTTCGAATTCGCCCGCGCGCTGGGCACCGGCTACGTCATTGCGTTCTCGTGCAAGGGAGAAAACACATTGCAGGGGGAAAGCCAGGCAGCGCGATCCCCCCAGTCCACCAGGAGAAACCAGGTCATGGCCAACCCCGCCAATAACCGCCTGCACGACTCCGGAGCCGGCTGGCTGACGCTGTTCGGCACGTTGGCCGAAGGCTCTCGCGACGGTCGTCGCCTGCCTCGCCAGAGGGTCATGCTCGTGACGCTCGCAGGGCTGCCGTCGCGATCTGCTGATTGTAGTGGGCAAGAACTCCTTCGGCACTCGTCAGCGCAGTCGTTCCCGGTCGCATCACCGTGAACCTGCCGCCTTCAATCTGAATTGCATCTCGCGCAATAGCTTCGAGAGGTGAGTTGTCGATCTCCACCACCTCCAGATGCGGAGACCATTGCTGGATGTCACCGGTCGCCGGCGGCGTCGTTCGAAACACGACTCGCCACGCGCCGTGATCCGGTCCCACCAGACGGACGGCGAAGGTGATGCTTTCGCGCGGGTTACGGGCATAATGGGCCCTCAACGTCGAAGTCCACGCGGTGGCATGCTGCTCGAAGTAGCCCTGAACCGTCGACTGCCACGCCGCCGGGAGGCCGTTCGCCCTGACGATCGGCACGGCTCCGATCGACTCGCACACCCTCGTTTGCTCCGGTGTCCAGCTCTCCCACGGGAGCAGAACGAGGATTGGCCGGGTGGGATCTCGCGCCGCGTGCAGCCTCACCTGCTCACGCAACACCGGCTCGGCTTGGGTCCATGGCACGCGATGCCCCCATGGCACCAACGCAAGCGGAAGCGATGCCGCCTCGAGGTCGGATACCGTGTTGTGCCCGAGGTCCGTGAACACCTGCTCAGGAATCGGCGCCTGAAATCGCGTGCGGAGGTAACGCAGGGCGAGCGTGACCAGCAGGGTGGTTTCCGTCTCCGCCGCCTGTCGCACCAACCGCGACCACTCGATCTGGTCCCTACCTTTCTCGAGCAACGCAAGGCTGTCTGGGATCCACCGGATCGGCGGAACGGGATTCCACTGGATACCGTGAACGCAGACGAGAAACAGCGAATCCGTGGGCCTCAGGCACAAGACCTCGACGCCGTGAAACGACGTGGCCTCAGCCACCTGCCAGAACGGTGCATTCCGGCCCGCATGCCCGCAACACTGCGGCAGAACATGCCAATGCAAATCATATTGGAACCCGAGGTCATCATAAATCGTGTGACCGTGCTTGAAGTCTCGAAGGGACTCCACCGCCAGGCGGTCGAAGGTCAAGGAGGTAAGAATCTCCAGCGCTCGCCCCACGTCCTCGGTCGGAATCAAGAAATCGATGTCTGCCATCGGCCGCAGGCCGACGCGGTACGCGTGCGAGTCAATCAAGGCTGCCCCCTTGAGGATGAGCACCGGAATACCCTTGGCCTGAAGTGCCGCAAATTTCTGGGCAGCCCGCCGAAACAGCAGGTTATTCGTGTAGAAGGTCTTGCGGCAGTTCCCCCTGAAGAACGGCAGGAGAGGGTGCTTGGGGTCGAGTTCCGAAAGCCTCTCCGAGAGAAACGGAAAGAGCCGATTGACCCCGTCGTCGAGGTCCCTGACATCGACAGCGGCAAGCCACTCCTGCAAGCGAGGCAAGGCGTCTTCACGGTCACTGCAGACGAGGTCAAGAGCCACCTCCTGATCGGACGTCAGCGGTGGCGCGTAGTTCGCCAACTCAGGACAGGCTGCAAAAAAATCGGCGGCGGTCGTCATCACGAATACCACGCTCTCCACACGATTTCGCACCAGTCCCGCCGCGCCGTGCATGCTGAAGACGGTGAAACGCCGCCGCAAATTGACACACACTGCAGGAAGTGTCTAGCATAGATTTTAAGTGGCGTCGGCTGAAAATCCGAGGGTTTGTTGGATGGATCGAGACCGGTATCGAATCAACACCCCGCAGGTGCTGCACGAGCAGTTTGACGACGACGTCGTGCTGGTCAATCTGGAGAACGGCAACTACTACAGCCTCAACGCGAGCGGATCTGCCATCCTGCGGCTTCTTGCCAACGGCCTCTCCCCCGACTCCATTGAAAAGCAGTCCTCGGCTGCCCACGCTGCGGCGGGCAGCTGCGTGCGTGCCCTTCTGGCAGAACTCCTCAGCGAGGGACTGATCACCCCTTGTGACGCCAGCGAGCACATCGAGGTCAAAGAGGAAACGACCGTAGCCGGGCTCGACCTTTCCACGCCACCGGCGCTCCAGCGCTTCACCGACATGCAGGACCTGCTCCTGCTCGATCCGATTCATGATGTTGATGACCGAGGATGGCCCAGCGCCATCAACGACGGCCAGCACGGCTAGTGGCTGCACGACCCTTCCGGTGGGGTTTTGCATGAGGAGAGCAGCCATCACGAACGACGCCACGGCCCAACGCTTTCTCGAGCAGTCCGTCGCTGCATTCGAGCGGGCCGTGAGCCAGACATGCGTTCGTGAATGGACTGGAATCCTCGCCGGGCTCCCAGTACGACTGCGGATTGCCGGGGATGTGTGTTATCCCTTGGTGACTCGGGCGCTGGCCCACCTGGCGACACCGATCGCAAGTTCGGCTGAGCTGACAGTGCGGGTCTGGGATACCGCGAGCACCGGGCATGAAATGGCTTCCCCCCCATGGCCGAGAGAGGCATTCGGCCCTCATGGCCTGGTGCAGGGCTTCAATGACACCCGCTTCATGACGGCCTATGACTTGGGCACCCACGCCCTCAGCCTCCTCGACCAAGTAGGTGGGCAGGCTTTGTTCTGGACTCAGGATGCGACCACACTGCCCCCATGGGAGCATGCAGCCCCTCTCAAAAGGATTCTTCATCGCTGGCTGCGGTCGCGGGGACTTCAACTGGCCCATGCCGCTGCCGTCGGGCTATCCTCCGGTGGAGCGCTCATTGTCGGGAAAAGTGGCTCGGGGAAATCGACCACCGCTCTTCATCTTCTGCGTGAGGGTTTTGGTTACATCGGTGACGACTATGTCGTTCTCGCGCGATCGCCACAGCCGACCGCCCACAGCCTATATTGCACCGCGAAGCTGCACGATGCCACGCGAACGCGATATCCGCACCTGCTCCCTGTGTTCGACACCCCGGCATCATCGGCACTGCCCAAAGTGGTGGCATTCATGCAGGCCGATTGTGACGGGCCCCTGCTCGGTGACACGCCGGTGCAAGCCGTTTTCCTGCCGACGATCACGCACTCCAGAGACAGCTGGATCGAGCCCGGCTCAGCGGCCGAAGCCGTTGCCGCGATCGCTCCGAGCACGATCCTCCAACTCCCTGGAGCCGGTCAAACCGACCTGACCCAGCTCGCGGAATTCATCCGACTGACGCGGACCTATCGATTGCATCTTGGCACCGATCTTCCGGGCGTCGCCGCGTTGATTCGTACCACGCTCGAGGAGGCTGGTGCGTGAACCACGATTCTCCACTCATCAGTGTGATTCTCCCGGTCCATAACGGCGCGGCCCACATCGCCGAGGCCATCGACAGCGTGCTCGCTCAGCAGCACCGGCCAATGGAGATTCTGGTCGTCGATGATGGCTCCGCGGACGAATCGGCCGTCATCGCCGCCGGGTACGGCGAGCCCGTTCGCTGTTTCCGCCAAGACAATCGTGGGCCCGCTGCGGCCCGCAACCTGGGCCTGAGCATGGCCCGAGGGAGTTTGATCGCGTTCATCGATGCCGATGACGTCTGGTCGCCAGACAAGCTGCACTGGCAGTTATCACTCCTCGCGACGACGCTGTCGGCCATGGTTGTTCGCGGACAAGTACAACGTTTTTCCGGCGCGGAGAGGGAGCTCGTCGGCGAGCCCTGGGCTGCGATTCACCTCGGGAGTAGCCTGTTTCGTAGGACAGCCTTCGACCTGGTTGGCCCACTGGATGAGGCCCAGCGACTCTCTGAGGATGTCGATTGGTTCATGCGGGCCCAGCAGGCCGGGCTCCAGATGCTCGTGCACCGGCAGGTCGTGCTCTATTATCGACGCCACGAGGGGAATACGACCCGAGACCACGAGGCCAATCGCCGGGAGTTCCTGCTGGCGACCTACAAAGCTACGCAGCGCTCGAAACAGCGCGATGGAGGCACCGGATGAACGCTCCGCTCGTCACCGCAGTCATCGCCGTCAGAAACGGCGACCGCTTTCTGGCAACAGCCATCCGCAGCATTCTCGACCAGGATTATGAGTCCGTTGAGATCCTCGTGATCGACGGCAACTCGACCGACAACACGCGGGCCGTCGCCGCGGCCTTCCCCGGCGTTCGCCTGCTGACGCAGCCCACGCCGGGCCTGGCAGCCGCTTACAACCATGGGGTTACCGAGGCCCGCGGTGAGTTCCTGGCCTACCTCTCCTATGACGATCTCTGGACGCCAGACAAGCTCAGCCGGCAGGTTCGGCACATGCGTGAGAATCCCCACCTGCAGTACACGATCGCGCACTTTCGGTACTTCATCGAGCCAGGCTGCGTGAATCTCAGCGGTGTGCGAGTGGGCATGCTCGCCGGAACGCATGCCGGGAAAATCATGGAGACGCTCGTCGTCCGAAGGGCATGCTTTGACCAGGTGGGGATGTTTCGCGCGGAGTTTGGCGTAGCGAATGATGCCGATTGGTATGTCCGGGCGCAGGACGCCGGCATCGCGTCGGCGATTCTCCCCGATGTGCTGCTCCACAAGCGAGTCCACAACGACAACAACACGGCCCTTGACGTCGCCCGTAACAGCGGTGAACTGCTCCGGGTCATGAAGCAGGCCGTCGACCGCAAACGTGCGCAGGCGCAGGCATGAGACCCGGATCACACACGGTGAGCGTGATCGTGCCTGTCCGAGACGGCGAGCGCTACCTTGGGGCCGCCCTGGAAAGCATCGCTTGTCAGACGTTTCCGGCCGACGAGATCCTGGTCATCGACGATGGTTCGCAGGATGCGAGTCCGCGGATTGCCCGGGAGTTTGCTCCGCTGGTGCGTTGCGTTTCCACAGCTCCTCAAGGACCTGCGGCCGCCCGCAATCAGGGGGTCTCCCTCGCCCGTGGTGACCTCCTGACGTTCCTCGATTCCGATGACACATGGTCTCGAACAAAGCTCGCCCGCCAGTGTGAGCGTCTCACGGCCGAGCCTGACCTGGAGGCGGTCTTTGGCGGAGTCGAGTTCTTCCTCTCGCCCGATCTCACGCCGGCTGAAGCCAGCCGGCTCGTGTGCCCAACCGCAGTCCAATCGGGCTGGCTGATTGGCACCATGATGATTCGCAGGGCAAGCTTTACGAGAGTTGGCCAGCTCGCCGAATCACTCCAGGTGGGTGACTTCGTCGATTGGGCCCATCGGGCCAGAGGCTTGGGGCTGCGGGCTTTGAATCTTCCGGAAGTGCTTCTCAATCGAAGACTACACGCCCGAAACCTGAGCCGAATCGGCCGGGGTGATCGAGGCGACTTCCTCAAAATCGCTCGCGCTGCCCTCCGGCGGCATCGGGCTATGAACGACGGTACGGCAGACGGCCCGTTCCCAGCGGACCATCGGCGAACATGAAGCCCCAGGACTAACCCTGGTCAAGTGCTACCGCCTCGCGGCGGGGACCGGATTCCGGTCGAACCACCTGCGGAGCCTGGCCATAGACTCCTTCGACCTCGGTGCCACCGCGGCTACCTGCATGGTGTGCAACAGGTCGGGGTGCTCGTCGGGGTAACTCGGCGGCACAGGCCTCAGCGGCCACGGACGTCGAAATCCTGATCGCGAAATGGCATCTGCTATCGCCCGAAATTCGCGTTGCAATCATGGCCATTTTCTACTCGTCGCAGACAGCCGACCCCGATTCCAACGCCCCCTGATGCTCTCCCCTGCCCACGAAAAGTACCGGGGTCGAGGCGCTGAACCATGTCGCGCGGCCGGTTGTTTCCGGCGGCATCGCCCCGGACTACGCTCCGCGGCCAGCCGTTTGGGCTTCTCTGAACCGGGTGTGCCGGTGGGGCTTGCCAAGAGGCTGGTGAGCGAAGTCTTCGTTTTTCGTCACGATGCACCAGCTACCAGCAATCGCAAACTGTCAATTCTCTCCGTCGTCGGCATCCCGCAGTCCAACGTCGCGACACGCTATCGCTTCTTCGCCGACCGTCGTCGGGAACCGTGCCAGCGATGGCGGCACTTGGGCATCGACGAGGAACCGCATTTCATCCGCCTATCCGACGAAGACAGGATGGTCGAAATA
>ERZ889217.394-NODE-394-length-27287-cov-10.224552_pt1 | contig 27287 bp, 22 predicted proteins | sample MGYA00521098_ERZ889217 | MGnify/ENA primary metagenome ERZ889217 (study PRJEB32303, sample SAMEA104408613) | aquatic metagenome | biome: Brackish water; feature: Pelagic; material: water | place: Baltic Sea | collected 2014-06-10T22:04:00 | depth 2,362 m ... | reverse complement strand
GATCAGGTAAGAGCGCCACGATCGCCTGGACAATTGAAAAAACCCAACGCCCAACTTTGATCCTGGCTCCCAACAAAAGTCTGGCGGCGCAGTTGGCTCAAGAAATGATGGAGTTTTTCCCAGATAATCGGGTGGAGTACTTCGTCAGTTACTACGACTACTACCAACCCGAAGCGTACATCGCTTCCTCAGATACTTTCATTGAAAAAGATTCGTCCATTAACGATGACATTGACCGTTTGCGGCATTCTGCGACGGCCGCCCTCTTGACTCGCCGCGACACAATTGTGGTGGCATCGGTTTCGTGTATTTATGGAATGGGAGACCCAGAGGAATATCGCGGTCAGTTACTCGAGCTTCACGCGGGCGTGGATTATGACATGAGGAGCATCCTTCGGCGACTCGTTGACCTGCAATATGACCGCAACGATATGAGCTTGGGTCGTGGCAAGTTTCGTGTCCGTGGTGACACCATTGAGATTCACCCCGCTTACGAAGAATCCGTATTGCGAGTTGAACTTTTTGGGGACACTATTGAACGTTTAACGATGATTGATCCCTTGACTGGGGAAACTTTGCGTGAACTCAGTCAAACAATGGTTTTCCCGGCGACTCATTATGTGACAGGCGCGGAACGCATGCAACGTGCGATGTTAGGTATTGAAGTTGAATTGCAAGAGCGCCTGGCGACATTTGCCGAGGAAGGCAAATTGCTAGAGGCACAACGTCTTCGGATGCGCACACAGTACGACTTAGAAATGATGCAAGAAGTCGGATACTGCAACGGCATTGAAAACTATTCACGTCATATTGATGGACGTCAAGCAGGCGAGCCTCCATTTACTTTGCTGGACTATTTTCCGAAAGACTTTTTGTTAGTCATTGACGAAAGTCATGTTGCTGTGCCACAACTACACGGACAGTTTGCCGGAGATAGAAGCCGGAAAAATATTTTAGTTGAACATGGTTTTCGGCTTCCGAGTGCACGAGATAACCGTCCGTTGCATTTTGATGAAGTGGTGGAGAGAGTGAATCAGTGTGTTTTTCTCTCGGCAACTCCAAGTCCGTATGAGATCAAGATTTCGCAAAAAGTGGTGGAGCAGATTGTCCGTCCGACGGGCCTTGTGGACCCAGAAGTGATTATCAAGCCGACAAAGGGCCAGATTGATGATCTGATGGAGCAGGTCAATAAACGAGTCACCATGGGAGACCGTGTTCTTGTGACCACCCTCACCAAGAAAATGGCCGAGGATCTCACTGAGTATTTGCTGGAGCAGGGAATGCGGGTGCGTTATTTGCACAGCAATATTGACACCATTCAACGCATTGAGATCATTCGCTCGTTGCGCTTAGGCGAATTTGATGTGCTTGTGGGTATCAACCTTCTGCGCGAGGGACTTGATCTTCCTGAAGTTAGTTTGGTGACGATTCTGGATGCCGACAAAGAAGGATTTTTGCGGAGTGAGACTTCATTGATACAAATGATCGGCCGCGCGGCGCGTAACGTTGACGGTCAAGTAGTGATGTATGCAGATCGTGTTACTCCGTCAATGCAACGGGCGATTTCTGAAACAAATCGACGCCGCCAATTGCAGGTTGCCTATAACTTAGAAAATGGCATTAACCCGCAGACCATTCGCAAGGCAGTCGGGGATATTCTCGCAATGCTTCGGCCTGGCGGAGATGGCTCTGCTCCGGTTCCTGGCAAAGATCGCCGACGACAAAAAGAGCGTGACAAGGTTCAGCGTGAACTGCGCACCTTGCCGCAACAAGAACTCGCTCGTTTAGTTCTAACCCTTGAAGAAGAGATGCATGAGGCTGCGGCCGCTCTTAAGTTTGAGTACGCAGCGCGTTTGCGGGATGAAATTAACGAACTTCGACGAGAAATTCGTGACGCAGGTTAGGGCACATTTGTGGTCCGCTTACTAGTCTCAAACTATGTCTGATCGTCTCGTTGTTCGTGGTGCGCGTGAGCACAATTTAAAGGATGTCAGCATTGACATTCCCCGAGACAAAATGGTGGTCTTCACTGGCTTGTCGGGCTCGGGCAAGTCGTCATTAGCGTTCGACACAATTTATGCCGAAGGGCAGAGACGCTATGTCGAATCATTGAGCGCTTATGCGCGTCAATTCCTGGGACAGATGGATAAGCCTGATGTGGATGTCATTGAAGGACTCTCACCAGCGATCGCTATCGACCAAAAATCTGCGAGTAAAAACCCGCGATCCACTGTTGGAACCATTACTGAGGTCTATGACTACTTGCGACTGCTCTATGCGCGCATCGGGGTGCAACATTGCCCGAACGATGGAACGAAATTGTCGCGTCAGACACCCCAGCAAATCGTTGACCGAGTTCTCCTACTTGCAGAGGGGACGCGTTTTCAGATCTTGGCTCCGGTCGTCAAGGCCCGTAAGGGCGAGTACGACACCCTCCTCAATGAACTTGCCGGTCAAGGCTTTGTTCGCGCCAGGGTGGATGGGGAAGTTGTTGACATTGTTGAGTTTCTAAAAAGAGACGCCAAATTGGCGCGCTATGAACAGCACAGCATTGACATCGTCGTGGATCGACTTGTACGCAAAGACGGAATTGAACGCCGACTCACGGACAGTCTGGAAACAGCCTTGCGGCTTGCCGAAGGCGTGGCAATGATTGAAATTGTTGGAGACAAATCTGGCGATCAAGAAAGCCTGACTTTCAGTCAGCATTTGGCATGTACTAAATGTGGTACCTCATTTGACGAGCCAGCACCGCGAAACTTTTCTTTCAACTCTCCTTTTGGTGCCTGCGTCACGTGCGACGGCCTTGGCACAACTTTTGAGGTTGATCCTGAACTCGTGATCCCCGACGCTGACTTAGCGCTGAATGCCGGGGCAATTGCGCCCTGGCGAAGTGCCACGACGGGCTTTTTTCATCGTGTCCTTGAATCGGTGGCAGAAGATAACAAGATTGACCTCACGAAGCCTTGGAACAAACTGACAGCCAAGACTCAAAAACTGGTCTTGCATGGTTTGCCAGGAAATATCACCGTGAAGTTCAAGAATCGGTATGGACGCGCTCGCCAATTCAATACGACATTCGAAGGTGTCATCCCGTGGATCAAGCGTCGACATGAATCTGCAGAAAGTGATTGGACTCGCGAACAATACGAGGGCTACATGCGTTTAGTGCCGTGTTCGGCTTGTGAGGGTGCCCGACTGAAGCCGTCCACATTGGCGATCACTGTCAATAATCGCAATATTTCTCAGGTGTGCGAGATGTCTATCGGGGAGTCTGCGAAATTTTTAGAAGGCTTGGTTCTCTCTGATCGAGACGCGATGATCGCGGCGCGGGTCGTTAAAGAAGTGAATGCGCGACTCGGTTTTCTTCTCAATGTGGGTTTGGATTATCTCAGCCTGTCGCGCGCGGCAGGAACATTGGCGGGTGGTGAAGCACAACGTATTCGTTTGGCAAGTCAAATCGGATCTGGGCTGGTCGGCACTCTGTATGTGCTTGATGAACCGTCAATCGGCTTGCATCAGCGCGACAATCGTCGTTTAATTGAAACATTGCACCGCTTGCGCGATTTAGGCAATACGGTTTTGGTTGTTGAGCATGATGAAGAAACAATTCGTGAAAGTGACTGGATTGTTGATATCGGACCTGGTGCTGGCGAACATGGGGGAGAGGTTGTCTACAGCGGTCCGGTGAAGGGCATCCTGAAAGTCAAAGAATCAATCACTGGTCAATACCTAGCTGGCAAGCGGTCAATTCCCTTACCCACGAAACGCCGTGTTCCAGGATCGCAGTGGCTAGAAATCGTGGGCGCACGTGAACATAATTTGCAGAATGTAACCGTGAAGATTCCTTTGGGTTGCTTCGTGGCGGTGACCGGAGTCTCGGGTAGCGGTAAGAGCACTCTTGTACGAGATATCTTGTTGCCTGTTTTGATGCAGCACATCTACAAATCAAAAGATGCCCCCGGAAAACATAAAAAGATAAATGGTGTTGAGCATCTAGACAAGGTCATTGACATGGATCAGTCTCCGATTGGGCGTACGCCACGGTCCAACCCGGCTACGTATACAGGAGTCTTTGACAACATTCGTAAGTTGTTCGCCACGACTGCTGAGGCCAAGGTGCGCGGTTACATGCCTGGGCGTTTTTCTTTTAATGTGCGAGGAGGTCGATGTGAAGCATGTTCCGGTGACGGCAATATCAAGATTGAAATGCACTTTTTGCCCGACGTTTACGTTCCTTGTGAAGTGTGCAAAGGTGCGCGATATAACCGGGATACTTTGGACATCACTTTCAAAGGTAAAAATATTGCGGACGTTTTAGATATGCCTGTAGCCGAAGCCGTGGACTTTTTCTCCAATCAACCAGTCATCGCGCGACACATGCAGACCTTGCTTGATGTTGGCTTGGGTTACGTCCGTTTAGGGCAATCGGCGCCGACATTGTCGGGTGGCGAGGCGCAACGAGTGAAACTTGCTGCTGAACTTGCAAAGAGGAGCACCGGACACACGATCTATCTACTCGATGAGCCGACGACTGGCTTGCACTTCGAAGATGTCAGGCGATTGCTGACTGTGTTGTCGCGCTTGGTTGATCAGGGAAATACAGTTTTGGTGATTGAACACAGTTTGGATGTCATTAAGACAGCGGATTGGCTAATTGATCTTGGTCCTGAAGGTGGAAAAGGCGGAGGACTCATCGTGGCTGAGGGTTCGCCAGAAATTGTGGCAAATACACCTGGTAGTTACACGGGTTTTTATCTCAAGCCACTTATGGAACTTGGTTAGTCGGGCGCACCCATGGTGAAGCGACCACCTGCTGGATCAATACCGGAATTACCGGGGTCGTACCAGTTTAAGGATGTCCATGGTCGAGTGATCTATGTCGGCAAAGCATCTAATTTGCGGCATCGGGTCTCGAATTATTTCCAGGATCCTGCCCTGCTTCACCCTCGGACGGCGCAGATGGTGGAAACCGCTGAGACGGTTGAGTGGGTGACAGTACGTAATGAAGTTGAAGCGTTGATCCTCGAGTTCAGCCTGATTAAAGAACACCGACCGCGTTTCAATGTTCGTCTACGTGATGACAAGAGTTATCCCTTTTTAGCGGTGACAACCGATGAAGAATGGCCGAGGGCGCTCGTGATGCGTGGGAGAACACGCAAAGGTACGCGTTATTTCGGACCTTTTCCGCATGCGTACGCAATTCGCGACACGCTAGATCTTCTCTTGCGAACCTTTCCGATACGTACGTGTAGCCCAAGTAAATTCAATCAACACCAAAAACTCGGTAGACCATGCCTGTTATTTCATATTGAGAAATGCAGTGGACCATGTGTCGGTGAAGTGAGTGAGCAGGAATACGCCAACCTGGTTAAGGATTTTTGCAACTTCCTTGATGGTGATACGGATGAAGTTGTTCAGCGGCTTCAAGATGACATGTCACTGGCATCAAAGAATCTCGAGTATGAGAAGGCAGCGCGATTGCGTGATCGATTGCAATCGGTGGCTAAAGCAATTGAAAAGCAGCAGATCGTCGGGGAACGCAATGAAGATATCGACCTGATCGGCATTGCCCAAGATGAACTTGAAGCAGCGGTGCAAGTTTTCTACGTTCGAAAAGGTCGAGTTGTGGGACGTAAAGGCTTCGTCCTTGACAAAGTTGAGGATCTCTCGCAAGCGGGCCTCGTTGATCGGATCATTGAGGCGTTATATGGCGATGAACCTTTATTAGGCATCCCGAAGATGCTCTTGGTTCCTGAATTACCTGAATCAATGGCAACGTACGAGGAATGGTTGAGTTTTCAACGAGGAACAAAAGTTGAGATTCGTATTCCTCTGCGGGGCGACAAACGTGAATTGCACGAACTTGTCACGCGTAATGCCACCGAAGAATTTCATCGACATCGTATGAAACGTTCAAGTGACCATAATAGTCGTAGCCGTGCTTTGACTGAGTTGCAAAACTTGCTCGGCCTCGCTGAAGCACCGTTGCGCATTGAGTGTTACGACATGGCACATTTGCAAGGCACTGATTATGTCGGATCGATGGTGGTCCTTGAGGACGGACTCCCCAACAAGCGTGAATATCGTCGGTTTAAGGTGAAGGATGTTCCCGGCAACGATGATTACGCGGCGATGGAAGAAGTTCTTACCCGCCGTTTCAAGGCTTACCTTGAAGAACGGGATCAAGTCAGTGACACTGAGGCACTGGCAACTGGAGAGCGCAAGCGTTCCAAGCGTTTCGCTTATCCTCCCCAATTACTTTTGGTGGATGGCGGGAAAGGGCAATTAGGGGTAGCCGAGAGGGTGTTGAAAAATCTTGGCCTTGAAACCGAGATTCCCGTTGCCTCATTGGCGAAACGTTTTGAAGAAGTATTTATTCCTGGTCAAAGCCATGCGGTTGAAATTCCGCGAGGAAGTGAAGCGTTATTTATGTTGCAACGCATTCGCGATGAGGCCCATCGCTTCGCGAACTCGTTTCATCGTGAATTGCGAGATAAGCGAATGGTCTCTAGTGCGCTTGATGGCATTGAAGGTTTGGGTGAGGCCCGCAAAAAGAAAATCACGCAAGCCTTCGGCGGAGTGAATGCCGTGAAGCAGGCTTCCTTAGACGACCTACGCTCGCAATCTTGGCTACCAGAGGCGGTTGCGCAAGCCATCTTTGACAAGTTCCACTAATCAACAAAGGGAAGAATGTCTGTTCGAAATCTCTCGTAAGTATTAATTCGTGAGACGGGATCTCGTCCTAAAGTAAAATCAGGAATGATGATCTCGTTGTAGCCAAGTTCTTTGAAGAGATTGAGCTGTTCAATGATGTGTGCATCTGAGCCAACGATTGTGCGATCCGCTGGTGCTGCAAGGCGGATCTTTTCAATCGTCTTTTCGTCCTCGGCAAGGAAAAACATCGCTTGGACTGATTTGTGAACGGTATCTGGATCGCGTCCAACGGAATCACAAGCAGTCCGAAAGGTATCAATGACCCGACTTGCAGTTTCGACGTGACCCCATGTGTTCCATTCATCGGCATAGCGCGCCGATATTTTTTGCATTCGTGGTCCTCCAGTGCCAACCATGAGGGGCAAAGGGTTCTGCACCGTTGTTGGTTGACAAGGGGCATCAGTGACGGAGAAATGTTTGCCTGCGAATGAAGTGCGAGGTTCATTGAGAAGAGATTTAATGATTTGGATTGCTTCTTCAAAGCGATCCACGCGATCTTTGCCGGCAAGAAGATCGATGCCATAGGCGCGATGTTCGTTGACCTGCCAGCCGGCACCGATTCCGAGAACGAGACGACCACCAGAAATCCGATCAATTGTCGCCGCCGTATTTGCCAGGACTGCTGGATGGCGCACGGTTGTTGGGCTGACTAGTGAACCAATGCGCAAGGTTTTGGTGACTGCAGCAACGGCAGCAATGACGCTCCAGCATTCGTACACATTGCCGTCCAGAACTTCGCCCATTTCCGAATTGGGCATGAAATGGTCGGCGTACCATAGGCAGTGCCATCCTTGCCGATCACCGTATTCCGCCAAATCGCGAACTTCCTCCCAAGAACGCTCGGGAGATGGCCACAGGGAAAACTTCATCGATGATTTCATTGATGTACTCATACTCTCAGGGTAGTGGGCTCGTAACCTTGCGATGTGAGTACTTCTGGAAATGACAATGACCTTTGGGAAGAGAATGCGCAGTGGTGGATCGACGGGTTCACTGAAGGTGCGGATGCCGAATACGAAGAGCAGATTCTGCCGTTAGCTGCTCAAGAGTTGCAGGGTATGGGCAGTGTGCTTGATGTTGGGTGCGGCGATGGACAGGTTTCGCGCCTAGCCGTCAAGATCGGTGCCTCATTTGTAGCAGGCATCGATCCGACATGGAATCAAGTTCGCGTGGCTGCCGAACGTGGCGGTGGAATCCATGTGAGTAAGGCGGGAGCAGATGCCTTGCCATTTTTTGATGAGACATTCGACGCTGTTGTGGCTTGTTTAGTTTTTGAACATATTGGCGATGTGGACGCCGCAATCTCAGAAGTAGCGCGGGTTCTACGACCGAGAGGTCGATTCTGCTTCTTTTTGAATCATCCGCTCCTACAGACTCCGGGGAGTGGCTGGATTGACGATCATGTGCTTGATCCTCCAGAGCAATATTGGCGGATCGGTGATTATCTGATTGAGCAAGAGTCCCATGAGGAAGTCGAAAAGGATATTTTCATCCCCTTCATCCATCGTCCACTCAGTCGCTATGTCAATGCTTTGATTGGGAATGGACTGTATGTCGAGCGGATGCTTGAGCCCGCACCGCCGCCAGGCTTTTTAGCACGGGCTGAGCACTATGAAAGTGCATCAACGATTCCTCGACTGTTGTATTTGCGGGCAGTGAAAATTGATGGCATCTAAGGCGCAGATAAAAATTGGAGTGCAATTTCAGACTCATGGTGTTGACGCACCGCAGTTTGAAAAGTCGGCGCGAGATGCAGTTGCTCTTGGTGTGGATTCTGTATTCCTGTGGGATCACCTCGTGCCGTTTACGGGTCAGGCGGATGAGACAGCATGGGATTCATGGGTGCTGATCGGGGCCTTAGCCAAAGAGTTACGTACCTCTTCAGTCACACTTGGTGTGCTTGTCTCGCCTTTGACATTTCGAAGTCCGATCATTCTCGCCCGCAGCGCGGTGACAGCGGCCAGACTCGGAAACGGTGAGTTCATTCTTGGTGTTGGAGCTGGGGGATTTGTTCACGACGACGAATTGATGAACATGAAGATGCCTGTGAAGGAACGAATGATTTCTTTTACGCATCAGTTGGCGGTGTTGCGAAGAGAAATTGATATTCAAAATGAACGCTTTTCCACTCAGGTCAAAATTTGGGTGGGTGGGGATGGAAAGAGCGTGACCATTCCAGGGGCAGTGCGCTATGGCGATGGTTGGAGTGGATTTGGACCCACTGCTCGGTTCGAAAGCCGTCGACAAGTTGTGGATCAGTTTCGTTCAATGATGGTACATCCTGATGAGGAATTCGTTGTCAGTGTCTTGTTGACCCGTCAAGATGAGCCCATACGTATCGACGATTTTACTCAAGTCGGAGCGCTTCATCTGATTAGAAGTTTACGGCCCAGTCTTAAGGGCACATTCGACCTTCAGCCAATCCAAGATTTATTGTCGCAACGAATGTAAAGATTGAGTAGTTTGTTGGTGTGGCAGACATTCTGGTAATTACAGGCCTTTCCGGCGCTGGGCGGTCGACGACTGCTGCAGTTCTCGAAGACCTTGGCTGGTATGTAGTCGATAATTTACCGACGTCGTTAGTGGACACGATTGTCGAGTTGGCGGGTGCGCCTGGCTCGGGAATTGAACGTTTGGCTCTGGTTGCTGGTCGTCAGCATTTGGAATTAATGCCCAAGGTGGCCGCCATGCGCGCCGCCGGTCATCAAGTTCGTGTTGTCTATCTTGACGCCACCACTGCTGAATTAGTGAAGCGTTATGAGTCATCGCGTCGGCGCCACCCGATGGCAAATGACAGTGAGGGTCTGCTGGAAGCCATTGAGATGGAGCGGACTCTGCTGGAGCCAATGAGAGGTGATTGCGATCTCATTATTGACACCAGTGATCTCAACGTGCACCAACTGAAAGCCAAACTCATGAGGGCTTTTGAGGTCTCGGTCAGTGAGCGTCTGCAAGTGGCCGTGGAGTCCTTCGGCTTTAAGCTTGGACTGCCTTTGGATGCGGACGTGGTCATGGATGTCCGTTTTCTGCCAAACCCGCACTGGGATGAGAATCTTCGGCCCTTAAGTGGGTTGGATCAACTGGTCAAAGATGACGTCTTATCAAGACCGCAGGCGATTGAGTTTTTGCGCAACTTTCAGGTTTTATTGCAGAGCGTTTTGCCGCATTACGCCAGTGAAGGCAAGAGCTATCTGACTATCGCTGTTGGTTGTACTGGGGGTCGGCACCGTTCCGTAGCAATCGCAGAGGAAATTGCCCACGGGCTTCGGGCATCGGGGCAACCAGTACGCGTCAGCCATCGCGATCTCGGGCGGTAATCCTTAGTTGGCCACCTCTGGCGACTATGTTTTAGGTGTCTGAAGTACCCCGACAAGAGATAAGGAACCACTGTGACTGTACGAGTTGGAATTAATGGATTTGGTCGTATCGGCCGGAACTTTTTTCGTGCCGTGCAGGCGCAGGGAGCCGACGTAGAAATTGTCGCGGTGAATGATTTGGGTTCGGTGGCCACAATGGCCCACTTGTTGAAATATGACTCGGTGATGCGTCAGTTACCCAATGTCATTAAGGCAACGAAATCAGGAATCAGCGTTGATGGCGTAGAGATTCAGGTTCTCAGCCAGCGTGACCCGAAAAATTTGCCGTGGGGCGATTTGGGAGTGGACGTTGTGATTGAAAGTACTGGATTCTTTACCAAGCGGGACGCGGCTGCGGCCCACCTTGAAGGTGGGGCACCTTTGGTGATCGTTTCTGCGCCGTGTGATCAGGCCGATGCCACATTTGTTTACGGTGTGAATCACAAAGATTTTGATTTTAAAAAACATAAAGTGATCTCCAATGCCAGTTGCACGACTAACTGTTTCGTGCCCATGGTCAAAGTGCTTGATGAGGCATTCGGCGTCGAACAAGGTCTGATGCAAACGGTTCATGCCTACACAGGGGATCAATCATTAGTTGACGGTCCTCATAGTGATCTGCGTCGGGCGCGCGGAGCGGCGATCAATATTGTGCCGACAGGTACAGGTGCAGCGCGGGCGACAAGTTTGGTTCTTGAAAGTATGAAGGGCAAGCTGGATGGGACTTCATTGCGCGTTCCAGTGCCAACGGGTTCAATCGTTGACTTCACGGCTAACTTAAAAAAGTCAGCGACGGTGGCGGAGATAAATGCCGCTTTCAAGAAGGCTGCTTCATCAGGGCCCCTGAAGGGAATTCTTCGCTATACCGAAGACCCCATTGTCTCGAGTGACATAGTCGGAGATCCACACAGCAGCATTTTCGATGCCGGGCTCACGATGAGTCTCGGCAAGATGGTTAAAATTCTTTCTTGGTATGACAATGAGTGGGGCTACAGCAATCGCTTAGTGCAAACCACCTTATTCACTGGTTCAAAAGTTCCCAAGCGCGCCCGTCGCTAGTACAACCTATGAGCGGTGCTATTCCTACTTTAGAAGATTTGGGTGATGTCTCGGGGAAACGCGTCCTTGTGCGTACCGATTTCAATGTGCCGATGGAAACCAATGTTGCGGGTGAGCGAACAATTACCGATGATTTCCGCATTCGTGCAGCCTTGCCGACAATTGAATGGCTGATTGAACGCGGTGCCAGCGTTGTGTGTTGCAGTCACCTTGGAAGACCTCAAGGAAGTGTGGTCGAGAAATATTCGATGCATCCAGTCAAGGTTCGGTTAGCTGAGTTGGCGCCCGGTGTTGAACTGCTGGAGAATCTCCGTTTTAATCCAGGAGAGGAAGCCAACAGCAAAGATTTTGTTGATTCGCTGATTCATGACATTGATATGTATGTCGATGACGCTTTTGGTGCAGCCCACCGAGCGCACGCTTCGATTGTTGGTCCGCCTGCGACTTTGCCTTCGGCAATGGGCCGTTTGTTGCAACGGGAGGTTGAAGTACTTTTAGCTTTGCGCAATAAACCTAAGCATCCATTCATTGCGGTGCTTGGTGGGTCAAAAATTTCCGACAAACTTGGTGTTGTTGAAGCACTGTTAGAAACTGTTGATTCATTAATTATTGGCGGTGCGATGTGTTTTACATTCTTGGCTGCTCAGGGTTACTCCATTGGAGATTCACTGTTTGAAGCGGATCAGGTGGACACCTGCAAACGACTCTTGACACTTGGCAAGCCCATTCATTTGCCTGAGGACTTGGTGGGTCTCGATCCTCAAGGCAATTACGCCACTTACGGGAGACGCCTACCTCCCGGGGCTAAAGGCTTTGATATCGGCCCCGGATCGGCGGCTGCCTTCTCCGATTTGATCATGGAAGCACGGACTGTTTTTTGGAATGGGCCAATGGGAATGTTCGAAGACGAGCGATTTGCTGGTGGAACCCGTACCGTGGCTCAGGCGATGGCAGACACAAAGGCTTTTACTGTTGTCGGTGGGGGAGACTCTGCGGCGGCTTTAGCGCAATTCGGTCTTGATGACGCCGTTGATCATGTCTCAACAGGTGGGGGCGCATCGCTTGAATTACTTGAACTGGGCGACTTGCCTGGTCTCGCTGCTCTGAGGAAGGCACCTAATGCCAAATAATGTTCGTCGACCACTGATCAGTGGTAATTGGAAAATGAATATGAATCACTTTGAGGCGATTCATCTCGTACAAAAACTCTCGTACCTTTTGTCAAAAGAGGACTTTGCTCGGGTGGACGTGACGGTACATCCCCCGTTTACTGATATCCGAAGTATTCAGACTGTTTTGGAGAGCGACAAGTTAGCGATGCTGCTGGGGGCGCAAAATTGTCATACTGATGAAAAGGGTGCATTCACCGGGGAAATTTCGCCGGCCTTTCTCTCTAAGTTGGGTGTCAAGTACGTGATTTGCGGTCACAGTGAACGGCGTCAGATTTTCGCTGAAACCGATGAGTTTGTCGCTGCCAAGGTTGCAGCAGTTCTGAAATACGAGATGATTCCGATTCTCTGTGTGGGTGAAACAAAGCAAGAGCGCGAAGAGAGCACAACACTTGAGCGTGTTGAGTCCCAAGTAAAAGCCTCTTTGAATGCTCGCTTGGCTGAACAAGTTGCGACGATGGTTATCGCTTATGAACCGATTTGGGCAATCGGTTCTGGTCTGACTGCCAGTGCCGCAGATGCTCAGGAAGTGTGCGCCCACATACGCGCAGTCGTTCTAGCGCATTGGGGCGCGGCTGCCGCCGATGGAGTGCGCATTCAATACGGAGGCTCAGTGAAGGCTGGCAATATCGCCGAATTGATGAGTCAGCGCGATATAGATGGAGTTCTCGTTGGCGGGGCGAGTATCGATCCCGATGAGTTCGCCCGTATTGTGCAGTATCATCACCTTGCGAAGTAGGGGAAAGAATGACGGATGTCCTGCCCATTGATGGAATAGACGGCGATTCGGTGGTCGTTGCGTCTATTGAAAGCAAATCTCCGAAACGTCTGTCTTGGGATCGATTCAAGCGGGATCGATTTGCGATTGCCGGATTGGGAGTCGTGGCTTTTTTTTCTTATCATCGCAATCTTTGCTCCATTGATAACGAAAATTCTCGGTATTTCTCCAAACGCTCTGGACCGTAATTCACTGAATGATTACGGACTTCCTAATGGAAGGTTTGGCGGGATTTCGGGAAAGCATTGGCTGGGTGTTGAGCCTGGAACTGGAAGAGACATTTTGGCACGATTGATATACGGTGCCCGACTTTCCCTATTCGTCGGACTGGTGGCAACACTGATCACCACTTCGGTTGGGATGATGCTGGGATTAGTGGCCGGTTACCTGCGTGGTCGGGTAGACACGTTTTTGAGTCGACTGAGTGACTTGGTGATGACCTTCCCGTCTTTGATTTTGACCATTGCTCTTGTCCGGCCCGGCACGCAACGATTGGAAGCGATGGGCGTCCCCGAGGGTAATCCAGCGCGGCTCACATACTTAATGTTGGTGACTCTGTTTTTCGGATGGGTAGGATTTTTCCGCATTGTCAGAGGTCAAACACTGGCATTGAGGGAACGCGAGTTCGTGGAAGCCGCTCGGTCCAGTGGCGCAGGTCCAGGTCACATCATATTTCGGCAGATAGCGCCCAACTTATGGGGGCCAATCATTGCTTTAGCCTCAATGAGTCTCCCTGGGTATGTGGCCTATGAGGCGGCCTTGTCGTTTCTAGGTGTAGGAATTATCTCCCCAACAGCTTCATGGGGCATCATGTTGCAGGATTCTGTTCACTATTATCGGGCGGATCCAACCTATTTCTTCATCCCCGGAGCGACGCTTTTCGTGTTGGTTATGGCCTTTTACCTACTTAGTGAGGGTTTACGAGATGCCTTGGATCCCAAAAACGACCGCCAACAGGTTGCCTAGTGACATATGGCTTATACACCTCGTTTGTCGGGCTATATTGAGATAGAAAATTCATCAACAAGGGGGAACAATGAAGCGAAGGTCCTACAAATTTTTAGGTGTCGCTATAGCGGCATCTCTGGTCATCGCTGCCTGTGGCAGTGATGGAGGTTCAGGGTCAATCAATAAACCATCCAAGGGTACGTCCGGAGGCACCGTGTATATCCTCACGCAAGGTGAAGGAATTACCCATCTTGATCCTCAGAGGAATTACACAGGTTCAGACTTAGCTTTCGCGGCCTCAACCATGCACCGCACACTGACTAGTTACAAATATGCAGATGGCGGCGAAGGTTCAGAGATTACTGCCGACCTTGCGACGGATGTTGGAACTGCCTCTGCGGATGCCAAGACATGGTCCTTCACTCTTCGAAGTAATATAACTTTCCAAGATGGAACAGCGATCACTTGTGCTGACGTCGCGTATGGCGTCTCACGTACCTTCGCTCAAGATGTCATCACTGACGGCCCGACCTATGCGATCAGTTATCTTGATATTCCCGATGGGGGATACTCTGGTCCTGTCGAGTTGAATGCTGCAACGACGCCAGAAGAGCAGGCCTTATTTGATAGTGCGGTTTCGTGCGATGCAAGTAACACGATTACCTTCCGCTTGAAAGTTCCCGTGGCCGACTTCAACTACGCGGTGACCTTATTGTCATTCTCGCCAGTACCGAAAGCCTCGGACACTGGTGAAGGCTACGACTCGGCTCCCGTCTCTTCAGGACCGTACAAGATTGATTCGTATGTGCCAGGCGACTCGTTGGTACTCGTGCGTAACGAAAATTGGAATCAGGCATCCGATCCGATCCGTAAGGCTTATCCGGATTCCATTGTGTACCAGTTCGCTCTTGAAAGCGCTGTCATCGATGAGCGAATGATTGCTGACGCAGGCAATGATCAAACAGCTGTCTCGGCAGATGGTCTTTTGCCGGAAAACTTGGGAACGATCTTTGATAATCCGAAATTTGAAAATCGTCGTCAAGATGGTTACGACCCGTATGTTTCCTATACGGCATTCAATGTGAAGCAGGTCTCGTGTCTAGAGGTTCGTCAGGCAGTTTGGCTGGCTTTGGATCGAGAAGCTCTTCGCACTGCAGCCGGCGGTCCTTACACCGGCGATTTTGCTGATGGATTCATCAAACCAGCTTTGGCTCTTGACTACGCACCCGGCAAGGTGGTTGAAGGCCTCAATGTTGACGGTACGCCAAACACCGAAGCTGCCATTGCCAAGATGGAAGAGGCAAAGACCGCATGCCCGGCTATCTACGAATTGGCGACCGGTGACGGCTTGAAATTCGATCACGGTGATACGCCCACTTGGGCAAAGTTGGTATCCATTTGGATTGAATCGCTTAAGGCAGCGGGGATTGTGCTCAAATCAAATCCCATTGAGCCGAGTGCCTATTACCCAACGATCATGAATCCAGAAACTCAGGGAAGTATGTCAAGATCAGGTTGGGGGCCCGACTGGGCTAATGCCTCAACGGTGATTCCTGAACTGTTCTGTGACTGCGGAGGTTTTAACCTCTCGCAGAACTCTGAAGATCCTGCCTATGCAGCTTTTGCCGAAAAGGTCCAAATGGCACGTGCCGAGACTGACCGTAAGGCGCAAGGCAAAATGTGGCAGGAACTCAATCAGTATGTTCTGGATCAGGTTTGGGCGATCCCAGGATCCTTCACTAAGGCTCAAGATATTTGGGGTTCGAAGTTGGGCAACACCTACCGATGGGGCCCCTATGGGTCCTTCAACTTCGGTGACCTCTACGTCAATTCCTGATACGAGGTTGAGGGATCGGGTGCAAACCTGATCCCTCAACTAAGTACAGGTGGAGCCAATATCGGTTACATAAAGGGAGATCGTCAGTGATTGCATATTTAACCCGGCGGATTTTGTTCGCAGGAGTGCTTTTGCTGGCAGTCTCCCTTTTCACGTTCCTGATTTTCACGGTACTCCCGACGGATCCTGCGGCCCTGACGTGTGGTAAAGCCTGCACGCCGGACCGCATCGAAGCGAACCGCACGCGGCTTGGGTATGACCAGCCTGTTACTACACAATATGTGCGTTTTCTGAAGGGCATTGTGGGTGGTCGCACCTACGGCGAGGGTCAGGGCGAGTTCACATGTGGGGCGCCATCGTTGGGATATTCGTTCAGTCAAAAAGATTGTGTGACTTCCTTGATTGCTCGAACATTGCCGGTGACAGCGTCAATCGCCTTCGGGGGTTTCGCTCTATGGATTATATTTGGAATTGGTTTAGGTATGGTGTCGGCGCTTAAACGTGGACGTTGGCCAGATCGCCTTATTTCTGTGGTATCCGTGGTTGGGTTGAGTTTCCCAACGTTCTTCCTGGCTCTCCTGCTGCTGTTTATCTTTGTGATTTGGACACAGATCCTCCCCTTTCCTTCCTACGTGTCGCCAACTGAAGACTTCTTCGGTTGGTGTCAAGCTCTCATTCTTCCTTGGTTGACGATCACGATCATTTCTGCGCCGTATTACATACGTTTGACTCGCTTCGGGATGTTGGAAACAATGAATGAGGATTATGTGCGCCTGGGTATCGCCAAGGGTCTAAAGCGTTGGACAGTCTTGAGAAAATATGTTTTGCGTTCTGCCCTCATACCGATTGTGACCGTTGCCGGTTTAGATTTCGGGGTCACGCTCGGAGGAGCGGTATTCACAGAATCGGTCTTCTCTTTGCCAGGGATGGGCCGCTTATCGATAAAGGCAGTCTCAGATTCAGATTTACCTGTGCTTGTAGGAACAACCCTTGTGGCGGGTACGTTCATCGTTGTCTTTAATTTATTAACGGATATTTTCTATGGTTTCGTTGATCCCCGTGTGAGGATTCACAAATGAGTGAATTGGTACTACAAGTCAAGGATCTTAAGGTTGCGTTTTCTACCGTTGACGGGGTGGTTCAAGCCGTAAATGGCATTTCTTTCGATGTGCGCAAGGGACAGACCCTCGGCATCGTAGGTGAAAGTGGATCGGGAAAGTCGGTGACAGCATCGGCGATTATGGGATTGACTAACAGGAAGTCGGCAGATATGTCGGGATCCATTCTCCTGGGTGGCTTAGATGTTCTCACTGCGCAAGAGCGGGAGATTCGAGCTTTGCGGGGAAGGGAAGCCGCGATGGTTTTTCAAGATCCAATGTCAGCGCTCAACCCGTATTACACCGTTGGCAAACAAATTGCCGAGGCCTACGAAGTTCATCATCCGAAGACTTCGAAAAAGGAACGTCGACTCATCGCCTTGGACATGCTCGCTAAAGTTGGTCTGCCGAAACCCTCGGAATGTATTGATGAATACCCTCACCAATTTTCTGGCGGCATGCGTCAGCGTATTGTTATCGCCATTGCCTTGGTCAACAATCCGCGGTTACTCATCGCTGACGAACCCACAACAGCACTTGATGTAACCGTTCAAGCGCAAATCCTTGATCTAATGATGAATCTGCAACAGGAGTTTGGTTCAGCCATTATTTTGATTACCCACGATTTGGGGGTGGTAGCGGAAGTCGCCGATGAAGTCATGGTGATGTACGCCGGTCAAACGATGGAATCATCGAAAGTGCAAACGCTGTTTGACACTCCGTCACATCCCTACACCCGGGGGCTCCTCGGATCGGTCAGGAGCTTGGACAATAGTGAACGGGGAGCCTTGCACACCATCGCCGGTAACCCGCCCTCAATGATTTCTTTGCCGGGTGGTTGTCCTTTTCATCCCCGTTGTGAGTTTTCGGCGTCGATGAATGGTCTCTGTGCCACTGTGCAGCCGACATTGCGGGTTCTTCCTGCAACGGGTAGCGAGTCAGCATGCCACTTGAACGATGATCAACTGCTCTCTCTTGGGCTGGGTGTCAATCATGACTAATCCAGTTGTCTTGGAAGCCAAGAACCTTGTCAAATATTTCCCGACCGTGAGTAAGGGGTTGCTACAGCGTTCAACGGATTCGGTCAAAGCAGTTGATGGCGTTTCCGTGCAAGTGCGCGCAGGTCAGACCTTGGGTGTGGTGGGCGAATCTGGATGTGGCAAGTCAACGCTGGCGCGATTGCTGATGCGTCTACTTCCGCCGACGTCGGGCACGGTATTGCTAGATGGGGCAGACATTACCTCTCTGACAGGGCGTGAACTGCGAGCAGTGCGGGCGAAGATACAGATGGTCTTTCAAGATCCAGTCGCTTCGCTCAACCCGCGTCACAGTGTCGGGCAAATCATTGGAACCCCCTTGAAATTTCTCAAGGTTAAGTCGGCCACTGGTGCAAGAGAGCATGTGCAGGAGTTGATGGAACTGGTCGGGCTCAATCCTGAGCACTACAACCGATATCCCCACGAGTTCTCTGGGGGTCAACGCCAGCGAATTGGCATTGCTCGGGCCCTTGCCGTCGGTCCACAGGTGATCGTGGCTGATGAACCGGTATCCGCGCTAGATGTCTCCATCCAGGCGCAGGTTCTTAACCTCATGGAAAAGTTGCAACGTGATCTTGGTCTTTCGTATGTCTTTATCGCCCACGATCTCTCCGTGGTGCGGCACATAGCCGATGAGATCATCGTGATGTATCTTGGTAAGGTCGTTGAGTCAGGTAGCCCCAGCGATGTCTACAGCACTCCTAGTCACCCGTATACGCAAGCCCTACTTTCGGCTATACCAGTGGCCGATCCACGTGCAGCGGCCAGTCATAAGCGGACGGTTTTGGTTGGAGATGTGCCGAGCCCCATTGACCCGCCTTCAGGTTGTCGATTTAGGACCCGGTGTCCGCGAGCACAGGATCTGTGCGCCCTTGAGGAGCCTGCCTTGATAGATCGTGGTCAAGGTCATCCTGTGGCCTGCCATTTCCCTGGTTAAGCCCACTAGACTGTCTAACCGTGCGTGACATCGTGATGTACATAATGGTCTTTATCAACGTGGTCTCGATGATCGCCATGGTCGCTGGCATTTTGATGCATAGTGGCAAGGGCGGGGGACTCTCCGACATGTTCGGTGGTGGAAGTGGATCGGGCCTTGGTTCGGCAGCTGCTGAGGGAAACCTGAATAAGATTACTTTTGTCATTGCCCTGATCTGGATCGTTTCGATTGTCTCCCTCGGCTTTTTGTTGGTCAAATAAGCCAACGACGAGAGCGCTCAGTTGGGCTCGCAGGATACAAACGGTAAAGTTTTGAATACCACGTCGAAGTGGCGAAATAGGCAGACGCGCTAGCTTGAGGGGCTAGTGATCGTAAGATCATGGGGGTTCAAGTCCCCCCTTCGACACCATTTAGTATCGGGTGCTGATTAGAGGTCAAGCGCCTGAGATAGACGCTCAAGTAGTTCTGAGAAACTGCTCAGTGACGGAAATTGTGGAAATTCGGCAATCACATTATCCGGCGCATGAAAGAGAAATCCAGCATCGGCACTTGCCAACATGGCAGTGTCATTGTACGAATCTCCCGCTGCGGCGACTCGGTAATTGAGCGCTTTCAAGGCCGTGACGGCGTGCATTTTTTGATTGTCCATACGTAATTCAAAATCAACGATGCGATCGTCTTCAACGATAAGTCGGTGACATAGAAGAGTGGGCATTCCTAATTGACGCATAAAGGGCCGGCCAAATTGCTCGAAGGTATCGGACAGAATAATGACTTGGGTCTTTTCGCGGAGCGCATCTAAGAATTCTTTCGCTCCAGGTAGAGGGTGAAGGGTGGAGATGACCTGTGCGATGGCACTCATCGTCAAATTGTGTTGCGCAAGAAGTGCCAGACGTTGGCGCATGAGTAAGTCGTAATTGGGTTCATCACGTGTGGTGCGACGCAACTCTTCAATTCCAGTCGCTTCAGCAACCGCAATCCAAATCTCGGGAACCAGAACGCCCTCAAGGTCCAAGGTGACCATTGTTTGTTGTGCATGCTTTGCGATTGCCATATTTCAATTATCTCAGACTCAGCGCCTAAGCGTGGGGTTCATTGGATGTCACAGGCTTATTGCTTCGGCAATTTTGCGCTGGAACCACATCAAACCGATTTCATGACGTGGGCTCAGCGGGCCAGCCTCATAGACCCCACTATTGAGATTCCTCTGTACTGCCTCGCAAATCAATTGATCCTCGTCCAAGACAACATTTGACAAATCGACCATACGGGCGATGCTCTCCGCAGAAGTATCAACGGAGAAATAATCATAAATGATCATTGTCCGGTCATAACCGAGGGGGATGATTCGCTCAACATTCATGCCGTCGGCGTAAATGTTCAAAGCCAAATTCGGATAGCGAAAGAGCCATGCTCCTCCAGATGCTGATCCTTGAGTCGTATCGCATGTGTGCAAACAGAAACTCGGCTCTGGTATTGAGACCTGATACGTGGACATATCCAAAGCCTTAGTCAGAGATGGATGAAGTAGAGGTACGTGGTAGCCCTCAAGGTAATTGTCAACATATGTTTTCCAATTGCAAGAAATCTCGCGCTGTACGCGTTGGGCATAGGTGAAAGTTTCAATGGGATATTGGCTGATGCGTTCAGGCAATCCACCAAGGGACTCCAGTAATGGAGCGGCGTTGGGGTCAAGGCAAACAAAAACAAAGGGTCCCCAGGCTTGGACGGAAATCTTCTTCAGTTCAAAGTCCTCGGCGCACAAAGGCTCTTCGTTTCCGAAATCTCGGGCTGACTTCAACGACCCATCCCATGCAAAGGCCCAACCGTGATAACGGCACACGAGATTTCCCAAAGTTCCGTTACCTGGCCAAGCGATAACACCCGCACGATGAGGACAGACATTATGAAATCCGATGATTTCGCCTTGCGGATTAACCGTCAGCAGAAGGTTCCATCCTGCGAGGTCGGCAGCGTAATAGTCGCCAGGCTTGGAGAGTTCTGCGGTTGTGCAGAACATGACCCACTCACGTGACCAGATATTGCGACGTTCCTGTTCGTAGCCAAAAGGATCTCGGTAGTTTTCGGCCCGCAGGGCAATCTTCATAAATCCATGTCCTTGGCGATGATGCTTTTCATGACCTCTGTGGTACCACCGTAGATGCTGGTAACGCGGGCGTCGGCGTAGGCGCGAGCGATCGGGTATTCGGTCATGTATCCATAACCTCCGAAAAGTTGTAGACACTTATCGGCAACGCGTTTTTGTAGTTCAGTGCACCAGTACTTAGCCTGCGCTGCTTGGGGTGCCGTCAGTGTTCCTTCATTGAGTGCCAGGATGCTTTGATCCACAAAGGCCTGAGCAACATCTACTTCAGTGCGCTGTTCGGCCAAGACAAACTTAGTGTTTTGGAATTGAGAAATTGATTTGCCGAAGGCTTTGCGTTCTTTGACATAGTCGACCGTCCAACCAACACAGGAGCGTGCCACAGCTACACCGCTAATGGCGATGGATAGGCGTTCTTGAGCGAGGTTGGACGTCAGATAATGAAAAGCGCGCCCTTCCTCGCCGAGGAGGTTTGCCACAGGAACGTCAACATCGTTGAAAAAAAGTTCCGCTGTATCTTGACTGTGCATACCGATCTTGTCGAGATTGCGACCACGTTCAAAGCCCGCCATCGAACGTTCAACAACCATCAAAGACATACCGGCGTGTCTTTGTGATGGATCAGTTTTCGCGGCGACAATCACGAGGTCAGAATTGATCCCGTTGGTGATGAAAGTTTTGGAGCCGTTGAGAATGTAGCGGTCCCCGTCGCGACGAGCAGTAGTAGCAATTCCCGCTAAGTCACTTCCAGTTCCCGGCTCTGTCATGGCGATTGCGGTGATCAGGTCTCCGCTGGCAATCCCAGGTAGCCATCGGGCTTTTTGTTCATCGTTACAGATATCGGTGAAATAAGGAGTGGTGATGTCGTTATGCAATGTGAGACCTTGACCGGCTCCACCAATTCCGGCGTACGCTAATTCCTCAGCAATGACAGAGTTGAAACGAAAGTCATGACTTCCGCCGCCACCAAACTCTTGTGGAATCGCCATGCCAATAAAGCCGTTGTCTCCAGCCTTCTTGTACAAAGATCGCGGGGCGATTCCCTCGGCTTCCCACTGCAGATAATCCGGAGTGATTTCTTGGGCGACGAAGCGCCGAAAACTGTCGGCAAAAGCCACATGGTCTTCGTTGTATAAGGAGCGTTTCACATCTCCTATTCTGCCCCTAAGCCCAGCCTCCCGCATAGGCGACGAACTGGCCAGTCGTAAATTGACTACTGCCGTCAAGGAAAACCATGCAAAAGGATGCGAATTCGCTCATCGTGCCTAAGCGTCTCATCGGCACTTGCGCCTCAATTTTGGCTCGAACTTCTGGGTCATTGGCCCCAGAGGCAGCAAGAAAGCCTGGGAAGTCCATGAAGTTGGTGCCAACAGCATTGACTTGAACCCCTGTGCGGGCGATCTCATCGGCGACATTCTTGACGAGCATGGAAGCGCCAGCGCGTGCCGCTGAATACAAAGGAGCGCCTGGGGTCGGGCGGGCAGCAGAGGCACTTGTGATAACGAGGACTTGACCTGAGCCTTGAGAGATCAGGTTGGGCACCACTGCGCGCATGAAGTTATACGGTGCCTCAATACAACCCACGAGAACTGAGCGGAGTTGTTCTAATTCTGAGTGCACAAAACGACCAGTGATGATCTCGCCTGAGAACATCACTGCCGAGTCAATGCGTCCAAATCGTGTCAATGCTGCTTGTACGAGTTTGTCCGAGGCTGTCGGATCTGCGAGGTCACGAACACCGCTGACAACTTCAACAAGCGTGCCTGAAGCGGTGAGTTCGTCGACGAGTTCAGGCTTAGCGCCTCCTAAGACCAAGTTGAATCCGCGCCCAGCCAACTGGCGAGCCAGTTCGGGACCCACATAGAAGTTTGCGTCTGCGATAACCGCGGTTGGTCGGGTATTTTGATTTGATTTTTCGGACATATGACGAGGGTAGGTAGTGTCAGGGCTATTGTCAATACCATGAAGGATTACGAAGGCTTCCAAGGGTCAATCGGGCGAACTTATAAAGATTCCGTTCCTGACTGGCCGCAGCGTCCACACCCGGGCGAAAGTGCACCCAATGTCATTGTGATCCTTTTTGATGACCTTGGGTTTTCTCATTTGGGTTGTTACGGGTCCACCATTGATACGCCCAACATTGACCTTCTCGCTGCACAAGGTTTGCGCTACACCAACTTTCATGTGACTCCTTTGTGCTCGCCGACTCGGGCCGCGCTATTGACTGGAAGAAATCACCATGCGGTCGGAATGCGCGGGGTTTCAAACTTCAGCAGTGGTTTTCCGCACATGCGTGGGCAAATCTCAAATCACGCCGCCACGATTGCTGAAGTCGTTCGAGATCAGGGATACGCAACTTTCGCGCTCGGTAAATGGCATCTCTGTCCCATGGCCGATGCTTCGCCGGCGGGACCCTTTGATCAGTGGCCATTGCAACGTGGATTCGATCGCTTTTATGGCTTCCTCGATGGCGAGACAGATCAGTTCCATCCTGATTTGGTGTACGACAATCATTGGATCGAAGCGCCCGGGCGCCCCGTTGATGGATATCACCTCTCTGAAGATTTAGTCGATCATGCAGAGCAATTTATGCATGATTCACTCAGCGTTCGTCCAGATCGTCCGTTCTTCATGTACCTTGCCTTTGGGGCGACGCACGCTCCACATCAAGCACCCGCTGCATATATGGAGAAGTATCGCGGAGCCTTTGATGAAGGTTGGGATGTGATGCGAGAGCGTTGGTTTAAGCGTCAACAAGAACTCGGTTTACTACCGGCCAGTACTGAATTAGCGCCCCGAAATCCTGGTGTCGAAGCGTGGCAAGATCTTTCAGATAACCAACAACGTCTGGCTTGTCGTCTCCAAGAAGCGTACGCCGCCTTCCTTGATCACACGGATGTGCAAATCGGACGGTTGCTTGAATCTCTGCAGCATTTAGGTGTGGAAGACAACACAATGATTGTTCTCTTATCGGATAATGGAGCCTCGCAAGAAGGCGGACCTTTCGGCGTTCTCCACGAAATGAAATTCTTCAACATGATGATCGAAATGCCAGATGAGGCGATTCATCGGATTGACGAAATTGGTGGACCTCATAGCCATAGCAATTACCCATGGGGTTGGTCGCAGGTGGGCAATACACCTTTCAAGTTCTACAAGCAAAATACCCATGAGGGCGGAATCCATGTGCCTCTTATCGTGAAATGGCCAAAGGGCGTGCGGGACTCTGGCGGGCTGCGAGATCAGTTTCATCACGTCAATGACATTGCCCCGACCATTTATGAGGCGATCGGAATTACTCCCCCCGATGTGTATAGGGGCTTGGAACAAATGCCGATTTCCGGTGTGCCGATGAACTATTCGTTTGATGAAAAAGACGCCGAGACCACGAAACTGATTCAGTATTACGAAATGGTCGGTCATCGTGGTATCTATTTCGCGGGCTGGAAGGCCGTCACGCGGCACACCCCAGGTGTCTCTTTTGACGACGATGTGTGGGAGTTGTATCACATTGAGCAAGATCGCTCGGAAACTGTCAATTTGGCGGAATCCCAACCGGAGCGTTTACAAGAAATGATTGCCCTGTGGTGGGAGGAAGCGGAAAAAGAGGGCGTCCTACCTCTTGATGATCGAGGACTTGAACTGTTCTCGATGAAATTTGCTGATCGCACTCCGCATCCCGTGTCGCGCAAATATGTGTATCGCCCACCTATGTCGCCATTGCCGACGCAGGTATCGGCATCAGTCGGGGGACGGAGTTGGGATTTGGATGCCAAGGTACGTCGCCAAGATGGCCAGAACGGCGTGATTTACGCAACTGGAACAGAGAATTCTGGTTTCAGTTTCTTTGTGCACAACGACCGTTTGCTTTTTGATTACAACGTTTTCGGCGAACACCTCGTGGTTGAGTCTCCTCAGAAACTTTCGGGTGGAGAAGTGATGTTGAGTCTTAAATTTCGTCGTACAGGCAAGGGTGGAGATGTCGCAATATTTGAGAACGGTATCGAATTAGCGAAGATGGATCTGCCCTTCGTGATGAGAATGATTTCAAGCGTCGGAAGTTCAGTCGGCTATGACCATGGGTCCCCAGTTGCAGCCGAATACAGCGAACGAGTTGACGGTTATCATTTCGAAGGTCGAATTGATTTCGTGGAGATTAATCTGATCTCGACTCGACCCGATGCAGAGACTGATGGTGCTCGCGCCAGAGCCGAAATGGGTCGACAGTAAAAAGTTTTATTGGGTCTGCAGATTGAATCTCAGGATTTCAGTTCCGGCGCTTTGCGTCACTGAATAACTGCTCCCACAGGGGATAACGATTGTTGAACCTGAGTTCATGGCATGTGATCCGTTTTCATTCGTGATCACTGTCGCAGAACCCTGTAAAACGAAGAGGAATGTGAGCTGTTTTTCAGCGACGAACGTGGAGGGCCAAGAAGCTGCCGAATCACCTGTGATGATGCACACGTCCGCAAGACCGTGTGTGGCTTGGTGGATTTTGGTATCAGTAATCAGCGCATGGTCGCCGAAGGGTGTCCACGTTGCCTGAGAAGCTGTATGGCGAATGAAGGACTGACCAGACCAGGTGCGCGCCGGATTGATGGTGGCTGATGGAAGTTGGGTCAGGGGGTCGGCATGGGTGAAGTGTTCGGCAGGGTATCCAATTTCTAGAACCTCAAGATTGTCCGAACATTCCAGGACTCGATGGCGAATCGTTGGTGGTTGGATGACGCAATCGCCTGCTGCGAGTACAAAGGAATCGCCCTGATCCTCGTACAGCACACGCACCCAACCGGAGCGGCAGAAAATCAGTTGAAATAAGACCTCATGAAAGTGCACATAGTCAGGCACCGGACCCGCGTTATCGATTCTGATGCTGGACGCTATGACTGAGTTGCCTTGCCGATCCGGTATGAGGTCGCGATACATCATTCCAGCGCGACCAGTACCCCATGAATCGGTTCCGTCCTGATGAGTGATGACTAGAGCGGATGCCAAGGGTGGAACGATCATTTCTTCGGTCGAGCTGACACATTCAATGAGGGTTCCGTTGGGCGCAGTCAAGGTGCTGTGCAGCAAAGGACTCCCGTGTGGGAGCGAGATTCGTAAGACAGCCAACGGGGTGGAGCCAGGTTGAAGGTGAATCCGCAAGCCACGGCCGATAAGAGTGGCGTGGGTTGGGCTGTCGGCTGGATGAATTGTCTGCACCCGAAATCCGAGTACCTCGGTATAAAAAGTCAAGGTTGGGGCTAAATCGTTACATCCAATAACGACACCAGCAGAAACAGGTTCAAGGTCCTGGTCAATCACCCCCAAACTTTATACGGACATTCTCATTTCTCGCGAGTGGAGTGGTGATGGTCTCTCATGAGTGCGCGATAGTTGTATGTGACAAAGGGGTGGTGAAGTGTTTCAGGCAACAGATGCGGAGATAGATGCTGGCTTACATGAGGCGCAACTCATCGCTGTTTTGCCAACCCTGGCCTACCTCACAGGCGACTTCACTCTGCTGCGTCCAGAACTGATCTCGCAACCGTTGTTGGCTGCACAACCTCAGGGAGGGTTGACCGCTGAACAGCAAGAGGCGATTCGGCTCCTAGCGCGTCAAACGCTGATCAAGTTCCGCGACTCGGGTGGAGTGAGTCGTCACCAATGTTCACAGTCAGAAATTCAGGACATCATGTCGTACACGGTCGGTGCTTTTGTGAGTGATGACTATGTTCCATTGATGTTGGAGGAGTTGTCCGTAGCCGGTGAGGATTTACGTCAACCCAAGTGGTCACGGGAAGAAATTGCCCCTACAAGGAGTTTTAAGGTTCTCATCGTGGGTGCTGGAATGTCGGGAATACTCGCTGGTTATCGTTTGAAGCAAGCGGGTATCGATTTTGAGATCTTAGAAAAGAACGCTGATGTTGGTGGAACGTGGTTGGAAAATACATACCCAGGTTGTCGGGTCGACTCGGCGAACCATGTCTATAGCTATTCATTTGCGCAACGCTCTGACTGGCCCCTACATTTCTCAACGCAAGATGTCTTACTAGAGTATTTCCGTGGTTGCGTGGAAAAGTTTGATCTCGCCACATCGATACGGTTTCAGACTCAGGTCAAGGAAATGGAATGGGTTGAAGCAGAGTCTGTGTGGCGCGTCAGCATTCAGCGGGGTTCTCATGGTCCGATTGAAGTGCTGTATGCGCAGGCGGTCATTAGCGCAGTAGGACAACTCAATCGACCGAAGATGCCGTCAATCA
>ERZ889217.393-NODE-393-length-27344-cov-16.121624_pt1 | contig 27344 bp, 22 predicted proteins | sample MGYA00521098_ERZ889217 | MGnify/ENA primary metagenome ERZ889217 (study PRJEB32303, sample SAMEA104408613) | aquatic metagenome | biome: Brackish water; feature: Pelagic; material: water | place: Baltic Sea | collected 2014-06-10T22:04:00 | depth 2,362 m ... | reverse complement strand
TGCTGGTTGAATTTGCGCGCCGCACTCCGCAGGTGACTGTGCTCATCAATGGTGCTGGCGTGGCCTTGGCGTCACTGCGCGCTCGTGCTGCAGATGTAGCCAACGTGCGGTTCGGTGAATATCAACCCGAGGCCCGCTTGGCAGAAGTGTTAGCCACTGGTGATATCCATGTCGTGTCACTACGGGCTGGTTTGGCAAGTGTGAGCGTGCCATCGAAAACGTATTCAATTTTGGCTGCCAGTCGGTGCGTGGTGGCAGCCGTTGATCGCGACACCGAAATTGACCGGCTCGTCACCCGCGCGGGGGCCGGAATTTGTGTGGCGCCCGACGATGTCGATGCGTTATGTGCTGCACTCGGCTCGTTGGTGGGCGACCCGGCCCGCCGGTTGGCGTTGGGTAGCGCTGGGCGCACCTATGTAGAACAGCACCCGACGGCGCGAGACGTGGCCGGTGCTTACGTGCGGCTACTGCCCGATAGCCTGAGCAACTCGTGACGTCGTCCGCTAAGAAAATCGCCCGCCTCGCCGAAAAGAGCAAGACACGCAAGCCTCGTGGCGTGCGCCTGAAGGGCGGCTCGGTGTTTCCCACGATCATCATCGTGGTGCTCGCCCTGGGTGCAGCACTCATTGCGTATTCTCGTCAAACGCTCGAAGATCGCAGTGCAGCCGACATCACGAACGCCACGTATTACCTGTCTTTTGGGGTGTATGTCTGTGACCAGTGGATTGAACTACCGGATACCGCCCTTACCGAGTTGGCCGAAGTGCGTGAAGGTGCCGCATTGATTGCAGGCCAGCCAGGTGTCGTGCAGTGGCAGCCTCAAATTCTGAGCGGCCAGCGTCGCGCCAAGTTGTCGGCGGTGTTGGACTTGTACGCAATCAAAGTAGACAACGACAAAGTCGCGTTCCCGTCGGCACTCAACGGGGGAGTCACCTTGACCGAAGACCGCGATGCGTGTGACGGTGAGGGCGGTTCGTTGTTTGTCGAAACATGGGATGTGCAGGGCACCGACCCCACTCGCAAGACGTCAATCGCCAACCTTGACTCGGTTCGTTTGAACAACAATGGTTTGGCCGTTGCGCTGGTGTTTGCACCAGATGGCACCGAAGTTGACCTGCCACCAGCAGCCAGCGAAGTCGAGCTGCTCGTCAACTCGGGCGAGTAAGTCGCGCGCGGCATGTTCGCCGTTGTACTTGTCGGTGGTTTCGGCACGCGATTGCGTCCGCTCACCAACACCACACCCAAGCCACTATTGCCACTCGGCCAGCGCACGATTCTGGAATGGATGCTCACTCACTTGGCGCGGGGCGGAGTCACTGATGCTGTGCTGGCTCTCGGATTCAAGCCCGAGCCGTTCTTGGCTGCATTCCCCGACAACACGTGTGCTGGGGTGCGTTTGCATTACGCGATCGAGTCAACGCCGCTCGACACCGCCGGGGCGATTGGCTTTGCTGCTCGCAGCGTGGGTCTGCATGAACGCAACGAAACGTTCGTAGTTGCCAACGGCGACATCGTCACCGAGTTATCGATTGCTGATCTGGTCACTGCTCATCGGGGCAATGTGCAGGCTGGTGCGTTGGCAACTATTCATCTCACACCTGTGGCTGACCCCACACAATTTGGGGTTGTCGAGCGTGATGCACATAGCAAGGTGACTGGCTTCGTAGAAAAACCCGCCCCGGGTACCACCACGAGTGTTCATGTCAATGCGGGCACCTATGTGTTTGAGCCAGCAGTGCTCGACCTCTTGCCGGGTGATGCGCCACTCTCAGTCGAGCGCACCACATTTCCACAGCTTGTGCAACGTGGCGCGCTGTATGCCCAGCCCACCGAGGATTACTGGCTGGATGCCGGGCGTCCCGATACATATCGTCGCGGCAATCTGGATTTGATCAATGGCGCGCGTCGTGACCGCGACGATGCCGTGCACGCAACCGCCCAGGTGGATGCTGAGGCGCGCATCGTGAACAGTGTGATTGGGGCTGGCGCGCGAGTTGCTGCTGGCGCCCAAGTGAACGACTCGGTGATTTTCCCTGGCGCATCGGTTGGTCGAAACGCACGGGTGTCAGCAGCCTGTGTAATGGGGCATGTTGCCGACGAAGCAGTCGTGCACGACTCGCTGGTGGCCGACTAGCTGGTGGCCGACTAGCGAAACAAATCTTCTTGCGGTGGGCGCACAAGTTCGCGCACCGATGCTTCGCGAAACCAACTTGGGTCGGCGCCGCGCACCACGGCAACGGGAATGCCCGATGACTTACCCATCACGAGTTCGGCTGCACTCGCTAATTCGTCAGCGATTGCAACTTCGGTTACCTGCATGACGCGTCCGAGCGCGTCGGCGGTGCCGCGCAGGTCGACCACCGCGGCGATGCCGGCGACTCCGATTGCCACGTCGGTAAGCCCCTTACGCCATGCCCGACCAAACGTGTCGCTCACAATGACGCCCACTTCGACCCCCAACTGAGCGCGCACAATGTCGCGAATACGGCGCGCCGAACGGTCTGAGTCTTTCGGCAACAACGCCGCCTGGCCGCGCTCAACATTGGACAAATCGACGCCACTGTTGGCGCAGACAAAACCATGCTTCGTTTCGGTAATGATCAAATCGCCACGCCGGCGCACGATGCGCACGGCTTCGTCTTCGACCAATTGTTTGTGGCTGAGCGGATTCGTGGGGTCAATGGCCACCAGTTGGCCTTCGGCCTTGCTCACGACTTTTTGTGTTACCACCAGCACGTCACCATCGAGCAGCGGGCCATTTGGCTCGTTGCGACACGCAGCAACGATGATGTCACCGAGCTGATCATCTGGCTTGATTTCACCGATGCCGGCTACGCCCCAGGCGGTGAGACGCGTTGTCATGGTGTTACGGCTCCGATCACGGTTGTCGCGAGTGCGCGGGCCACGGTGTCTGTCTTCATGATTGTGCTTGTGACGATACAACGCATGCCGAGTTGCTCGATGGCGCTGCACAAATGTGCGTCGACTTCGTCAATCACAAAGATGCCACAAATATCGGCGTAGATGCGCGCTACGCCGAGCGCGCTGGATTCGTGCCCCAGTTCGCGCAGCAGTCGGTCGGCGGGGCCTTTCAATGCTGCACCACCGATGATCGGCGAAATCGCCACCACCGAGTTACGGCGTGCTGCGAGTGTTGCATCTACTCCCGGCATAGCTCGCCCTGGGCCGATGGACACCAGTGGGTTGGACGGGGCAATCACCACGACGTCGGCGGCGGCCAGTGTGTCAAGGCCGCTGGGGGTTGCGCTGGCGGCACCAGCGAATTGCAACTCGGCAACCGCAACTGCATGACGCAGTCGCACGAAATATTCTTGGAACGAAATCGTTTCACCTCGCTCGTAGCGATGCCCGTCGGGTGAGGTTGCATCATCAGCCAAAGTCACCCGAGTCTCGACTCGCGAATCGGTCATCGGAACAATCGTGTACGGCACGTTCCACGCCTGGGCAATCTCGCTCGTTACTTCGCTGAGACTCGCGCCTTCGGCCAAGCGCGTAGAGCGGTACAGATGAGTCGCCATGTCGCGATCGCCGAGGTTGAACCAGTCGTTGGCTGCCATTGAGTGTCGGGGTCGAACCCCTACGTACCGTGCATGCGATTGCATCGTGACCCAGGTTTCGTCGCTCAATCCCCAGCCTCGCTCGGGGTCAATCGCATTGGCCAACGTGTAGATCACCGTGTCGATGTCGGGCGAGACGTGCAGCCCGTTCACCACGGTGTCATCACCCGTGTTGACGAGTGCGGTCACTGCGTGGTTGGTATCCGAGAGGCGCATAGCGCGTAAAAATCGTGCGGCACCAACGCCGCCGGCAATGACTGCAACTTCACGCGCAGCGGACATGTCTTTGAGCGTATGAGTAGCCTTACCTGAGTGCCACGCGCTCTCATCACCGGTATCACAGGCCAAGACGGCCAACACCTAGCCGAATTTCTGCACGGCAAGGGTTACGACGTATACGGGCTTATCAAAGGCCAAAACAACCCCAAGGTCGAAGCACTCTTGGCCGAGTTTCCGTATGTGCAACTTGTCAACGGCGATCTCACCGATTTTTCTAGTTTGGTTGCCGCCCTGCGCGCCGTTGAACCCGACGAGATCTACAACCTGGGCGCAATTTCATTCGTGGCGATGTCGTTCAATCAGGCTGAGCTCACCTCCAACGTCACCGGGCTCGGTGTGTTGCGCATGCTCGAGGCCATCCGACTTGTTGGTGGTGCCCAGAGCAACCCGATTCGCTTTTATCAAGCATCGTCATCAGAGATGTACGGCAAGGTGCGCGAGATTCCCCAAACCGAGATGACTGCATTTCATCCGCGTTCGCCGTATGGCGTGGCCAAGGTGTTCGGCCATCACATGACGGTGAACTACCGCGAGTCGTATGGCATGCACGCTTCGTCAGGAATCTTGTTCAATCACGAAGGCCCCCGCCGTGGATACGAGTTCGTTACTCGCAAGATCACTCACTCGGTGGCTCGCATCAAGCTTGGCTTGCAAGACAATTTGCTGCTCGGCAACCTGGCTGCCAAGCGCGACTGGGGCTACGCCGGAGACTACGTAAAAGCAATGTGGCTCATGTTGCAACAAGACGTGCCGGAAGATTATGTAATTGCCACCGGGGAAACCCACGAGATCACCGAGTTCTTGCAACTGGCCTTCGAGTGTGCAGGTTTGGGTGACTGGCGCAAATATGTCGGAATCGACCAGCAGTACTTCCGCCCAGCTGAAGTGGATCTGCTGGTTGGAGATTCGTCAAAAGCCGAGCAGAAACTCGGTTGGAAGCGCGAAGTTGACTTCCCGACGTTGGTCGAGATGATGGTTCGTCACGACATTGACTTAGAGACCAAACGCGCAAAATAAAGGCGTAGCCCGAACATAAAAATCACTAGTGCGACTGCGGCACTGGTAATAAGTGCCAGTTCAACTCGCAGGAACAGGTCGTTGCTCGACCAGGCTGCTGTGGCAACGAAGCTGGCAAAGCTTGTCACCCAGCCAACTGCCACAAAAACATGCCCTGACATCGACAACACCGATTGCGCGCACGCCTGCGCCAACATGTACACCGCACTGGCAAACGCCAACAGCGTGATGGTGCGTCGGTCAATGCCACCTTCGTACACCAAATCCAGCACCCACGGGCCGGCGATGAATGCACCAACGACTCCGATGACCCCAACACCACCTACCAAGGTGAACAATCGTCGCAACACAGCGCGAAACTCGGTTGCGTTGCCAAGTGTGACGAGCTGTGTCAAACGGGGGAGCATCGCGGCGTTGACTGCTTGGAACAAAAACAGTGGGATTCGCGCCAAGAGCACGGCATTGCCAAAGCGCGTGACTACTTCAGGGGCGGTGCCTTCGCCGAGGAGGTCAACAGTGAGCGGCCCAGCGTTGATGAGCGCCCCAGAACACAGGGTGCCAAGTAGCAGCCAACCAAGATTCGGGGCAAGTTCGCCCCATGAGGCTGGCGTTCCCGGTGAAGTGCGCAGTCGCCCCGACCCGAATGCGCCGACGGCAATCACCAGCGGCACCACCGCCACCATCAACGCGTATGGCCCGACGCGATCGAGCCCGGCGAGCAAGAAAACTGCGCAGGCAATCACCCGGAACAATCCATCGAGGGCGATCATGAGGCTGTAGATGCGAAAGTGTCCGAGCCCCGAGCAGATTCCGCGTGCGATATGAAACGGTGCATAACCCACCAGTGCGATCACAAGTGCCAATGTCACCACTGCTGACCCTTCGAACAAATCGTTGGTCAGGCGGGTGCGGGCGAGCGCCACGGCCACCACAAGCAGCAGGGTGATTGCTGCTGCCACGGGGGCCACCTTGCGCACCACCGGACGCACACCGTCACCCAGTGCGCGACGGTGGGCGACAGAGCGGCTCACTTCTTGTTCAAGCGGCAAAAAGAATCCGGGCACGAGTGCAAACATCACAAACCACAACGAGACGATTGGTTTGAAGCCGTCTTGGCCGAGTGCTTCTTGGCCCAGACGGAAAAACACATAGATGGAAATGCCACCCACCAAGAGGCCCGAGCCGATGGTGAAGCTGCCCGAAGGTAGCGCCGATCGCATTCCTGGAGTAGCTGGAGGCGGGAGCGGGCTCGGCCCAGCGCCGTCAGTGGAGGATCTGTGCAAAAACATGAAGCGAGCCGAGGCTACTCACCTCGGCTCGCTACGAAACGTTGTGCAGATTACGCAATATCTGAAGTGGAGACGTTCTTGCGACGCTCCAGAATGCTGCGCACTTTGTCGCCGGCTTCGTCGAGCACTCGCTGAGCGGTCTCTTGTGCCTCAGTGCGCACGCGAGGTGCTACTTCGTTGATGCGATCGCGCAACTGGCCGATGCGCTGTTGGGCGTCAAAGCGGCGAGCAGCAACACGCTGAGTGGCAATGACACCTACACCGACGGCGACGTATGCGGCGTCACGTGCAACCTTGGCTGCGGGGGCCACTGCTTTGCGAACGTCAACCGAAGTGAGGTCAAGTGCTTTCAGTGGATTTGATATTTTCAATGCGGGCATGGGTGGCTCCTTAAGTGAGTTAGGGGTCATTTGACCCACTGCGCACGCTAACCAGGGGTGCTAACTTTTGCAAGCACAGCGCATACGAATGTATGTGGCATCGGTCATCGGTAGGTTGAAAGGTCGTGACGCTTCCCATGGCGATGCCCGTGACAGTCCCTGCGGCACAGCGCCCATCCCATGCCGCCCCACCTGTGGTGGCGGTCATGGTGGTTCACGAGCCAGGTGAGTGGTTCGCTGAAACCCTCGCCAGCCTGGCCGCTCAGGATTACCCCGATCTGCGCTTGGTGGCCCTGCTCACCAGCACCACACCAGCCACCGTTGCCGATGCCATTCAGGTGGCGGTGCCTGCGGCCCTGGTGCGCATTGTGGAGGGGAACCCGGGTTTTGGTCCAGTGGCCAATCAGGTGATGGCTGTGGTGGATGGTCATGACGGTTTTTTGCTGTTTGTGCACGACGACGTGGCGCTGCAGCCAGATGTGGTGTCGCAACTGGTCGCTGAAGCGTTTCGGTCGAACGCAGCAATGGTCGGCCCGAAATTAGTGGAGTGGGACACCCCCAGCGTTCTACAACACGTCGGCCTAGACGCCGATCGCACCGGACGGCTCGTCGATGTGGTCGATCCTGGCGAACGCGACCAGCAACAACACGACGCCGTGCGCGATACGTTCGCTCTGCCTTCGGCGTGCATGTTGGTGCGCAACGACATCTTCCGCGAGGTCGGGGGCTTCGCCGCCCAGATTCCATTTCTTGGCGAGGAAAGGGATGTGTGTTGGCGTCTGCACATGCTCGGCGCACGAGTGATGGTGAATCCTGCTGCAGTGGTGCGTCATCGCGGCGCATTCGCTACGCGAGCGACGCTGATCGAGGCTGATGCGCGTGCCGAGCGCAATCGCGTGCGCACTGTCGTGACGTGTGCGCCATTGTCGCAACTTCCGCTCGTTATCGTGCGCCTTTTGGTGCAGTCGATTGTCGACACCGTTTTGGGGTTGCTGAACGGCGAGCAACAGCGTGGCTTGGCGAGTTTGCGGGCAGTCTTTGCGTTGGTCATCGATGCACCGATGATTGTTGCCCGACGTCGCGACTTGCGACCGTTGCGTCGCGTGCCAGGCAGCGAAGTGAGTTCGCTGCAGTTGCGCGCCAGTGCCCGACTTGCCGTCTATGCCCGTCACCGTCGTGCGCTACGCGAACAGAACACGTCAGAAATTCCGGCAATCGTGGGCTCGGTTGCGCCGCCCTCGCGCGTGGTAACACTCGTGGGTCTTGCTGCAGTGCTGCTGATGTTCATCGGTAGCCGCGGGTTGATAGTCAACGGGGTGGGCAACATCGGACAGTTCGTTCCGCTGGCTGCTGAGCAGTTGAGTGTTGTTGATTTGGTGCGGGCGTATTTTGTTGGCTGGGCGCCCGGCTGGTTTGGCGCTGCGAGTGCGGCGCCAACGTATTTGGGCGTCATGTCTGCAGCTGGCGTGCTGTGGTTTGGCTCGTGGGCTGGGTTGTTGACGCTGCTCGTGGTGGGGGCGCTTGTCGTTGGGCCGATTGGTGCGTGGCGATTGAGCGGCGTGTTCGGTGCAGCGCGAGTACGAATGTTCGGCGCTGTCGTTTATGCAGCGTTTCCTGTTGGCATTTTGGCTGCCCGCGACGGTCGACGCGATGCGATCATCTTGTGGGCATTGGCGCCGTGGATTTTGGATTTTGCGCGGCGAATCGCCGGCTTGGCCCGCGACGAAGCAAACACGTTGCGTGAAACCTCAGTGCGTCCTACTGGTGGTCGGCGTTCGCAACTCGTTGCATCGCTGTTGTTGGTGGTGGCCGTGGCAGTCACGTTCAGCCCTGTGGTGTTACCGATGGTGGTGGCCCTCATGGCGATATTGCTTGTTGCCGCACCGTTGACACCCACACCATGGCGCGCGTCGGCGTGGCTTGTTGCCTCGCTTGGTGCAGCAGTGGTGGCCAGCGTGGTGTTGCACGCGCCATGGTCACTGCGATTTGTTGCTGGGGATTGGTGGTCGGCATTCGTCGGCGTGGGAAGCCCAGCCACCATGGCGTCGCTGGTGGATGTGTTGTCGCTTGGCGTTGACAATGTGGTGTGGCGGGCATTGCTTGTTGCTGGTTATGTGCCGGTGATCTTGATGCTCTTTGTCCGGCGCGGGTCGCAAGCCAGTTGGATTACCCGCGCGTTTTTGTTGGTAGTGGTTTCTACTGCGCTGCGGATGGCTACCGAGCACGACTTGGTGACCTTGGCGCTTCCGGAGCCGCTCGTGTTGGCAAGCCTGACGGCGCTTGGCGTGAGCATGTCGGCAACGGCTGCGTTTGCTGTGTTCGTCGAGGGTCGTAGTCGCACTTTTACCTGGCAGCAGTTGCTCGCCACGGTGTCGGTCACAGCGATGGTTGCCGCGGCAGCGCCGAGTGCGGTGGCAGTGGCCGATGGTCGCTGGATGCAACCCAATGCAACGTTGAGCCAACTTGTGACACAGTTGCCCGACGCTGCCGACGGCGACTATGCGACGCTATACATCGGCGACACGCGTCTGCTGCCAGTTGCGGCAGTCGCCGCCCGTGATGGTCGCACTGCTTTTGGCATAGTGCGTGATGGCGGGGCAACTGGTGTCGACCTTTTGCCATCAACACCAACGCAAATGTCCAATGCGCTCGTTCGAGCCGTGGATGTGTTGCTAACAGGGGAGTCATTGCGTGCTGGTCGCCTCATGGCACCGCTGGCGGTGCGATTCATCGTTGTGCCATTGCGTGATGACACGCTCCATGCCCGGCGCGAGCCAACTGTCGGCGGTGTCGGTGACACAGTGGTGGCGCGCTTGTCAGATCAGCTGGATCTGCGTCGCTTGTATAGCGCTACCGACCTTGTCATTTTTGAAAATATGGCTGCGTTGCCCACCGCCAGTGTGCTGGCTGAGCGTGCTGCAGTTGCCAGCAGGCAGGCTCTGGAGGCCAATTTGCTGGCTGAGGCATTGCGTGCGAGTGGAAGTTTTGCCTCGTCATTTTCATCCGATCAACGGCTGCAGGGTGAGTCCTTGCCCGGCACCGTGCATTTGGCCGTGCCATTTACGCCTCGCTGGACGATGACCGTTGATGGAGCCCGCGTGGCCCCACGGGTGGCATTCGGGGCAACGACTGCGTTCGATGCTCCGGTGGCTGGTGTCGGCGAGATTCGGTTGCGGGCATCTGTGGCGATTCGAGCATTGATCGTGTTGCAGTTCGCGTTGTGGTGTGTTGTATTGGCGGTTGCGTTCAATCCGAGCCGTTTCCGTGGCCGTGTGCGTGCAGCCCGCCAAGTTGCCGAGGTGTCGTTGCGCAGTGAAGATGGGCGCAAGGTGGTGGTCTAGTGGTGCAGCGTCGTAGTGCGATGTTGGCCCGTCGCGCCGTGGGCCGCACCCGTCAATTTGTCGTGCTGGCGATTGCCGTGAGCGCAGTCGGTGGTCTGGTGGCATTGGAGCGCCGCTCGGTAGACCCTTCATCGCTAAATGCAGCAACTCGTGCTACGTCGCCCGAGTTTCGTCGTGATGCCAAAGCCTCCACCTGGTTTTGTCCGGGTGTCATCGGCAACGATGAGCAAGTCAGTGGCTTGCTGGTGATTTCGAATTTTGGCGAAGTGCCGGTCGGCGGCACGATTACGCGCTTTGTGGTCGACGGTGTTGCGCGCCAACAACGTTTTGCAGTGCCAGCACGCTCAACGCTTGAAGTTGACGCACTGGCTGGCGTGAAATCTGGTTTTGTGTCGGCGCTAGTGGAATCCCGTGGCACAGCTGTGGTCGTTGAGCAACTCACTGTGCATCGGGCTGGCAATGCCGTATCTCCTTGCGCTTCGCGGCCGTCGGGCACCTGGTTCTTGGCTGACGGGTTCACCGGAGCCGACAGCATCGAGCAGATTGTGGTGACCAACCCATCGCTTGACTCCGCCATTCTTGATGTGTCTTTCGTGACTGCGATTGGAGAGCGCAACCCGCAGTCGCTGAAAGGCGTCGTCATTCCACCGGAATCGGTGCGGGTGTTTGATGTGGCTGGCTTTGATGCCCGCAACGAAGCAATTGCCGCAGTAGCGGTGCGCGCCACTGTGGGTCGGGTCGTTGTCGGGCGCTCGCAGCACTATCTCGGTCGTGGGCGCCTCGGCTACACCATGTCGCTGGCGGCGTCAGCAACGAGCAGTCGCTGGTTTTTTGCCGACGGCGAGAAATCAGCGAGTGTGAACGAAGAGTTCGTCATCTACAACCCTTCAGCAACCGACCAGCAACTGACGTTTATTCTCGCCGACGACCAAGGGGCGGCCATTGATCCCGTGACCGTAACGGCACCGGGTCGTCGTGTTACCAAATTCGCCCCGTCTGGTTTGAGCGCGCTACCTGACGGTCGTTATTCGGCGATTATTTCAGCAACGTCATCTGTCGACCAGAGTGCGGGCGCGGGCGCAGATGCCGGTGCGGGCGCCGATACAGGTTCTCGTGCGGGTGCCAACGCTGGCGAATCTGTGGTGATCGAGCGTGTAGCAACGCGCCAAGAAAACAAGTCGACCGCCAGCGCTGTCATGCTCGGTGCGCCAAGTGCGTCACGAGCCTGGGTTGCAGCCGCTGGTATGGCCATTGGCGTTACAGATGCCCTACGAATTTTTAATCCCGGTTCGTTGCCGGCAACATTTCGCGTGTCGTATCTCGGCCCAGCCGGCGATGTTTCCATCACCGGATATGAAGAAGTGTTGCTCGCACCTGGTGCCAGCGCCAGCGTGTTGCTTGGGCCCGAGACTGCGTCAACCGCGGTATCGGTGACATCCAGTGAACCCATCGTGGTGCAGCGCCGTATCGATCGCGGCCCCAAACAGCCGATCAATGGGGCAGCACCCCTCATAGTGATGACTACATCAGCACAGTGATGGTTGCTACTGAGGTCGACCTTGCGGTGCGCTTGGCAGTAATCGGGGCAGTGGTCGGCGTCGCAGCCGTCGTTGCCTGGCGACGCCGTCGCGCGCCCGAAGCCCCCACCCAGCCGCGCGGTTCGCTTCCGGCCCAACTCAACCGCGGCGATTTTGATGGTGCGGCTGCGCCATGGCTAGTGGTGGTGTTTACCTCCGCAACGTGCGACACCTGTGCCGACGTGGCGCGTAAGGCCACCGTGTTGGCCAGCAGCCAAGTAGTGGTGCAAGAAGTGGAGTTCGCCCGCGACCGTGCTTTGCATGATCGCTATCGCATCGACGCAGTGCCCACATTGGTGATTGCCGATTCGCGTGGCGTTGTGGGCTTCGGGCATCTCGGCCCGATTAGTGCCACCGACGTCTGGGCGGCAATGGCTCGTTGTCGCGATCCGCAACTTCCTAATAGTGAATGTGCTGGCCCTACGGCCTAAGCGTTAGTCGCGCTCGGGGTCGGCTTTGTTTACGCTTTTGTCCGGATTTTTCTCCGGCACTTTTTCGTGAATGGTGGGTGCACCAAGGCCTTGTTGAATGAGCTTGGCCACGGTCGCGCCGTCAACGGTTTCGTGTTCGAGCAATGCTTCGGCAACGAGGTCCAGCCCGCGGCGGTGTTTGAGCAACGTGACGCGGGCTCGCTCTTCTTGTTCGCGCAGAATGCGAGAGATTTCGTCGTCAATTTTCCTCGCCGTGTCGTCGCTGTATTCGCGACCCGAGGTCATGAGATCTTCGCCGAGGAACACCTGTTGTTGCCCCGACCAGGCCATCGGCCCAACGGCATCGCTCATGCCCCATTCGCGCACCATGCGTCGGGCAATTGATGTTGCTTGTTCGAGATCGTTCGCAGCACCGCTATTGAGGCTGCCAAACACGATGGACTCAGCAACTCGTCCACCCATGGCCTTGCAGATCATGTCCAAGAAATACTCGCGCGAATAGGTGTGGCGTTCTTCGGGCAGGCTCCAGGTGACGCCCAGTGCCATGCCGCGCGGCAAGATCGTGACCTTATGGAGCGGGTCGCTATTGGGCAATACGGTGGACAACACGGCGTGACCACCTTCGTGGAATGCCACGGCGCGTTTTTCTTCAGCATTGAGTGCGAGGCTTTCGCGACGCGCGCCCATGACCACGCGATCACGGGCATTTTCAAAATCGATGCGTTCGATTTCGGTGGCACCACGTCGCACGGCGATGAGTGCTGCTTCGTTAACGAGGTTGGCCAAATCAGCGCCACTCATTCCGGGGGTGGCTTTGGACATCGTGTCTAGGTCGACATCGGCGCCCATGCGCTTGCCGGTTGAGTGCACCTTCAAAATGGCGTGACGCTCTTCGGCTTCGGGAAGCGGCACGATGATCTGGCGATCAAAGCGACCAGGTCGCAAGAGCGCAGCGTCCAAGATGTCGGGTCGGTTGGTGGCTGCCATGACGACGACACCTTCAGACGTTTCGAATCCGTCCATTTCTGACAGCATTTGGTTGAGCGTTTGCTCGCGCTCGTCGTGGCCACCACCCAAACCCGCACCGCGTTTGCGACCGATGGAGTCGATTTCGTCTACGAAGATGATGGCTCGGCCCATCTTGCGCGCTTGCTGAAACAAGTCGCGCACACGTGACGCGCCGACACCGACGAACATCTCCATGAAGTCAGAACCGGTGACCGACAAAAACCCGACTCCGGCTTCGCCAGCAACAGCGCGCGCAAACAATGTTTTGCCAGTTCCCGGAGGCCCGACGAGCAACACACCCTTGGGTACACGCGCACCAATTTCTTTGAAGCGATCTGGCATTCGCAAAAAGTCGACCACTTCACGAATTTCTTGCTTGACACCTTCGTAGCCAGCGATATCAGCAAAGGTGGTGGACGGTTTGTCGGCTTGGTAGGGCTTGGCGCGACTGCGACCAATTGACATGATGTTGCCGGCTTGACCCATGGCGCGACGTTGCATCCAGATGAAAAAGCCCATGATCAAAAAGAACGGCAACAAAATAGGAATGATGTTGGTGAAGAAGTTTCCCTGCGGGGTGGAAAAGTCGTAATCGACACCTTTTGACTTGAGCAGTTGTTCGTCGGCATCCGACAAGGTGTTGGCGCCGGTGGTGACGAAATTGCGGGAGTCGCTCAACTTGCCCGAAATCTGGTTGTTCAAGTTGTTGATGGTGACTTCGCGAACGCCTCCGCGCTCGACGAGGTCGAGAAATTCGGTATAGGTCAGCCGGGTCTGTTCGGGTGTGGGCAATAACCGTGGGCCCACCAGCAGTACGACGGCAACGGCGATGAGTGCCCAGACCAGCCAGCGCGGCATGCCGGGTTTGTCGCTGTCCCCAGAACCACGCAGGCGGTCGCGCAGAGATTTCGGGTTACGCGACGGTGGTGGTGGGGGCGGTGGAGGGAGGTTCGCCATGTGGTCATGCTAAGGCTGTGTCGGCAGGAGGCATCCACCGAAAGAATGATAAAAATCGGTACTTTAGTCACATGCGTCGTCGCTGTTCGCGTGCATGCTGCAGTGAATCTGCTGTGATGACCCTGTCGTATCAATACGCCACAGCCACCGTGTGGATTGATGACCTGGCCGAACTCAACGACCCGCACGCCTACGACTTATGCGAGCGTCACGGGCAACGCTTTGCGCCACCAAGTGGCTGGCGGTTAGAAGACCGCCGCAACCGCTTCCGCGTGGTGCTGCCGAGCCAGCTCGCTGGCTGAGCGCCGTGCCTCGTCCCACGTGGGATCCGCCATTTGGTGAACGCCCATTTGAGCAGCGGGTGTTTGCTCACGAGGTGCCACACGCAACAACCCCGCGGGTGCGCTACTCGCTGGCGTGGCTGGCCTTCGGCTGGATCGGTGCCTATCTCACTGCAACAGCGTTGCAGATATTTCTGGTGGCGGCGTTCGACATTTCGCAAGACACGAGTGAGCAACCTGATTGGTTCTTACTAGCTGGCGCTATGTCGCTATGGGTGCCACAACTGGTGCTGTTGGTGATATTTTCGCAGCGAGCGGGCACTGGTTCGTTTGCGCAGGATTTTCATTTGCGCTTTCGCCTCGTGGATTTGTGGGGCGTGCCAATCGGTGTGCTCTCGCAAGTGCTGCTGGTGGGGCTGGTCACATGGCCATTTCGCACGTGGTTTCCCGAGGTCTTTGACGTGGCGAAGGTGGAAGATCGCGCTCGCGGGTTGTATGACTCGGCACGCGGGCCCTGGCTGGTGGTCTTGGCGCTGGTTGTGGTTATTGGCGCACCGCTCGTGGAGGAACTCGTGTATCGCGGCTTTGTGCAGGCAGGTTTGTCGAGCCGAATCCACCATGTGGCAGCCGTCGTCATTACTGCAGCTTGGTTTGCTGGCATCCATGGTCGCGTGGCTGAGCTGCCAGGATTATTTGCTTTCGCCCTCGTGTTGGGTATTGCGTTTCAGTTGACCGGACGCCTTGGCATGTCGGTCACGGCTCACCTAGCGTTTAATGCCACTGGGCTCGCTTTTCTTGCACTGACGTAGAAATGCTGTAGTCACACCCCACCTATGACGAACCCGAACTTGCCAACCGACAACGCGCCAACCAACAACGTGTTGACCGACGACGCGCTAACGGAGACCAGGATGTCTGTTGCCGCGGCGATCTTTGTTGAGCGTCGCACCCAGTTGGCGCTGGCCGCAGCCATCATTGCGTTCACCACGCTGATGGTGTTTTTCACCTTGCAGCCGTCGCTCATCTTTCGCAACAACACTCCAACCGGCGGCGACATGGGCGCCCATGTGTACGGCCCGGCGTATTTGCGCGACCACCTGTTGACGTCATTTCGTTTGTCGGGGTGGAGCAACGATTGGTATGCCGGCTTGCCGATCTATCGCTTTTACATGGTGGTGCCGGCGATTTTTATTCTGCTGTTGAACATCGTGCTGCCGTACGGCATCGCATTGAAGTTGGTCGCAGTGGCGGGGTTGCTGGCACTGCCGGTGTGCACGTGGTTGTTCGCCAAGTTGGCCCGCTTGGTTTTTCCACTTCCGGAGTTGTTGGTGGTGGCCAGCACCGTGTTTTTGTTTGATGAGAGCTTCACCATTTACGGCGGCAATATTGCTTCCACCATGGCGGGGGAGTTCTCGTTTTCTATCGCACTCGCTTTTTCGATTTTGGGCTTCGGGGTGTTCATCCGCGGGCTGGAAACCGGTAAATATCGCATCGCCGCCACGCTGCTGTTGGCGCTGGCTGCGCTCAGTCATGGCATTGTGTTGTTGTTCGTGTTCTTGGGCTACGTGCTCATCCTGGCGATGCACCGTGATGCAGCAAAGTGGAGGCTCGGGCTGCCGGTCATCGGCACTGCCATTTTGTTGTCGGCTTTCTGGGTGGTGCCCTTTGTTCTGAACCACTCGTATATGACCGACATGAAGTACGAGCCGCAACCCACGGGTTACAGCGAGTCGTTCATTGACATGTTCTTTCCGCTGCACACGGTATTTGACGTGATCATCATGGGCTTTGCCATCGTTGGGTTTTTGTCCGCCTTGTGGCGACGTAACAGCACGGCTTCGTGGATGGGTATCTATGGCATCATTTTGGCAATCGGGGTGTTTGTTGCCCGCGAAAGTCTGCCAATCATCGGGCTGCTGTGGAACCCGCGTATCTTGCCGTTCTTTTATCTACTGCGCTACATGCTCATGATGATTGGCATTTACGAAACTGTGGTCGCAGTCGCTCGCTTCGCGAGCCTCGAGCGTGCCGCGGCCCGCGTGGCCAAGACCGGAGAAGTGCAAACGCTCGCGCCGTCACCACGGGGTCGATTGAACTTCAATGTTGCAACCGCCGTGGTTGTGGCACTTTTGGCCATCAGCGTCATTGGTTTTCGTTTTCAAGAACTGCCACTTGCCACTTTTCGCACAGCAGAAGATGGCAGCGTGCGTTACGGCATCGGCCCATTCAGCGTTCCGAGTTCTAACGATGGTTTCGTTGACGGCTGGGCGCGTTGGAACTTCACCGGCTACGAGGGCAAAAATGCCTACGGCGAATATCGCGCGATTGTCGAGACGATGAAACAAATTGGCGAAGATCCGCGTTACGGGTGTGGTCGGGCACTGTGGGAAAACAACGGTGAGCTCAACAAGTACGGCACCACGATGGGTCTCATGTTGTTGCCGCACTGGACTGACGGCTGTATCGGCAGCATGGAAGGCCTGTTCTTTGAAGCCTCGGGCACGACGCCGTACCACTTCATTGCTGCGGCTGCGATGTCGAAACAAAGTAGCAACCCAGTTCGCGAACTGCGATACGACGACAACAACGCCGCACTCGGCGTGCGCTATTTGCAGGAGCTTGGTGTGCGCTACTACATGGGCTTTACACCCGAGGCAGTGCGTGAGGCATCTGCACAACCCGCGCTGCGTGAAATTACCCGGAGCGGCCCGTGGGTGATTTACGAAGTTGCAGCGAGCGATCTGGTGGTGCCGCTCACCGTGCAGCCCGTAGTTGTGGCTGGCCGCACTGATAGCCAAGCTGACATGGGCCACCCTGGTGACGCCAAAGAGCGATGGCTAGAAATTGGCACGAGTTGGTTGCAAAACCCCAATGATTGGCCGGCAGTACCGGCTGCTTCTGGCCCCAGCGAGTGGCAGCGAATCGACGTTGCCATCGATATGAATCGCCGAATCGGCGAGCCCGACGAGGCATCGCGACGCGTCGACGTGGTGCTGCCCACCCAGCCAATTGATGTAGTGAATGTCGCGCCGATCGTGGTGTCTGACGTCGAGCAAGGTCGCAGCAGTGTTTCGTTTAGTGTCGACAAAATTGGTACACCAGTTTTGGTGCGCACCAGTTATTTCCCCAACTGGAACGTGTCGGGCGCCAAAGGGCCGTATCGCGTAGCGCCAAACATGATGGTGGTCATACCCACCCAAACAGACGTGAAACTCAGTTTCGGTTGGTCGCTACTCGATGTGTTTGCCTATGTGCTCAGCATCCTCGGCATCGTGGTGCTGGTGCGCTGGCGCCGCAGTGGGCGTCAAACGAATTTCGCCAACTAGCCTCACTGCGATGCCAGATCTCGATGCGGTCGTGAAGGCCTACGACGTGCGTGGCACCGTGCCAGATCAACTCGACGAATCTTTGGCACGAGCCTTCGGGGTGGCATTTGCGCAATTCACCAAAGCCACCTCGGTCGTGGTTGCCCACGACATGCGCCCGTCGGGGCCAAGTTTGGTGGCCGCCTTCGAAGACGGTGTCACGGCGTGTGGGGCAACGGTGGTCAACTTGGGTCTGGCCAGCACAGACTTGCTGTACTACGCCAGCGGAAACATGGACGTGCCTGGCGCGATGTTCACGGCTTCGCACAACCCGGCGCAATACAACGGCATCAAGATGTGCAAAGCAGGCGCTAAGTCGATTGGCATCGACAGCGGTCTGGCCGAGGTGCGCGAACTTGCGCGTGTTGCACTCGGCACCAACATCGTCGGTGACCCGAGCAAGGTGTCCAAACGCAATCTGCTCGCCGAATTTGCCGACCATGTGTTGTCGTTCGTCGATGTAGCGAGTTTGCGTCCGCTCAAGGTCGTGGCTGATACGGCAAATGGGATGGGCGGGTTAGTGGTGCCAGCGGTGTTCGAGCGGCTCAACATGATTGATCTCGAGGTCATGTATGGCGAGTTGGACGGCACGTTTCCTAATCATCCAGCCGACCCCATTCAGCCTGCCAATCAGCGCGATCTGCAAGCCCGCGTGTTAGCCGGCGGTTTTGACGTGGGTTTGGCATTTGACGGCGATGCTGACCGTGTGTTTTTGGTTGACGAGCTTGGTCGCACCATGTCGGGCAGCACGACGACGGCAATTTTGGCGAAAGTGTTTTTGCGTCGCAAACCCGGTGCGACAATTTTGTACAACCTCATCTCCTCTCGTTCGGTCCGCGAGGTGATTGCCGAAAATGGCGGCACGGGTGTGCGCACCCAAAACGGCCATAGCTATATGAAGGGCATCATGGCCGACACCGGTGCGGTGTTTGCCGGCGAGCACAGTGGGCACTATTACTTTGCCGACAACTATCGCGCCGATAGCGGCCTCATCGCTGCCCTCGTAGTGCTCGAAGAAATGAGTCGCACTGGGTTGCCGCTGTCAAAATTGCGCGAGCCTGTCGAGCGGTACGCCAACAGTGGTGAGATCAACACCCAGGTCAAAGACATCGATGCCGTCATTGCGCAGGTCGCAGCAAAGTATTCGCAGTATCCCCAGGATCGCCTCGACGGTCTCACGGTGGATTGTGGCGATTGGTGGTTCAACGTGCGGGCATCCAATACCGAACCATTACTGCGGCTCAATCTTGAAGCCACGACTCGTGACCAGTGTGAAACACAAGTGGCCGAACTATTGCAACTCATCACGGCTTGAACGCATTGCGACTCGTACAATTGGGTATATGAGCACTATCGATAGCCGTTTACTCGCGATTCTTGCGTGTCCGCAAGACAAAGGCCCATTGTTTTTTGTCGCTGATGAAGATGCCCTCTACAACCCACGGTTGCAGCGTCGCTACGACGTGCGCGACGGAATCCCCGTGATGCTCATCGATGAAGCCACCACTGTTGACGCCACTGAGCACGCTCGCGTGATGGCCAAGATTGCTGCAACGGGTATCACCCCGACCTTTACTGCCTGACGAATACACTGAAGTTTCGTACAATCAAGTCATCGGCTGACCCGATTCGGCGCCAGCAGGCCCCAGTCCGATAGATAACAACGGCAATCATCGAAACGGGGTCAGTCATGTCATCATCCACCTTCGCCCAGCGCAAGGATTATCGCGTCGCCGATATTTCTCTGGCGCCATTTGGCCGCAAAGAAATCCATCTTGCTGAACACGAAATGCCCGGCCTGCGTGCACTGCGCAAAGAGTATGGCGCTTCGAAGCCACTGAAAGGTGCGCGAATCTCTGGGTCGCTACACATGACCGTGCAGACTGCAGTGCTCATTGAAACGCTCGTCGAACTTGGTGCCGAGGTGCGCTGGGCAAGCTGCAACATTTTTTCCACACAAGACCATTCGGCGGCAGCGGTGGCTGTTGGCCCGCACGGCACCGTCGAAGAACCCAATGGTGTGCCGGTGTTCGCCTGGAAGGGTGAAACCCTCGAGGAGTACTGGTGGGCGACCGAGCAGATGATGACCTGGCCTGATGGCGACGGGCCAAACATGATTCTCGACGATGGTGGTGACGCCACGCTGCTCTTGCACAAAGGTGTGGAATACGAACGCACCGGCGAAGTGCCCGACCCAACGACGGCGTCAAACCCAGAGCTGGCGATCGTGCTCGGTTTGCTGCAGCGCACGCTCAAGACCGACCCCACCAAGTGGACGCGCATGGCCAAGGGTGTGCGCGGTGTAACCGAAGAAACTACGACTGGCGTAAAACGTTTGTACAAGATGCACGAGCGCAAGGAGTTGCTGTTTCCAGCAATCAATGTGAACGACAGCGTGACCAAGAGCAAGTTCGACAATTTGTACGGCTGTCGACACTCGTTGATTGACGCCATCAATCGCGCGACCGACGTGATGATTGCTGGCAAAGTGGCAGTCGTCTGCGGCTATGGCGACGTGGGCAAAGGTTGTGCGCAGAGCTTGCGCGGGCAGGGAGCACGAGTCATCGTGACCGAAATCGACCCAATCAATGCCTTGCAGGCTGCGATGGAGGGCTACCAAGTGGACGTGCTGGAAAATGTGGTTGCTGAGGCAGACATTTTTGTTACGGCAACGGGTAATGAAATGGTCGTGACCGTCGAGCACATGGCATCGATGAAGCACAACGCCATCGTCTGCAACATCGGCCACTTCGACAACGAAATCGACATGGCAGGTTTGGCTCGCAGTGGGGCTCGCCGTGACGAGCTAAAACAGGGCACCGATCTGTGGACATTTGCTGATGGCCACGCAGTCATTGTGCTGGCCGAGGGTCGACTCGTCAACCTTGGTTGCGCAACGGGCCATCCGAGTTTTGTGATGAGCTGTTCGTTCTCCAACCAGGTCATCGCTCAGATCGAGTTGTTCAACAATCTGAAGAAGTATCCGATTGGCGTGTATGTCTTACCCAAGCATCTCGACGAGCGAGTTGCAATGTTGCATCTCGGTGCACTTGGCGCCAAGTTGACCAAGTTGTCAGACGGCCAAGCCGAATACCTGGATACCGATCCCAATGGCCCGTTCAAACCCGAGCACTACAGGTATTAGATCTACTGCGCTTTCGGGCGCATCGATAGCCGCGGCAAAAGCGGTGCCACGAGCGGCCCGATAGCCAACGCAAATAGCACGGTGCCGACACCGACTTGGCCACCAAGTAGCCAGCCAATGGCCAACACGGTGACTTCGATGCCGGTGCGGGCGACGCGGACCTTCACGCCACGCGCCGCTAAGCCCGTCATGATGCCGTCACGCGGCCCTGGGCCCAAACCGCTGCCGATGTACAACGCCGAGCCCAGCGCCACCAGCAAAATGCCACCGACCAACATGGCAATGCGCAACGCCATCGCATCCACCACCGGAATCAACTCAAGCATGAAGTTGGCGACGAGACCAATTTCGATTGCATTGAGAATGGTGCCCAAGCCCGGCTTTTGACGCAGCGGAATCCAGAACAGCACCAGCAGTGCGACTCCGGTGAGGATGATGACGGTGCCGATGCCCAGCCCCACCTGGTTGGCCACACCTTGATGGAATGCATCCCATGGCGGATTGCCGAGTCGCGATTCGATCTGCAGCGAAATACCAACGCCAAAGAGCGCCAAGCCCGTCACACAGCGAGCGATGCGTTCAACCAAACGATCGGTGGCCATGACCGGAATCGATGCTGCGTCACCAGTTGCCACCGCGCCACCGTACTTCACCCGCCAGAGCATCGATGACCTGAGCCTCGAGCCTCTGACAATTGACGACCCGTTCGTTGTCGTTGCCCTCGGTGTGTATCGTGGCGAGTTACGGCGGGCAATTCACGCCATGAAGTTTCGCAATTGTCGCTGGATTGCCGTGCGCTTTGGCCGCAACTTGGCGCCAGCGGTGGCCGCCACGAATCCTGATTGGCGACCCGACATCGTGACTTGGGCACCGACAACGTCACGTCGCGTTCGGCTACGTGGTCATGACCAATCGGCAATCATCGCTGGTGCGCTAGCCCGCCGGATGCGAATGCGTCGAGTGCGGGTGTTGCGGCGTATCGATAATCACACGCAAACCGGTGCCTCACGCACCATGCGACAGCGTGGGCCGCAATTCATTGTGCGCCGCGGGGCAGTGCGCGGTCGGGCAGTGCTGTTGGTTGACGACGTGATGACGACGGGCACCACACTGGCTCGCGCCCGCACTGCGCTTCTGGCGGCTGGTGCGAGCGAAGTGCGTTGCGTGGTGATTGCCCGAGTAAAAGCACGGGTATCGCCACAGGTAGGCTAAGAACTTCTCATGGCTGTGCTTGATCGAATTTTGCGCGCCGGCGAAGGCAAAAAAGTCAAGGCGCTTGCCGCCATCGTGCCCGAAATCAATGCCTTTGAGCCGACCATCGCTGCTTTGAGCGATGACCTGCTGCGAGGCAAGACCGCTGAGTTCAAAGCACGTCTGGCTCGTGGTGAAGATTTAGACGACTTATTGACCGAGGCCTTCGCCGTGGTGCGCGAGGCATCCAAGCGGGTGATTGGCCAGCGGCACTATGACGTGCAGATGATGGGTGGTGCCGCCATGCATGCCGGTTGGGTGGCAGAAATGCGCACCGGTGAGGGTAAGACCTTGGTGTCTACGTTGCCCGCCTATCTCAACGCCCTGGCCGGCAACGGCGTGCACCTCATCACCGTGAACGACTATCTCGCTCGTCGTGATGCGGTGTGGATGGGTCAGATTCATCGTTGGCTCGGGTTGAGCGTTGGCTTGGTGGTTTCTGGTGTGCGCACTTCACCGGCTGAAAAACGTGTCGACTACGCCAGCGATATCACCTATGGCACCAACAACGAGTTCGGGTTCGATTATCTGCGCGACAACATGGCTGGTGTCGTGGACGACAAGGTGCAACGTGGACATTTCTATGCCATCGTCGACGAAGTTGACTCGATTCTTATCGATGAAGCCCGCACGCCGCTCATCATCTCGGGTCGCATTGCCGACGCTGCAACTTTGTATTACAAGTTTGCTTCCATCGTGCGCACGTTGGTGCGGGGAGTGGACTACGACGTCGAAGAAGCAAAACGAATCGTCGTGCCCACCGAGGCCGGCATCGAAAAAGTCGAGCAGCAACTCGGTATCGAAAACTTGTACGACGAGGTGCAGCGCAATTTGGTGCACCAACTGCAGGTGGCGCTGAAGGCAGCGGTGCTGTATCAGCGCGACAAGGACTATTTGGTGCAAGACGGCGAAGTGAAGATCGTCGACGAGTTCACCGGTCGCGTTTTGGAAGGTCGTCGCTGGAGCGAGGGCATCCACCAAGCTGTCGAAGCCAAAGAGGGTGTGCGCATCAAGGAAGAAAACCAGACGCTCGCCACAATTACTTTGCAGAACTACTTCCGCATGTATTCAAAACTCTCCGGTATGACTGGCACGGCGCAGACCGAAGCAGCCGAACTGATGAACACCTACGGCTTAAATGTCGTGCCGATCCCTACTAATCGCGAGATGGTGCGCACCGATGAAGCCGACTTGATATTCAAGACCGAAGAGGCCAAATTTACGGCGGTGGTTGATGACATCATGGCCCGCCACAAACAAGGCCAGCCCGTCTTGGTGGGCACGGTGAGTGTTGAAAAGAGCGAAGTGTTGTCTCGCAAGTTGCAACAACGTGGGGTCAAACACGAGGTGTTGAATGCCAAACAGCACGCGCGCGAAGCGCCAATCGTCGCCCAAGCAGGTCGAGTGGGTGCGGTAACCGTTGCCACCAACATGGCTGGTCGCGGTGTGGATATTTTGCTCGGCGGCAACCCCGAGGGGATGGCGCGTGCCCAAGTGCTGAAAGACGGCCATCATCCCGACACGTTGCTGGATGAGTTTGCGTTGCCTGTTGCACTCGAAGAAATGCCGATGGACTACATCACCGCGCGGCGCAAGGCCCATGAGCGCATGGCGGAATTGGTGCGTGAATACACCCAGGTGTGCGAAGCAGAAGGCAACAAAGTGCGTCAACTCGGCGGCTTGTATGTGTTGGGCACCGAGCGCCACGAAAGTCGTCGCATCGACAATCAGTTGCGCGGTCGCGCTGGCCGCCAAGGTGACCCGGGGGCGAGCCGTTTTTATCTGAGCCTCGATGACGAACTCATGCGGCTGTTTGCCACGGGTGCCTTGTCGTGGGTGATGGGTCGCGCACTGCCCGATGACGAAGCAATCGAAGCCAAGATGGTGACCAAGGCCATCGAGCGCGCACAAAACACCGTCGAGCAACGCAACGCCGAAATTCGCAAGAACGTGCTCAAGTACGACGAAGTCATGAATGAGCAGCGCAAGATCATCTACCAGCGCCGCGACCAGATCTTGTCGGGCAGTGACCTCAAGGCAGCTGCCATGGAGTATCTCGCCGACGCCGTCAATTCACTGATTGAAGCCCATTGTGTTTCGGAGGCCGACGACGAGTGGGATGTGTCGGGTTTGATCACCGAACTCACCTCGTTCTGGCCACACGGTCTGACTGCCGAGCAATTGGCAGGCTGTGGCGACACCGACGAGATGTACGACCTCGTGATGGCCGATGCGTCGGCGTATTACGTGGCGCGTGAAACACAACTTGGCGAAGTCACGATGCGCGAAATCGAACGCCAAGTGATGCTGCGCATCATCGACCAACGCTGGCGTGAACATCTCGAAGAAATGGACTACCTGCAAGAGGGCATCAACCTGCGTGCGATGGGGCAGAAGGATCCGCTCACCGAATGGCAGCGCGAAGGTTTCGAAATGTTTGGCTCGCTGATGAAGGGCATCGCCCAAGATTTCGTGAAGTACGTGATGCACGTGCAAGTGGTGCGCAACGACTTGCAAACTTCTGACATTCAACTCGCCCAACAAGATCAAGCTGGCGCCGAATCGCAACAAATCAAGAATCTTCAGACCTCGGGTTCAAGTGGCACGACTGCCCCAGCAGGGCGCAGCCCGGCGAGTGCAGCAAACGACTGGTCCAAGACACCACGCAACGCCCCCTGCCCGTGTGCGTCGGGCAAAAAATACAAACAGTGTCACGGCAAGGTCGCGTAAGTCGCTGCGGCGGCCACCCATGCGTGACTTTTCGAACGACATCGCCGAGGTGGCGCGCCGCGTCGGTGAAGCCCAGGCCTATTTGAAGATCGCCGACCTGCGGGTGCGTCTCGTAGAGCTTGAAGTTGAAGTTGCGCGACCCGACCTCTGGAATGATCAAGAGCACGCCAAGCGGATCAACGGCGAGTATGCGTCGGTGAGAAGTGATCTCGCCGAGTTCGATCGGCTTGCTCAGGTGTTGGAAGACATGCAGGTGTTGCACGAAATGGCTCGCGAAGCAGATGACGCATCACAAGAACCCGAAATTGCCCAGAACATTGCCAGCGCGCGGTCGGCTTTGAACGAAGTGGAACTGCGCAGTCTGTTCATCGGCGAACACGACGAGACGGATGCCATTGTGCAGATCAATGCCAAGGACGGCGGTATCGATGCTCAGGACTGGAGCGCGATGTTGTTGCGCATGTACACCCGTTGGGCTGAGCGTCGCAATTTCACTTTTGAAATGGGTGATGTCTCTGACGGCACCGAAGCCGGAATTTTGTCTGCCGATTTCACCGTGCGTGGACGTTTTGCTTATGGCTTGCTGACGAGCGAACGCGGCACCCACCGCCTGGTGCGAATCAGCCCATTCGATAACCAGGGCCGGCGCCAAACCAGTTTTGCCACGGTGCAGGTGTGGCCGGTGTTGGCCGAAGTTGATGTCGAGATCAACGACGCCGATATCGATATGGAAGTGTTCCGGGCCTCGGGGGCTGGTGGCCAGCACGTCAACAAGACTTCATCAGCCGTGCGCTTGATTCACAAACCTACGGGTTTGGTTTCGGCGTCGCAGCAAGAACGCAGTCAGTTGCAAAACCGTGAGACCGCGCTGAAAAAACTCAAGACGATGGTGGCAGCCCAAATCGTGCAGGAACGCGAAGTAGAACTTGCCCGCATTGCCGGCAAGCAGGCGACGGTTGGTTGGGGTACACAGATTCGTTCGTATGTGATGCAGCCGTATCAAATGGTGAAAGATGTTCGCACCGATGTGGAGTCGGGTAATGTCACAGCAGTGCTCGATGGTGATCTTGACGAGTTCATGGAGGGTTTTTTGCGCTGGCGACGAACCGAGGCTGGTCACTAGATGATCAAGTTGGATCGCGTGAGCAAGGTGTACGGCCACGACACGGTTGCTGTTGAGGACGTGTCATTCGACGTCAACAAAGGCGAGTTTGTCTTCTTGGTCGGGCCATCTGGTTCGGGCAAGTCCACGTTGTTGCGCCTCATGAGTCGCGAAGAAGTGGCGACCGAGGGTGATGTGTGGGTGGCTGGTCGCAATGTCACCGAAATGCCGGCTTCACGGGTGCCGTTCCTGCGACGTTCGTTGGGCAATGTCTTTCAGGATTACAAACTGCTGTTGAACAAGACTGTTTTTGAAAATGTGGCGTTCGCCCTTGAAGTAATCGGCAAGCCGCGCCATGTCATCAATGAACAGGTGCCATTCGTGCTGGACCTCGTGGGTTTGGCCGACAAAAGTGAGCGATTCCCCAACCAGCTGTCTGGTGGCGAACAGCAGCGCGTATCAATTGCACGCGCTTTCGTAAATCGGCCGCTCATCATGTTGGCCGACGAGCCGACGGGCAACCTTGACCCTGCAACAAGCGAGGGCATCATGGCGCTGCTTCATTCCATCAACGAAACCGGTACCACCGTCATGATGGCCACCCACGATCATCGCGTGGTGAATGCCATGCGGCGCCGCGTGGTGCAGCTGGACCGCGGTGTAGTCGTGCGTGATCAAGAACGTGGGGTGTACGAATAATGTTGGCACGCATCGAATACGCCCTGCGTGAAACGTGGGCAAGTTTCCGGCGCAACCTCACGCTTACGTTGGCCGCAGTGGTGACTTCTGCAATTGCATTGCTGTTGGTGGGCACCACGTTTTTGATTCAACGGGCATTTGAAAACCTGCTTGTGCAGTGGCGCGGTGACGTTGCCATGATCGTGTTCGTGCGCAGCGATGCATCGGTCGAGCAGGTCGCACTCATCGACAGCACGCTGCGGGCAGCACCGAGCGTTATTGATGTCGACAAACTGCGCTATCTCGACAAGCCCGAGAGTTATGCCGAAGCACAGCGCATTTTCGTTGGTGACCCCGTCACCCTCAGTTTGTTGACCCCGGAAACCATTCCCACCCAGTTCAAGGTGGTGCCGCTTACCCAAGACACCAATCTGGTGCGCAGTTTGGCCGATCAGTATCGCACCCTGCCAGGTGTGGAGGCGGTGGCACTTGCTGAGGATGAGTTTGAGGTGATCTCGACATTGTCGAGCTTCGTGCGCACGGTGACGCTGATTATGTCGTTGGTGTTGTTGGTGGTGGCAATCGGATTGATTTGGAACACGATTCGCACCGCCATGTTTGCTCGACGGCGCGAAATTGAAGTAATGAAACTCGTCGGTGCCACCAACTGGTTTATTCGTGTGCCGTTCATGCTCGAGGGCCTGCTGCAAGGTTTGATCGGGGGAGTCGTGTCGTGCGCTGGGGTCTGGGCGTTGAACAGCGCTTGGACCAACGGCGTCGCTGCGTTCAAGCCCGGCACCGGAATCTCGAGCCTTGTGGTGCCGAGTGGGTATCTGTCGGGTGTGATGATTGCCGTGTTGTTGTTGGGGGCCGCCATTGGTGCCATCGGATCGGCCATTGCGGCATCACGCTTCCTCGACGTGTAGCAACACACG
>ERZ889217.392-NODE-392-length-27376-cov-11.312507_pt1 | contig 27376 bp, 26 predicted proteins | sample MGYA00521098_ERZ889217 | MGnify/ENA primary metagenome ERZ889217 (study PRJEB32303, sample SAMEA104408613) | aquatic metagenome | biome: Brackish water; feature: Pelagic; material: water | place: Baltic Sea | collected 2014-06-10T22:04:00 | depth 2,362 m ... | reverse complement strand
CACCCGCTGCAAGTTGCAATTAAGAGTGAACTTGAAACGTTATCTGGTGAGAAAATAACAGTGACATCAACCGACGGTTGTGGTGCTCCGCTATTTCTTATCTCTGTTGCAGGCCTCGCTCGCGCAATTCGTGAAATTACAATTTCGGCAGATCCAGTGCATCAAAGCGTGATGGCAGCGTCCCGCGCATTTCCTGTGATGGTTGCAGGACATGGGCGCTTAACAACGCAGATGATGGAAGCAGTGCCTGGCATGTATATGAAAGATGGCGCTGAAGCTGTCGAAGTTGCATCGATGCAGGATGGAAGAACTTTGGTCTTTAAAGTTTCTGATGGCTCACTTCGGCCATTTCGAGTATTGGTACATGCTGGGTTGAAGCGATTAGGTATTGAAAGCCCATACGAGGCTGAAAACGTGCTCGGTGGTGACCGAATTATTGGTTCCATTCGCGCAACCTTTTAATCGCGCGTACCCTTACTTATATGAACCGCCGTATTGCTACCTTGATGGTGCATACCTCGCCTCTGGATCAAGCAGGTACAGGCGATGCTGGTGGGATGAATATCTACGTTGTTGAGGCAGCACAAAATATGGCTGCTATGGGCGTTGAGGTAGATATCTTTACAAGGCGTAACAATTCAGAGATTGCAGATATTATTGAGGCCGCACCGGGTGTGCGCGTGATTCAACTCAACGTGGGGCCTGTTAGCGGTGTTACAAAGGAGCAGTTGCCGACTTTGATTCCGGCGCTCTCGCAATCATTTAAAGAGGCGCTCTCCAAGGCTCGCTACGACGTAATTCATTCTCACTATTGGATTAGCGGCAAGGTCGCCATGCCTGTGGCCAAAGAGTTGGATATTCCTTTGGTGCACACGATGCACACCACGGCGCGCGTTAAGAATTTGAATTTGGCTGAAGGTGAAAGCCCAGAACCAATGCTCCGAGTTCAAGGTGAAACTCACGTTGTTGCAGCAGTTGATGCCTTGGTTGCAAATACAGATTCAGAGGCTGCAAGCCTTGTATCTCTCTATGGGGCATGTCCTGACAATGTTTCCGTTGTGAGCCCTGGGGTAAACCTTAAGGTCTTTACACCTGGTGCTGGTCGAGCTGAGGCTCGTGAAGGGCTGGGTTTAGATAAAGGCGCTCACATCATCTCTTTTGTGGGTCGTATTCAGCCACATAAAGGCCCTGAGGTATTAATCCGCGCAATTGCTGAAATGGTTTCGCACTCACCGCACCTACGTCCAAAATTAATTACCAACATTATTGGCGGAGCATCGGGCGCCAACCAATCAGAAGTTGAGCGGTTAGGCGAACTTGTTTCATGGCTTGGTATCGACGATGTTGTGCGATTTGCACCCCCTGTTCCACGAAGAGATCTTCCAAATTGGTATCGCGCATCTGACTTAGTCTGCGTTCCTAGCTACTCAGAGAGCTTTGGACTGGTTGCCCTTGAAGCACAAGCTTGTGGAACACCGGTTGTCGCAACTGCCGTAGGCGGCTTACGTACAGCAGTTGCTGACGGTATTTCAGGGGTATTAGTCGATGGCCATGATCCACGTGCCTGGTCATCGGTCCTAGCTCGTTTATTGCAGGAGCCCCAGAGGCGCGTGCTGCTGTCAATGGGCGCCGTCGAACATGCATCGCACTTTGGGTGGAATGCAACATCGCGAGGAACGCTAGATATCTATGACCACGTCTTATCGGCACGCGCAGATAAAGTGAAGAACATCGGTTAGATGGCACTTGATCCGCGCTCGGTCATCGAAGAATTTCTTCAATCTCATGATTTAGATTTCGAACAATCATCCGAGAATACCTTTATGGTCACCTTGCCCGGTGAGTCAAAGCTTCAAACACATTGCGCCTTGGTAATCGGTGATCACTCGCTAAGTATCAACGCCTTTGTCATTCGTAAACCTGATACTCATATTGATGCGGTGCATGAATGGTGCTTGGCTAAGAATGCTTCGATGTATGGAATTGCTTTTGCAATCAATGAGCTTGGTGATATCTATTTAGTTGGACGGCTGCCACTGGATGCCGTTAATGCGAAAGAGATTGATCGTTTAATTGGTTCCGTTCTTCAATACTCTGACTCATCATTTAACCCGCTTTTAGAACTGGGATTTGCCGATGCAATACGCCGCGAATGGGCATGGCGCGTTAGCCGCGGCGAATCTCTTGCAAATCTCGAGGCCTTTAAGCACCTCGTGTAATCAGCGCCATGGCGTGATGTGAGAAGATAGCGCTATGTCTGCATACAAACTTATCCTCCTGCGCCATGGCGAATCCGAATGGAATGCACTTAACCTCTTTACCGGTTGGGTCGATGTTCGGCTCTCAGCAAAGGGCGCCGCTGAAGCTGCTCGCGGTGGAACGTTATTGGCAGAGCGTGGATTATTGCCTGATGTTGTTCATACTTCTTTATTGCGTCGGGCAATTGATACATCGCAGTTAGCCCTCGGTGCATGCGATCGTCACTGGATTCCGGTCAAGCGTTCGTGGCGCTTGAATGAGCGACACTATGGCGCGTTGCAAGGAAAAGATAAGTCGCAGACTCTGGCCGAATATGGCGAAGAGCAATTTGCGTTGTGGCGCCGCTCCTATGACACTCCACCCCCTCTCATCAAAAAGGGCTCTGAATATTCGCAAGATGCCGACCCACGCTATGCTGATTTAGGCGCTGATCTGCCGCTGACTGAATGCTTAAAAGATGTTGTAATCCGCATGATTCCGTATTGGAATGAATCAATCATCCCTGACCTTAAGGATGGCAAGACTGTTCTAGTCACAGCTCACGGTAATTCTTTGCGCGCGCTGGTTAAGCACCTCGATGGAATTAGCGATGCCGATATTGCTGGGCTCAATATCCCAACAGGTATTCCACTACTCTATGAACTCAACGCTGATTTCACACCCGTGACAAAGGGCGGCGAATATTTAGACCCTCTAGCTGCGGCCGATGCCATCAAGGCAGTTGCAAATCAGGGTAAGAAGTAAGTTACTTCGTAATTTCCTTATAGTCATCACGCTGGTCGCGGATGATGACATTCTTTGTGACGACTCCGGCTCGCGCGAAGGCAAGTGAAATCGTGACGTTACGTCCAGCTTCTGCGCCAACTCCATCGAATACAGCCTTCGATGTTGCCTGCTCGCCTTCAAAACGAATAGGTGCATTTTGTAACAGGTTCTGCTCGCCTGTAATTTCAGCAGTTGTTCCACCCGCTGAAATTCCCAAGAGAGCATCAGGTGTTTCTGTGCGGTTCACAATGGTTCCAATCAAGACCGCTGATCCATCCGGAGTTGCTACAAGAAGAAGATTAGAGATTGAGAGGTCGTTACCATCTGTTGTGATTGTTGCTTCTGCGCCATCTGTTACTTGCTTGATTAAGCGAGTTGCAGCATTGGGTCCAGCGCCTGAACATCCAGTGAGTGTGAACACAAGAGTTGCAGCTGTAAGAACAATTGAATATTTCTTAATATATGGACGACGCATGGGCGAAATTATCTCATGGTAAAAAAGCGTTATTTGACGCTGCTTTAGCGTGGTTGAGCGGGGTTTTCTCTTATCGAGATGGCTGGTAGAATTGGACCTCTATCGAAGGGCATTACATGACATGGAAAGTCGGCGAAACCGTTGTTTACCCCCATCACGGAGCAGCTCTTATCGAGGCTATTGAAACTCGAGTAATTAAGGGCGAAGAGAAGACCTACCTAGTTTTAAAGGTTGCCCAGGGAGACCTCACAGTCCGCGTGCCTGCAGAGAATATAGACCTCGTAGGCGTTCGTGATGTCGTCGATTCAGCTGGCCTGGACCGCGTATTTAGCGTACTTCGTCAGCCATATACCGAAGAGCCAACAAACTGGTCACGTCGCTATAAGGCAAACCTCGAAAAGCTTGCATCCGGAGATGTCATCAAAGTCGCAGAAGTTGTGCGCGACCTCTATCGCCGCGATCTTGACCGTGGCCTTTCAGCCGGTGAAAAGCGCATGCTCGCCAAGGCGAAGCAGATTCTCGTCTCTGAGCTCGCACTTGCCGAGCGCACAGATGAAGAGAAGGCTGCAACTCTCCTTGACGAGGTTCTCGCTTCGTAAATTAGCTACACCCCTTACCTATGATCGCCGCAATTATCGCAGCTGGTGGCAGCGGCGAACGTTTCGGTGCGCCAATTCCAAAAGCTCTTGTCCACCTGGGTGATCGCACACTTTTAGAGCATGCACTCTCGGCGCTCTCAGCCGTCGTCGATGAAATTGTTGTCACTGCCCCTGCAGGATTTGAAGAGCAGATTCGCGCAATGGTCGGTGAGGAGATCACAGTTGTCACAGGTGGCGCAACTCGTTCTGGCTCTGTGCGCGCAGGGCTTGCGGTTATAAAGGGCGCCGAATTTGTTCTTGTTCATGATGCAGCTCGTGCGCTAGCAAGTCGTGAGTTAGCTGCGCGCGTTGTGGCAAGCCTTAAATCTGGTGACGTTGCTGTTGTTCCAGCACTCCCCGTTATCGATACTTTACAAAGCGTGGGCGCAGATGGATATGTTGTGACAGCAGTTGATCGCAGCTCCCTGCGCCGGATTCAAACACCACAAGGTTTTACATTTTCGGTGCTCAATGAAATTCATCAAGGTGCGCACGATGCAACAGATGATTCAACGCTAGCGCTCAACGCGGGCCATAAGGTGCGCGTTATTGCAGGTGAAGAACGAGCTTTAAAAATTACAACGCAATCTGATCTTGCGACTGCGCTCTCATTTATCAATACCGGTGGCGCCTTTAGTACCGGTGTGGGCATTGATGCACATGCCTTTGGCGAAGGCAGAGAACTTTGGTTGGCAGGACTTCACTGGCCAGATGAAGTTGGGGTTGAAGGCCACTCTGATGGCGATGTTGCATCTCATGCAATCTGTGATGCGCTCTTTGCAGCAACGGGACTTGGTGATTTAGGCAGCAACTTCGGTATATCGCGCCCTGAATATGCAGGCGTCTCTGGTCTCACGTTATTGAAAGAGACCTATCTCTTGATTACGAGCGCTGGATATTCAATTTCTCATGTCTCTGTACAGATTATCGGCAATCGCCCACGTATCGGATCTCGTCGCGCCGAGGCGATTGCAACTCTTTCGCAGGCCCTCGGTGGGGCAGAGGTCGCAATCCTTGCGACAACCACCGATGGCATGGGTTTAACAGGTGAAGGCAAGGGCATTGCAGCGATTGCATCAGCCCTCGTTACTAAGTAATCGATACTTAAAGATAGAATTAGATAATGAGTTCGCTATCGCTATATGACACGCTAACGCGAACCACCGCTGCCTTCGTTTCAATTAAAGAGGGTGAAGTCGGAATCTACTTGTGCGGGGCAACTGTTCAGGCACCTCCTCATATCGGCCATGTGCGATCTGGCGTTAACTTCGACATCTTGCGTCGGTGGCTGTCGCACTCTGGTTATAACGTCACATTTATTCGTAACGTGACCGATATTGATGACAAGATTTTGCATAAGGCTGTTCACGAAGAACTTCCGTGGTGGGCAGTTGCGATGAAATATGAACGGGAATTTTCTGAAGCCTACGCGGCCCTTAATGTCCTGGCGCCAACGTATGAACCACGTGCCACAGGGCACATCACTCAGATGATTGGTTTAATGCAGATATTGATCGAAAAGGGCGCCGCCTATGCACCAGGTAATGGCGATGTCTATCTTGAGGTGCGAAAACTCTCTTCCTATTTAACTCTGTCGCGACAGAAGCTCGATGATCTACAACCAGCAGCGGATGCTGAAGCTACTAGTTCAGAAAAGAAAGATCCTCGCGACTTTGCCTTGTGGAAGGCTGCAAAGCCCGGAGATCCCTCATGGCCAACTCCGTGGGGACCAGGCCGACCTGGTTGGCACCTTGAATGTTCTGCGATGGCACACCAATATCTAGGTGAGACCTTTGATATTCACGGTGGCGGACTTGATTTAATCTTTCCTCATCACGAGAACGAGATTGCTCAATCTGAAGCTGCAGGTTATGGCTTTGCTCAGCGTTGGATGCATAACGCGTGGGTGACAACATCTGGTGAAAAGATGTCTAAATCGCTGGGCAATTCACTGCAGGTGCACGAGCTCTTAAAGAGCGTGCGCGGCATTGAACTGCGATGGTATTTAGGCTCTGCTCATTACCGTTCGATGCTCGAATTTTCCCATGAAGCGCTCGCAGAATCAGCAACTGCCTTTAAACGCATTGAAGGATTTCTCAACCGCTCTGTTGAAATTCTCTCTGTTGTGCCAACGCCAGTAATAAATGAGGCATTCACAGATGCAATGAATGATGATTTAGCTGTTCCAACGGCGCTTGCATCAATCTCTGAAAGCCTTAAAGTTGGAAATAATGCGATTACAGCTGGCGATAAGGCTGTGATTGCGCAGGCTGCCAATGAAATTCGCGGGGCGCTATCGATTCTAGGCTGCGACCCCTTTGATCCAGCTTATGCAACAAGTGGCAATAGCGATGAATTGGTTGCCGCCCTTGATGGCGTAATAGCCTTAGCTCTCGAGCAGCGCACAGCAGCTCGCGAACGTAGAGATTTTGCCGCCTCTGATTCAATCCGCGATGGGTTGGCATCTCTTGGAATTATTATTGAAGATACTGCACAAGGACCACGGTGGTCGATTACTGGAAATGGAAGTAGATAACGATGGCCGGTAATGCGAAACCACGTGGAGCAGTTCGTAAATCTAAAAAAGGCCCAACTACAGGTTCTGGTGGAAATAATAAGCGCCGCTTAGAAGGCAAGGGTCCAACACCAAAGGCTGAAGACCGCCCCTATCACGCAGCTGCAAAACGCAAAAAAGTTGCTGAACGAACTTCTGCGAAGAGCCCAGCTGCGGCAAAGAAGACAGGGGCAGCCCCTCGTAAATATGCAAAGGCCGATGGCTTGCGCGGTGAAATCGTTGCAGGTCGTAACGCGGTATTAGAGGCGTTGCGAGAATCAGTTCCGGCAACTGAGTTACTTGTTGCTCGCAGCATCGATGTCGATGATCGCGTTGCAGAATCTCTGCAGCTTGCACTCAATCATGGACTTCAGATTCGTGAAGCACACCGTGCCGAAGTTGAAGGAATCTCACCTAATAGCCAGGGAATTATTCTTTCAATTAAGCCATATCAATATTCATCTTTTGAAGAAATTACGCAGCGCGCAAAGAACCCAATGCTGATCGTGGCACTCGATGGAGTTACAGACCCACGTAACCTTGGAGCAATTGTGCGAAGTGCCGCAGCCTTTGGAGCTTCCGGAGTTCTTATGACTGAACGTCGCGCCGCCGGAATGACAGCATCTGCGTGGAAATCATCGGCAGGAGCTGCAGCACGCCTGCCTATCGCGCAGGTAACAAACCTTGCTCGCACCATCGATGAAGCTAAGAAACTCGGCTGCTTTGTTGTGGGCCTTGATGGAGAATCTGAAACATCTATCGGGGAAATGAAATTTGCAACGGAAAACCTGATGGTTATCGTGGGTTCTGAAGGTAAGGGACTTGCCCGCCTTACTCGCGAAAAGTGCGATCTTGTCGTATCAATTCCCATCAACGCATCAACTGAGTCACTGAATGCATCCGTTGCAACATCGATTGCGCTCTATGCGGTGGATGAGGCTCGAAGGAAAGGTTAAGTAAGGTTTAAGAACGATGAAATATCAACGTTTTATAGTTTGTGGTGATTCTTACTCAGAAGGCATGAGCGATGAAGTCATTGATGGCAACTATCGCGGCTGGGCTGATCGCGTAGCTGATGTCATGGCGCAAGCGAATCCAGATTTTACCTATGCCAACCTTGCAATCCGGGGAAAATTAATTGGACAGGTGGCTCAAGATCAAGTGCCGATAGCTCTTACCTTTGTAACGGGTGCGGATACTGTGGTTTCATTTCATGCTGGTGCAAATGATGCGCTGCGACCTGGATACCGTGCAGATGTTGCGATTGCGCTCTATCAGAACGCTGTGCGCACGATTGCACAATCGGGGGCTACGGTGGCGCTCTTTACAGTTCTCGAAAGAACTGGCAATAAGGGGCGGGGTGCCGAGCTGTGGGAGAAGCGCTTCTCAGAATTTAATCAGGCAGTGCGAGCCGTGGGCGCTGAAGTCGGAGCAATTGTCGTGGATGCGAATGAGGAAGCTTTCTTTAGTGATCGCAGATTCCTAGCCTTTGATCGCCTTCATTTAAATGCCGATGGACATAATCGATGTGCGCAGGCAGTTCTTGAAAAACTTGGACTTCCATCAGATCCAGCATGGCGCACACCACTTCCACCAGCAAAGAAAACTCCAGCAGTAATCGAAAAGTTAATTACCGTTGCCTGGTTTATTACCTTCGGACTTCCATGGATCTTTCGCCGCTTACGTGGAAAGTCTTCAGGAGATGGCCGCGTTGCCAAATATCCAACCCCAATAAAATGGCCGGTTAAATAACCCTTAAGGTCCAAGTGAAGCTATAAGTGCCGCCTGATACTAGGTATGCAGGCAGAGTATCTGGGCCACAGGATGCAGTGCCAAGACCACGGTGTGCGGCATCGATATGAACAATGGTGTTTCCACTGGCAGCCAGTTCTACATCATGTGTTGCATCTGCAAGTTCGCTGGCTCTAAATGGAGTTGCCGATACCTGCATTGGCTTATCTAAATCGATACGGATGCCATGTCCATCGGAACCTGTCAAGGTAAACGAACGAACTCCGGCATGGCCGCTATTTTCTTGTGGGCGAACATAAGGAGTGTATTGATCTGAAACAGTTGATTGCCACGTACCGACACGACCAATCTTGCGATCTGGATAGGTTTCGTGTGGTCCGATACCGAAGTAGGTGTAGTGCGAAAGCGCGCCATCGATTTCAAAAGAGATACCAATACGAGGTAGATCATCGAGCTTCTTCGGAAGAACGATCGTCTCTTTGACCGAATAGCCATCGTCTACTGGTGTTACTACCTGCAATTGGCGAACTTTGATTCCAGCTGATGTTTGCCAATCGCTGACAACTTTGAAGGATTGAGCAGATTCAGTAATAGTGCAATCAGTGCGATTCAAATCGCGAAGGCCAAGCTGCTCCCACTTATCAGCAAATCGTCCGATTCGGTCATTATCAGTTGGCGCACGCCAGAGTGATAACTCTGGTGCGATCTGAGCAAATGGAATCTGAATTTCACCGGACTCATCGACTGTCATAGTAAAGAAGCTCTCCGGCTTACTCTTCGCAATTACTTGCTTACGAGAAGGAAGAACAAATTGGTTCCAAGCAACTTCATGATTGGCAGGTGCCCAATCGGTGCGGTTCTTTTGAACTACAGTAAAGGTGATGAAGCGTTCACCGGTTCCATCTGCCTTTAGAAGCGCAGGTGACTTAATTGAAATCTTTGCACTCTTCTGAGGTGCGATAGTTGGTAGCAGAACCTTGCCGCTATCGACTATTTCACCCGAGCGATTGATGCTCCAGTAGCAGTCAAAATCAGATAGATTCTTGAAGAATTGGCGGTTGGTAAGGGTAAAGGAACCAGAGGATGCCCTGGTTGTTGAAATTACGACAGGGGCAGCGATTGCCTTAAATTCATGCATGGCAGGCTTTGGAGTTCTATCTGGAAAGACCATTCCATCACAGACAAAGTTTCCATCATGGCGAACTTCACCGAAATCTCCCCCGTATGCAGAACGCTTTGTTCCATCAGGCATCGTCTGTTCAATTCCGTGATCCCAGAATTCCCAAATAAATCCGCCCTGAAGACCTGGCGTTGAATGGATTGCCTGCCAATATTCTGCAAGAGTTCCATTTGAATTACCCATTGCATGCGAGTATTCGCACATAATCAAGGGGCGATCTTGCTTACCAGATTTTGCATAGGAAAGAATTGCTTTAATGGATGGATACATAGGGCTGACGACATCGGTTAGCGAATGCCCTCCACGCCAATCGCCATTGATACCGCCTTCGTAATGAAGCGGACGAGAAGGATCTGTGGCGCGTGCAAAGGCAGCAGCAGCTTCATGATTTTTTCCGCGCCCTGATTCATTGCCGAGTGACCAAAAGATGACAGATGGATGATGCATATCGCGCTGCACCATGCGACCTACGCGCTCAACGAAAGCCGATGCATAACGAGGATCATTTGAGATTGAATCGTAGAAAGCATGGGATTCGATATTTGCTTCATCGATGACATAAAAACCTAGCTCGTCACAGAGATCAAGAAATGCTGGATCATTGGGATAGTGCGATGTGCGAACTGCATTAAAGTTCCAACGCTTCATCTCGAGCAAGTCTTGACGCATATCTTCCCGAGTTAGGACGCGCCCTGTATGACGGTTAAAGTCATGGCGGTTAACTCCGTAGATGTAGACCGCTTTTCCATTGACCAATAATTCGCGCCCCTTAACAACAACGCTTCTAAAACCAATATTCTGCTGAGAAATCTCAACCACGACACCTGTTGGATCAACGAGCTCTATGCGAAGTGTGTACAGGGCAGGGGTTTCAGCAGACCATGCTGAAACCTTTGGAATCTCGGTCTCTAAAAGGACACGACCTGGCCATGGCTGTTTAATCGCCTCAAGGGTTAACCTCTCAGATTCGGGCATTGAACCATCCCAATACTCACCGGCGAAATGCTTTCGATTGGCTCGGATTAGCTCCTCCGGCATCTCAGTCCAAATTGGCGCAACGTGAGATTTTAAAGTCTTCTCTATAGCTGCAGATTTCACCTTAGGAAGCTCATGGATAAAGGTGCGCAGCGTGTAGCCATCTGTGTTCTCGCCGTTGATTGAAGCGATACTGGCGTCGATTTTTAGGGTTCCAGTTGTGCCATCAGCCTTTAAACCTGCAGTGGTTGCAAATCTTTCGATGAAAACTTCTTCTGTGGCATATAACTTTACAGAGCGCGTGATTCCGCCATGCCACCACTGATCTTGATCTTCGATATACGTGGCATCTGACCATTTTATTACCGTGATACGCATTGTATTCTTGCCACGCTTGATGGCACCCGTAATATCAAATTCTGCAGCCAATCGTGAATCTTTTGTTAAGCCAACTTCAATTCCATTGACCGTAATCAGTGCCACTGATTCGTATCCACCTAAATGCAGAACAATTCTCTTAGCATCCCACGACTTCGGGATTTGAAAGTCGCGTTCAAAGATTCCTGTTGGATTCTCTTCTGGAACTTCTGGAGCAATGTGATCCCACGGCATCTGCACATTGGTATAGATCGGTTTATCAAAGAAGAGATCACTTGTTGGTTGCATTGTCCAAAGCCCTGGAACTGGCATCTTGCCCCAACGCTTATCAGACTTATCTAGCGGAGAACGAAGAAGTTGAAAGCGCCATGTTCCATCGAGTGAGAGAGTTTCAAAATGCTCAATATCAAGCATCGCCAAACGATTGATTGAATTTGTCTCTGGGCTTATCCAATAGTTTGGCATCATGTTGCCAATCCTCTCACTACGCGCAATGAATAACCATGAGGGATATGCCTTGAAAGTATTGCTTTATAGGGTGAATTTGTGCGATTTTTACTATCTGCCAATAACTGCCATAATTACGCCCGCAATAGGCCTCCCTAGCTCAGTGGTAGAGCAGCTCACTTGTAATGAGCAGGTCATCCGTTCAATCCGGATGGGGGGCTCCAGATTTACTCCATCGCTTCGCTACGAAAGGAGTCTACGTGTCAGATAACTCATTTGCTCATGATTCATTCGATGATCTCTTAGCCGCTAATAGTGATTTTCAAAAGTCATTTGAATATTCGGGACTTACAGGATCTGCAGCTCGTGGTTTAGCAATTGTCACCTGTATGGACTCTCGCATCAATCCACTCTCAGTTGTTGGAATGAAATCCGGAGATGCCAAGATTCTTCGTAATGCTGGTGCTCGAGTTACCGAGGATGTTTTGCGTACCTTGGTGCTTGCAACATATCTGCTTAACGTTGATCGCATCTTGGTGATGCCGCATACAGATTGTCGAATGGCACAAGGTGAAGAAGATGCAATTCATAAGCTGATTGACGACCAATACGGAGTAAATACATCAAGCCTTGAATTTAGAACAACCACAGATCAGCTAGGTGCACTTTCATCAGACCTTAATCGGGTTCGTTCGTATCCACTCTTGCGTGATGGCGTTGTTGTGGCCGGAGCTATTTACGATGTAAAGACGGGCGCGCTTACTCCGCACCAGGGTTAGTACGGCGTATTGGCATCTTTGTTACCGGATAGCTTAAATCTTCTAGAAATTCACGGATCAAAAGCTGGGCAAGTGCGGGCTTCTCTTTAATAAATTGATGTGAAGTCGCAGGCAATATAGCTAACTGCCCCAAGGCAATATTCTCGTAGAGCTCTATCGTGTGGTTATGTGCAATAACATCGTCATCGCCTGCCATAACCATTACAGGGCACTCAATTTTCGCTAATTCAGCTGACGATAAAGCCGGTTGGCTCCGCCAAATGGAGATCATCTTGGTGATCTTGGCTGCCAAGGTATCTGGAGCATCGGGGGACGTTGCGTTGTATTCGGTTTGATCTTCTGCTGAGACAATTCCATCAAAGTCTGGCAGGGGCAAGGTTCCGCTGTGGTGGAAGTTTGCACCCAAGGTAATAATTGAACGAACTAAATCTGGGCGTTTTATTGCAAGAAGCAGAGCGATAATTCCTCCGTCGCTATACCCAATCAGATGCGCAGGTTCGCTAACGATACTTTCAAGATAGGCAATAGCTTCACCGACTTGATAATCAAAGTGCATGCTGCCATCGCGATCTCCTGTAAAACCATGTGCTGTGCGGTCGTATGCATAAGGATGAAATCCATCTGCAATTGCAGGCAAGATTTGCTGATCCCAATGAGAAGTCTGACTTAAACCACCATGCAACAAAACTGCCGCTTCGCCCTTGTTATCCCACTCGTAGCAGTAGACCTGGTGTCCTGCTACATCACGATAACCCTCGAAGGTATCCGACATTTAAATTACATCGAATCCATGATGTGGCGATTGCCGCGATCGAATGTGAAGTAGTTCCACATCCAATCGGCAATTGTTCCAACTTTATTGCGACCGCCAAGGAGATAGAACAAGTGCAAGAAGAGCCATGCAAACCATGCAGGTGCGCCAGTCATTGAGAATTTACCAACTTCAACGACCGCTTTGTGGCGACCAATCGTCGCCATCGAACCCTTATCTCGGTAGATAAAGGGTTTTAGTGGCTTGCCCTCCGACTTACGAATAATTTGTTGTGCCACCCATTTGCCTTGCTGTAAGGCAACTGGTGCAACCATCGGTAAGAAGCGGCCATCTGCGCCCTTTGTGCCCGAGATATCACCAATTGCCCAGAGATTGGGATAGTGATTAACTTCTAAATTTTCATCGGTATCTATACGTGTGCCAGCAAGTGGCAGATTGAGGATTGCAGCAGTCGGTTCACCCTTTACTCCTGCAGCCCAAATGCTTACTTCTGCCGGAATCGGTTCGCCATCTTTAATGACTATCTGACGCGATTTAATTTCGCGTACAGCCGTACCGGTCTTAACAATTACTCCAAGCTGACGAAGGTCAGATGTTGCGCGATCGGATAACTTCTCGCTAAACATCGGAAGGATTCGTGGCCCTGCTTCAATGAGATAGATATCCATATGTTCGGCTGCATGAGCCATATCGCTCTTAAGTGGTCCACGCTTGAGTTCAGCTAGCGCGCCAGCCATCTCGACACCCGTTGGTCCTCCGCCAACGACTGCAATTGAAAGTCGAGTGTTATCTTCAAAGCGGCAGAGATCTTCGAATCGGCGCATGACTTCTGCGCGAATAGTGAGAGCTTCGTGAACGCTCTTCATGCCAAGTCCATGTTCTGCAACACCAGGAACTCCAAAATCTGCGGTCACTGAGCCAAGGGCCAAAATAAGATGATCGAATTCAAGAACTTCAGATGAATCAAGTTTTACAGTTTTATTTTTATGATCAACTGAAATCGGAGATCCCATACGAAACTTCACGCCTGACTTACGAAGGGCTCCACGAACTGGATGGACAACGTGGTCTGCAGCAAGGGCTGCCGTTGATACCTGGTAGAGCAGTGGTAAGAAAGTTTGAAAATTGTGGCGATCAACAAGGGTGACATCGGCTTTTCCTGCCAGCGCTTTTGCAGCCCCTAGTCCACCGAATCCTGCGCCCAAAATAACGACGCGAGGTCGAGTAGAAGTTGCCATGTGCCAAGTCTATGCTCAGAAGTATGGATACGCAGAATCATCGGGCTTTGTACCTTATTACTGGCGCATCTGGATATGTAGGCGGGCGTTTAGTCCGCGAGCTACTTAATGAAAAGAAAAAAGTTCGCATCTTTGTGCGCAATGCAAAAAAGATTCGGGGCCAGAGCTGGGCTAACGATGTAGAAATTATCGAAGGCAATGCAAATAATTCGCAAGACCTTGATCGTGCACTAGATGGCGTGCATACCGCATATTACTTATTGCATTCAATCAACGTCTCTACCGATTTTGGAGATATTGAATCTGCGATGGCTCGCGGTTTTGCACTGGCAAGCGAACGAGCCAAAATCCAACAAATTGTCTACCTAGGTGGAATAGCCAACGATGAGAATCGAAGCCGCCATCTGACATCTCGCATGAATACAGGAACCCAGTTAGCTTCGACCACTATTCCAGTCCTAGAACTTCGTGCAGGAATTATTATTGGATCAGGGTCCGCATCCTTTGAAATGTTACGCCACCTGACACATCGCTTGCCAATCATGACCACTCCAAAGTGGGTCTCTAATCGCACTCAACCAATTGCTATTCGTGATGTCCTTTATTATTTGTGTAGCGCTGCAAATTTAGCCAAACCTGAAAATCGCATCTGCGATATTGGCGGCCCCGAAGTTGTTACCTATGCCGAGATGATGCAGCGCTTTGCTCATATCTCAGGGCTTCGCAAACGAATTATTATTCAAGTGCCGGTTCTTACCCCCAAACTTTCTAGTCTTTGGATTGGCTTTGTAACCCCCGTGCCAATCTCACTTGCACGCCCTTTAGTTGAATCCCTCATCAGTGAAGTTGTGGCTGATCCTGCTAAGAGCGCTAAAGAGATTATCCCTGTACCTTCCGATGGCCTATTAACGGTTTCGCAAGCAATTCATTTAGCGCTCACGCGCACCGCCGAAAACTCAGTTGATACGCGGTGGTCAGATGCAGCATTCCCCATGGCGCCATGGCAGAAAGCACAGAGCGATCCAGATTGGGCAGGTGAGTTAACTCTTAAAGACCATCGCGAATTTCTTACAGATATTCCAGTGAAATATTTATGGGAACAGATCGAAGGTATTGGCGGAGATCGAGGATGGTTTGGTTCTGGATGGCTCTGGTATTTACGAGGACTTATCGATCGCATGATGGGTGGAGTTGGAATTCGACGAGGACGTCGCGACCCACATCGTTTGCGTGTTGGCGACAGCCTTGATTTTTGGCGAGTTGAAGCACATGAACCTGAGAAACATCTTCGTCTCTACGCCGAAATGATTCTGCCCGGAAAGGCGTGGCTCGAATTTAATCTCTCAGAAGTAGATGGAAAGACTCTTCTCTCGCAAGATGCGCTCTTTGAGCCACGCGGATTAGGTGGCCAGATTTACTGGTATTTAGTTTCACCTTTCCACCTCTTTATTTTCCCAACGATGGGTCGCAATATCGTTAAAGCTGCTAGAAAATCTATGCTCCCTTAAATCCCACACTTTGCACTCACTCCAATCTAAGATTGGTTATATGTCTGCGCTAGAAAATAATGAGACCGCGAGTTCTACTTTGACTGAACTCGAATCTCGCATACTTGATTTCGAACGCAACTGGTGGCGCTTTGCAGGGGCAAAAGAGAGCGCGATTAAAGAACTTTTTGACCTGACCGCCCCTCGCTATTACCAATTACTTAATGACCTCATCGATCGCGACGATGCCCTTACCGCCTCTCCGATGCTGGTCAAGCGCCTTCGCCGTCTGCGTGAGGCCCGCATGAAAGCCCGCTCAGCCCGCTAGCCCTACGGGTCAGAAACTCCGTTTTGCCCTGGTCCTACGGGTCAGAAACTCCGTTTTGCCCTGGTCCTACGGGTCAGAAACTCCGTTTTGCCCTATGGAATAAACCCGTCTAGATTTGGCGTTAGCACTCGAGGGTCGAGAGTGATAACTGTGCCAAAAGGTCTCCAATTGGCACTGAAAACGTCGGCCCAGTTTCACTCGATACATAGGAGCTACAACTATGGCAAAGCAGATTGCCTTTAATGAAGAAGCCCGTCGCGGTTTAGAGCGCGGAATGAACGTACTCGCTGATGCGGTCAAGGTAACCCTTGGGCCTCGCGGACGTAACGTCGTACTTGAAAAGAAGTGGGGCGCACCAACAATTACCAACGATGGCGTCTCGATTGCAAAAGAGATTGAGCTCGATGACCCATGGGAGAAAATCGGCGCAGAGCTCGTTAAGGAAGTTGCCAAGAAGACAGATGATGTCGCGGGCGATGGAACAACTACTGCAACCGTTCTCGCTCAGGCACTCGTCCGCGAAGGTCTTCGCAACGTTGCAGCTGGATCAAACCCAATGGCACTTAAGCGCGGAATCGAAAAGGCAGTTGAGGCAATCGTGACCGAACTTGGTGCGATGGCGAAGAGTGTTGATTCAAAGGAACAGATTGCAGCTACTGCATCTATTTCAGCCGCAGATGCAACTATCGGCGAGATGATCGCTGAAGCGATGGATAAGGTCGGCAAAGAAGGCGTTATCACCGTTGAAGAGTCAAATACATTTGGACTTGAACTAGAACTCACCGAAGGTATGCGCTTTGATAAAGGTTACGTATCTCCATATTTCGTAACTGATACAGATCGCATGGAAGCAGTTCTAGAAGATGCTTATGTTTTGATCGTGAACTCAAAGATTGCAAATATCAAGGATCTCGTACCTGTCCTTGAGAAGGTTATGCAATCAGGAAAGCCACTTGCAATCATCGCTGAAGATATTGAAGGCGAAGCACTTGCAACGCTTGTTGTAAATAAGATTAAGGGAACATTTAGATCGGCCGCAGTTAAGGCTCCAGGTTTCGGAGACCGTCGCAAGGCGATGCTTCAAGACATCGCAATCCTTACAGGCGCAACCGTTATCTCTGAAGAAGTTGGTCTCAAGCTTGAGACTGCAGGACTTGAGCTTCTAGGTCACGCTCGTAAGGTTGTTATCTCTAAGGAAGAGACAACAATTGTTGAAGGCGGCGGAGACGATGCACAGATCAAGGGCCGCGTTGCTCAGATCCGCGCAGAAATAGAGAAGTCAGATTCTGATTACGATAAAGAGAAGCTTCAAGAGCGTCTCGCAAAGCTTGCGGGCGGCGTTGCTGTCATCAAGGCAGGAGCTGCAACTGAAGTTGAACTTAAAGAGCGCAAGCACCGCATTGAAGATGCAGTGCGTAACGCAAAGGCTGCAGTAGAAGAAGGAATCGTCGCCGGTGGTGGCGTTGCACTTTTGCAGGCAGCAACAGCAGCATTTAAGAAGCTCAAGCTTGAAGGCGATGAAGCAACAGGTGCAAAGATTGTTGAAGTATCAATCGAAGCCCCACTGAAGCAAATTGCAATCAATGCAGGTCTTGAAGGCGGAGTTGTTGTAGAGAAGGTTCGTAACCTGGAAGCAGGTTTCGGTCTGAATGCAGCATCTGGCGAATACGTCGACATGATTAAAGCTGGCATCATCGATCCAGCTAAGGTCACACGTTCTGCTCTGCAGAATGCGGCATCAATTGCAGCCCTCTTTATTACTACAGAGGCTGTCATTACAGATAAGCCAGAACCAAAGGGTGCAAACCCAATGCCACAGGGTGGCGGGGATATGGACTTTTAAAACCTTAAAAGTCCCATGAGAACGGACTTTTAAGTCCCGCGTAAAAAGTTACGAAGGCCCTCGAGATTAACGTCTGGAGGGCCTTCTGCTTTACGATTAGAAGATGAAGTCCTCTGACACAGTAGGTGATGCACAATCTGTTGCACGCGATGCCGCATTGGCAGAGGCAGAATTTGCAACGCAGGTCGGCGACTTTATCTCTGTTGATTTTGATGATGACAACCGTTTAGCAACATATTTATTTGTAGCAGAGATTGCAGGCTATCGCGGATGGCGCTGGTGCATCACAATTGCAAAAGTTGATAAAGATGCTATTCCAACTGTCTGCGATGTTGTTATCTTGCCGGGTCCAGATTCACTTCTTGCACCAGATCACATCCCTTACATGGATCGAATCCAACCTGAGGACATCACACCAGGTGTAATAGTTCCTAGCGTTCTTGAAGATACTCGACTTGTTCCAGGAATTAACGCACTTGCACAAGATGAAGATCTTGAGGCAACACAACTATTTGATCTTGGTCTTATGCGTCCACGTGTTCTTTCAATCGAAGGTCGCGATCAAGCAAGTAAGCGTTGGTACACAGGTGATCGCGGACCTAATACTCCGCTTGCACAAGGTGCACCCAAGCCATGTGTTTCATGCGGCTTCTTCTTACCTATTGCTGGCTCGCTGCGATCTTCATTTGGAGTCTGCGCCAATGCAATTGCTCCTGATGATGCTCGCGTGGTTTCAGTGGATCATGGGTGTGGAGCGCATAGCGAAGCGACCTTGTAGCATCCGTTTACGCGTAAAACCCCGTAGCAAGGAAAGACCTTTCTAGGATAAATTAACCCCCTGCCCGAGCCCCCTCGGCTACACCACCACTAGTTACTAAATCTAGGGAAATTTTAAGGAGTGAGTGCAATGCCTACAGGAAAAGTGAAATGGTTTTCTCTGGAAAAGGGTTTTGGATTTATCGCATCCGATGAAGGCGAAGATGTTTATCTTGCATCATCTGCACTTCCCGAGGGTGTTTCAACGGTAAAGCCTGGAACAAAGCTTGAATTTAGCGTTATCGACTCACGTAAGGGTCCACAGGCGATGTCAGTTCATATCGTTGATGCACCTGTCTCCCTTGTAGAAAATTCTCGCGTTAACAACGATGATTTAGCTGCGATGATTGAAGACACCATCAAGATCTTAGATCGCGTTGGAAATGGCCTACGTCAAGGCCGCCACCCATCAGGGGCTGAAGCAGAACGTCTTGGTCGAGTATTGCGTGGAATTGCTTCTCAGTTAGAAGCGTAACTAGTTCTTCTTTAAATCCCGCTGCGGCGAGAACGTCGGATTGAGTATCGAATACCCAATACACCCATAACTGCACCGACAACACAGCTCCAAATCACTTTGCTTTCAGCGTCCATTGTAATTGCGACGACGCCGGCAGCTAGCCAACAAATAGAGCCGATAGCGATTAGAGTGACCACAGATTTAATTGAACTAGCCATAAGAGAAGAGTAATCAAAATTAGCGTTGATGAGAACGGAAATTGGCGTTCATTTCGCCATAGAAATTTTCGTATTCTCTTTCCAGCCAATGCGATGTCGAATATCGGGACATGGGCTCAGCGCGTTGCTCAAGATTGGCTCGTACTTGAACTCACAGATTTCAATGGTGCATATCTCGGTCTCGTTACTGCAATCCAATTTGCTCCCGTTCTCTTCTTCAGTCTTCATGGTGGAGCAATGGCAGATCGAGTCGATAAGAGAAAATTGTTAATCTGGACCAATATCGTGGCAGCTATTGCTTGCTACACATTAGGAATATTGGTTGTTACTCACGTAATTCAGTTGTGGCACGTCTTTGCATGCGCTGCCCTACTTGGAATTTCATCAGCACTCGATGCTCCAATTCGCCAGAGCTTTACCGCTGAAATTGTAGGACATTCTGATGTTGCTAATGCAGTCAGTCTAAATTCTGCAAATTTCAACGCTGGTCGACTTGTAGGGCCAGCTCTCTCTGGATTTTTAATTGCACATTTTGGTACCGGACCATCCTTTCTCATTAACGCAACCTCCTATCTCTTTGTCATCACATCCCTTTTGATGATGCGCCAGTCTGACTTTTTTATTCATGCCAAAGAGAAGACTCTTGGCACGGTACGCGAAGGGCTTCGCTATGTACTGGCTCGCCCTGACCTATATATAGTGATGGCACTTGTCTTCTTCGCCGCAACATTCGGACTTAATTTTCAAATCTTTAATGCGCTGATGGCTACGAAAGAGTTTGGTAAAGGCCCTGCTTCTTACGGACTTCTCGGAACATTTATCGCAGTGGGCTCACTTACCGGCGCATTACTCAGTGCCCGCCTTGAGAGATTTAGAAATGTTGCACTCGTTGTACGCCTTGGAACCTGGTTTTCGATAGCAATTATTGTGCTCTCATTCATGCCTACCTATACCTTGTATTCGATTTGGCTTCCAATGTGCGGAATTTCGGCGCTGACAATGCTCATTAGCGCCAATTCTTATGTGCAGGTCAATAGCGATCCGGCAGTACGCGGCCGTGTTATGGGTATCTACCTTCTGATCTTTATGGGTGGAACTCCCTTTGGTTCACTCTTAATTGGATATCTCACAGAACTTCTTGGCGTGCGCGAAACAATTACGATTTGTGGGCTTGTCTCGCTGACTGCATCGCTAACGATTTGGGTTGTCTTTAAAGATAAATTCGAACGGCCCGAGGATATAAGAGTCTCTAGCGTCCTAAAAAAATAATAGCAATAAGGCCAATGAGAGTAAGAGCTGTAATTAAGCGGCGGCTTTTAAAGTTCAATCTTCTCCTCCACGTGTGATGGAACAAATTGCACTACAAGGTATGCAATAACAATCAGTATAGGAACCATAATGTATGCGCGGGATATTCCGAATGAATCACCTAAAACTCCCAGTAAAAATGGCGCGCCGCCTATAGCAATTCCAACTGCCAGTGAGCTCTTACCGATAGCTAAATCAGGTCGATTCTCACTTAATCCGATAAGGCGAAGAGATGCCAGCGCGAACTGACTGGAAATTCCAAGGCCAATTACAAGTAATGAGAAGAAACTAATATAGATATTGTGTGAGAACCAGAGGGCAGTAAATCCTGCAAATTGAACTGCGATAATAAATTGTAATTGAGTATCAAGATGCCACACTTTAAGAATACGTCCCCAGTACCAGCGACCAATTCCCATGCCTGTTCCTAGCGCTGCGATAACGAGGGTTGAAAATGCAGGGGAGGCAGCTGTTCGATCGAGCACGAGCGCTGCAGCCCAAAAGGATGTTGCAAACTCACTTGAGATACAGGCAACGAAGCCGATCCAGGCAATCCAAAATGTGCCAGAGAGCTTTCCGTTCTGCGGCCCATGTTCGCTTGGAACATATACTTCTGGGCTCTTATCGCGCATAACAAAGTAGAGGAAGGCAACAAGTGGCAAGGCAAGCAACATACCTAAGCGCCAGAAGTCACGATAATTTGTTGCAATTGTTCCAACAGCTAGAGTTCCGATGACATACCCAGCGGATGCAATTCCATTTGCCTGAGTGATTGCAATCGGTGCCATCTTCCCGTAGTGATTGTTTATCGATGTAAGAGAGTTATTAATAGTAATTGATGTACCAAAACCGGTAATAAGGGCTGCGATGATTGTGATCAGAACGGGGGGAGATGCAACAAAGAGAGTTAAGCCCACTGCAAAGAAGCCAAGACCCATCCAACCTGTTCTGCTGCGACCAAAGCGGTGTGCAAGATGAGGATTGGCAAAGCCAGCTGCAATTGATGCAACACCTAACGCGGTTCCATGAAGTCCTGCAATTGTCAGCGATGTTCCTTGGTCAGCTCGCAGTAAAGGTTGAGCCGGACCGAAGCTGCCAAGAAAGATATTTACGCAGACGGTTTGTAGAGCGATAGTCCAGAAGTATTTATCGCGCTTTATCTGATGCGGCATTTAGAGCTTGGAAACTACAAAGTCAATTGATGCAGTAAGTGCATCGATATCGGATGGATCTACAGCTGGGAACATTCCGATACGAAGTTGATTCTTTCCTAGCTTGCGATAAGGCTCCGTATCAACAATTCCATTGGCGCGAAGGATCGATGCAACTTTTGTCGCATCAATTGCATCATCAAAGTTAATTGTTCCAACGACCTTCGAACGCTGTGCAGGATCTGTAACAAAAGGCGCTGTATAGCTTGTCTTTTCAGCCCAGCCATATAAACGTGATGCAGAATCGGCGCTACGGCCAGCTGCGAATTTCAAGCCACCGTTGGTATTCATCCACTGGATTTGTTCATCGAGCATCATCAAAGTAACAAGTGCCGGTGTGTTGTATGTCTGATCAAGGCGTGAGTTTTCAATTGCAATTCCAAGATCGAAGAATGCTGGAATCCATCGCCCACCTGCCTTAATTTTCTCAGCACGTGCAATCGCAGCAGGGCTCATCAGCGCAAGCCACAGCCCACCGTCGGATGCGAAAGATTTTTGAGGAGCGAAGTAATAGGTATCGAACTCTTTTGCATCAACTTCTAACCCACCGGCCGCCGATGTTGCATCAACAAGTACAAGTGCGCCATCGGTTCCTGCGGGGCGCTTAATCTGCATGGCAACGCCCGTTGATGTTTCATTATGGGTCAGCGCATAGGTATCGATACCAGCTTCGGCAATGGCCTCAGGATGTGTGCCTGGTTCAGATTTAATAACTGTTGGTTCTCCAAGGAATGGAGCCTCCTTACTTGCCGCTGCGAACTTAGATGAAAATTCTCCGAAAACTAAGTGCTGTGAACGCTCTTCAATAAGTCCAAATGTTGCGATATCCCAGAACGCAGTAGAACCACCGTTACCAAGAATAACTTCATAACCTTCTGGCAGTGAGAAGAGCGAAGAAAGTCCTTCACGCACGCTCTTTACAACGTTCTTTACCGGCTTTTGGCGGTGCGATGTTCCGAGAATGTAATTGCTTCCAGGTGCTGTCAGTGAGGCGAGAGCTTCAGGGCGAATCTTTGATGGACCACAACCAAAACGACCATCACGTGGCTTGAGATTATCTGGAATAAGAATTGGGTTAGAAGTATCTGCGCTCATGTGCCAAGACTACGGGTAGTACCTACCTACCTCCCAATTGGAATCAGTGTTAGGCCGCTCATAGCGCAAGCGATCATGCAACCGTGAATATCGTCCCTGCCAGAATTCAATACTTATAGGTAATACGCGATAACCACCCCAATGCGGAGGACATGGAACGACAGCGCCTTCAGGCCATTTTTCAGATGCACCTTTGAAACGTTGTTCAAGTTCTTCTCGAGAAGATAAAGGCGCCGATTGCGCAGATGCCCATGCCCCAATCTGTGAAGACCAGGGACGGGTTGCAAAATATTCTTCAGATTCGTAAGCGCTAATTTTCTCAGCAAAGCCACTAATTATTAATTGACGTTCCATGGCAAACCAAGGAAAAAGAAGAGTGACTTGAGAATGCAACTCTATCGCTTGGCCTTTTCTGGAACCGTAATTGGTGAAGAAGGTAAATCCTCCTTGCGATACATCTTTTAATAGAACAGTGCGAGTGGTGATTGCATCGGCGCCGGCAGAGTCAGTGCCAAGAGTTGAGAGCACCATCGCATTGGCTTCAACGATAAATGAATTCTGCGCAGCCTCTGCCAACCATTGATGAAAAGCGGCAAATGGATCGGTAGGTAGAGATTCAAGACCTCCTTCTCCGTAAGAGCGGCGCATAGCCCTAATGGCATCGCGTTCGAGCTGCCCATTACCTTGATCTCTATTTTCAGCCATAGGTGTATCGAACCTCACTTTCCTTTCGAGTGCATCCTGGCCTCATCTGGTGGTCAGCACCCCCATAAGAGGGGCAGAATTGCGCACAGGATTGCAGTACTTATTTCAATCAGGGGAGCACACCATGTCAGATGATTTTAAGCCAGGGCTTGAAGGCGTAATTGCATTTGAATCAGAGATTGCTGAACCCGATAAAGAAGGTAGCGCCCTTCGCTACCGCGGCGTTGATATCGATGATCTCGTAGGTCGCGTTTCATTTGGAAATGTATGGGGACTACTTGTAGATGACGAGTTTAACCCAGGTCTTCCTAATGCTGAGAAATTTCCACTGCCAGTTCATTCAGGTGATGTTCGTGTAGATATTCAATCTGCAATTGCAATGCTCGCACCTGCTTGGGGCTTTAAGCCAATACTTGATATCACTGATGAAGAAGCGCGTAGCAATCTTGCGCGTACTTCAGTGATGGTTCTTTCTTATCTTGCACAAGCTGCTCGTGGAGTAACTACCCAACCAGTTCCTGAATCTGAAGTTGATAAAGCGCATACTGTTGTAGAGCGAATGATGATTCGTTGGCGCGGAGAACCAGATCCACTTCACGTTCGCGCAATCGATGCATATTTTGTATCTGCTGCAGAACATGGAATGAATGCTTCAACATTTACCAGTCGTGTTATCGCTTCCACTGGTGCTGATGTCTGTGCTGCACTCTCAGGTGCAATCGGTGCAATGTCTGGCCCACTTCATGGTGGCGCTCCATCTCGCGTACTTCATATGATTGAAGAAGTTGAGAAGACAGGAAATGCAGAAGCCTATGTAAAAGGACTACTTGATCGCAAAGAGCGCCTTATGGGATTTGGTCACCGCGTTTATCGCGCTGAAGATCCACGTGCTCGCACACTTCGTCGTACAGCGAAAGAACTTAATGCGCCACGATATGCAGTCGCTGAAGCGCTTGAAAAAGCTGCGCTCAAGGAACTTCATGAGCGTCAACCAGATCGCGTACTTGAAACGAACGTTGAATTCTGGGCGGCAATTATTTTGGACTTTGCAGAAGTTCCAGCACCGCTCTTTACCTCAATGTTTACAGCGGCTCGCACTGCAGGGTGGTCTGCACATATCCTCGAGCAGAAGCGCACTGGTCGTTTGATCCGCCCATCTGCTCGCTACGTGGGCAAAGCCCCTCGTAAGGTCGAAGATGTTCAGGGCTGGGATGCCTCTGTGGAGCAGCTCCACAAGTAAATCGTTTGCAGGTGCGCTAAGCGGGGAAGTTAGGAAGTTAGGAAGTAAGCCAGAAGCTCATAGGTTCATCGAGATAGCGAGCCCACGATCTTTCGTTATGGCCACTACGTTTGTAAACCTTTGATACAAAATCAGAACGGTTGTAACCCTTCTTAATAATGGCTTGATCTGCAAGTCGGTGTAAAGGCAGATAATCGCTATCTAAACCTTTTGTGCCAATGCTCATCCACACCTTATGAGTTCCTGGATCTGGGATTGCAGCAATCATCTTCTCAACAAATTTCTCATCACTTAAAATCCAATGAGGTGAGAGCGAAAGCGCAGTTGTAAACTTTTCGGGGTGTAAAGAAAGTGCATAGAGCGTGGCAAGACCTCCCATACTTGAACCAATCATCGCAGTCTGCGCGCTTGGGATAGCAGGTGCAACTGTAGGAATGATTTCTGAAAAAATCTTTTCAAGGTATCCGTGTGCATCTAAATCTAAAGATAAATCTGGAACGCTCCATCGTGGGTTGATGTATTCACCGGCTCCAAAATATTTTTGAGGCGTTAGATCTTTTGCTCGACCCCAAGGATTGGAATCTGTTGAGCTATGCCAAATCGCCACGATTGTGGGTGGCTTAATTCCCAATTTCTGACTTACTCGCAGAGCAGATTGGGCCATCTTCCAGGTTTGGCCACGATGTGTTGAGCTGCGCCCATCGAATACATTTTGGCCATCGTGAGCTATCAATAAGTGCTCTGAGCCACCGCGAGGCTGCCAGTAATCAATAATTCGCCCATCAAAGTCAGCACGAATTACCTCTTCGGGAACTCCACGAACTTGATATCGCTTGATCTCGCGCATAGTGCTTAAATCATGCCATGAAAACGGCTCGTCGAAATATCGTATGGTTTCGTCGAGACCTTCGTATTGGTGATCATCCAGCGCTTTGTGCTGCGATGGAAAATAGCGATGAGATAATTCCGGTATTCATCCTCAATAAAACTCAGATCGCAGAAGCTGGCTCCAAATTGTTGGCCTATATGGGCCAATCACTTAGAGCGCTCGATCAATCACTTGGAAATAAGCTACACATTATCGAAGGCGATGCCGTTGAGATCTTAAAAGATTTGATTGCACTCTATGAGGTAGAGGAAGTTCACATATCGGCAGAGTATGAACGTTTTGGCGCCGAACGAGATGCTCGCGTAGAAGCAGCAGGAATCCCGCTAGTGCGCACTGGAAGCCCGTATGCAGTAGCCCCAGGCCGGGTTGTAAAACCGAGTGATGCAACACCGTACAAGGTGTACACACCGTTCTACCGAGCTTGGCGTACACATGGGTGGCGCGCACCTGCGCCAACACCGAAGACCATTAACGCTCCAACACCACCTGATAAATATCGTGCTTTCCCAGAGTTTCAGATGCCAGAAGGCGTCGAAATCATTGCCGCTGGTGAAGCAGCAGCGCTTGCTCGATTTAAAAGTTTTACAAAATCTGGTCTCGATGGCTATGACGAGAATAGAAACCTTGCTGGCATTGATGGCACATCAAAGATGAGTACATATCTAAAATTTGGCGAGATTCACCCGCGCACTCTGCTTGCCAATCTTAGCGAAAGTAAAGCTCACGATACATTCCGTAAAGAGATTGCCTGGCGCGAGTTCTATGCCGATGTTCTCTTTAATAACCCCAACACAGATACCGAGTACTACGCGCCACGTTTTAAGCAGATGCGCTATGACCCACCGGCAGATCAATTTGAGGCTTGGTGCCAAGGCAGAACTGGCTACCCATTTGTAGATGCTGCAATGCGCCAGTTAGTGATAGAAGGGTGGATGCATAATCGAACTCGCATGGTCGTTGCATCTTTCTTGGTAAAAGATTTGCATCTTGAGTGGCAGTTAGGTGAGCGATTCTTTGCCCAACATCTTGTTGATTATGACGTTGCATCTAATGCCCATGGCTGGCAATGGACAGCTGGAACCGGAACTGATGCATCTCCTTATTACCGCGTCTTTAATCCGATTGAACAAGGCAAGCGCTTTGATGAGAATGGCGATTACATTCGCAAATATGTGTCAGAGCTTGCACATTTAAGTGCATCTGAGATTCACGAACCGTGGTTATTCCTCGGTGGATATTCAGAAGGCTACCCAGAGCGGATTGTGGATCATGCAGTAGAACGTATTGAATCACTGGAACGGCTGAGGGAGATTAAGGAAGATAAGCCTGAACAACCCCCACGCCGTTCTTCTTAGCTTCATACATCGCAGCATCTGCGCGTTCTAATAAATTACCAGCACCATCATTTTGCACATGGCCGATACTGACACCAATAGTGATTGATCGTCCTTCAATTACGAATGGATAACTTAAGGTTGCTTGCAGCGCATAGGCAGCCTCCAGCGTTGTTTCATATCGACCATTAATGAGTACTCCAAATTCATCTCCACCAAGCCTGGCAAGGACT
>ERZ889217.390-NODE-390-length-27505-cov-17.644627_pt1 | contig 27505 bp, 21 predicted proteins | sample MGYA00521098_ERZ889217 | MGnify/ENA primary metagenome ERZ889217 (study PRJEB32303, sample SAMEA104408613) | aquatic metagenome | biome: Brackish water; feature: Pelagic; material: water | place: Baltic Sea | collected 2014-06-10T22:04:00 | depth 2,362 m ... | reverse complement strand
GCTCTCAGCAGCGGATGCGCTCTCAGCAGCGGATGCGCTCTCAGCAGCGGATGCGATGACAGGAAGGCCAATCGCAATGAACATCATCACGACAAATACAAGGATTCTGGGACGTGCCACGATGCTGGAAAACTCCACTGGAAGATGCCCCGCCCGGCCGCAACGAAAGAAATCCGCCGGGGGTACAGGCGGGAGCCACAGATTGAACCCTGCCATCAAGAGCCTGTCAAACCGCACAGCGACCGCCGCCATACCCTGGAGCGAGGACCTCTGAAGGAAAACCGTCACCCTCGCCGGGCCATTCGCAGGTCCGCGACCCAGCGACGGTCAAACGGGCTGCTTGCCGATCGCGTGGTAGGAAAAGCCGCGGGCTTTCAGTTCCGCCGGCGGATAAAGATTGCGGCCGTCAAAGATGAGCCGTTGCCTCATCCGGCGGGCCATCTCATCGAAATCAGGCCGCCGGTAGTCTCCCCATTCAGTCACGATTGCCAGGCAGTCAGCGGCGTCCAGCGTGTCTAACGGCGTGGCCGCATATTCCAGCCGCTCGCCATACACCGCCCGCACGTTGTCGATCGCCTCGGGGTCGTGTACCCGCACGCTCGCTCCCGCGGCCAGAAGCCCGTCGATCAGATCGATTGCCGGGGCGTCGCGGATGTCGTCGGTGCGGGGCTTGAAGGCCAGCCCCCAGATCGCGACCCGCTTGCCGGCCAGATCACCGCCAAACCAGCTGTCGATCTTCGCACCCAGCACCTGCTTTTGGGCGAGGTTGGTGTCGTGCACCGCGGTCAAGATCCGCGGCACAACGCCCTTGTCGCGGGCCATAGCGGCGAGGGCTTGCACGTCCTTGGGGAAGCAGCTGCCACCGTAGCCCGCACCGGGAAAGAGAAAGGCGAAGCCGATCCGGCTGTCGTGGCCAATGCCGCGGCGGACGTCATCGATGTCGGCCTCCATTCGCTCGCAGAGGTTGGCCACCTCGTTGATGAAGGAGATCTTCGTGGCCAGGAGCGAGTTGGCCACATACTTCGTCATCTCGGAGCTCTCCGGGCTCATCACAAGAAATGGGTTTTCGGTTCGGAGAAAGGGCGCGTAGAGCGAGCGAAGGATCTCCCCGACCTCCTTCGTGCGCACGCCCACCACCACCCGATCAGGCTTTTGAAAGTCTTCAATCGCAGCCCCTTCCTTGAGAAACTCGGGGTTACTCGCCACGCGGCACATTCGGCCCGTCCGTGCCTCGAGCCGTTGCTCGATGCCGGCACAGGTACCCACCGGTACGGTGCTTTTCGTGACGACGATCGTGTCCGGCCGCAGCTGGAGGGCGATCGTATCGACCACCTTCCAGAGGGCCGAAAGGTCGGCTGAGCCATCGGCGCACGGGGGCGTTCCCACCGCCAGAAAGACGACGTCAGCCTCACGAATCGACGCAGCGGCATCAGTTGTGAACCGGAGCCGGCCCGCCTTCACGTTCCGTTCGACGAGTTCTTCCAGACCGGGTTCATAGATCGGCACCTCGCCCCGCTCCAGCCGGGCGATCTTGGCTGCATTGATGTCGAGGCAGGTGACGGTGTTCCCACTGTCTGCGAAACAGGTACCCGTCACGAGCCCCACATACCCGGTACCGACGACTCCGATCCGCATGCTGACTCACTCCCGGGGGGAAACGTCTGAACGATCCGCGCGGGCCCCGTCCGCAGCTACTCGCTTGCCGGGGCCTCGCCGCCACCTGCCACATCACCGCCACCCGCCACATCACCGCCACCCGTAGTCTCACCAAGGGCCGGCAGCCCCTCTTCGGCCTCTTCCTGCTCACCCGGCGGCACCGGCACGACGGCAGCAAGCGCGTCGCCGTCATCCAATCGCATGATCCTCACGCCCTGGGTGTTGCGGCCCATCGGTCGGATCTCGGCCACATTGACCCGCTGGATCTTGCCACGTGAGGTCATCATCAGCACCTGATCCTCGTCGCGAACCGAAACCACGGCCACGACCTGCCCGTTGCGGGCAGTGGCCTTGATGTCACGAACGCCCTTGCCCCCGCGGTGCTGGGTGCGATACCGCATCCCACTCGAGCCTTCTTCGCCCTCAGCCGACTCGCTCCCGGTTTCCTCAGCTTCACTGGCAGCCTCACCGGCATCCTCAACAGGCTCACCACCGGTCAGCGGAGTGCCGGTGCCGAACGGCGTGCGCTTGCCGTATCCATTCTCGCAGACGGTGAGAAGCGTGGCCTCTGGGTCAGCCACCACGATGCCGACGAGCCGGTCTCCGGCCCCCAGTTTGATTCCCCGCACGCCGCTGGTGTCACGGCCCATCGGCCGCGCGTCAGACTCGGGAAAGCGGATCCCCATTCCCTTCGCCGTGGCCAACACCAGCTCATCACCAGCCTTCGTGATAACCGCACCGATCAGTTCATCGCCCTCCCGCAGTTTGACCGCGATCAGTCCCTTGGTCCGCCGCCGGCGGTACTGCTCGAGGGCCGTCTTCTTGACCACTCCCCCCCGAGTTGCCAGCAGAAGGAACTGGTTTGGATCCTCAAATCCGCCAACCGCGCGGCACTCCGCCACCTTCTCTCCCGCCTCGAACTCCAGCAGATTGACGAGCGCCCGCCCCTTGGCATCGCGGGCCAATTCCGGCAGTTCGAAGACCCGCATCGAAAACACCTTGCCAAGGGTCGTGAACACCAGCAGCCAATCGTGGGTGCTGGCCACGAACAGGTGCTCGATCGGATCCTCCTCATCGCTGCGGGCGCCGGTGAGCCCCTTGCCCCCCCGGCGTTGGGCTCGATAGACGTCGGCGGCGGTTCGCTTCACATACCCGGCCCGACTGATCGTGACCACCATCGTGGCCTCCGTAATCAGTTCGGCCATGTCGCGGATGTCGCCCGCCTCTCCGCTGATCTCAGTGCGGCGGTCGTCGGCATGCTTTGCCTCGAGATCGAGCAGGTCCTGCCGAATGAGAGCCTTGATGTTGGCTTCATTCGAGATGATGCGACGGAACTCGCCGATCTTGCTGAGTAATTCCCGGTGCTCAGCGCCCAGCTTCTCCTGCTCGAGATTGACCAGTTGACCGAGCGTAAGCCGGAGGATCGCTTCGGCCTGAACGGGGGAGAGACCATAGGCCGCTGCCACACCCCGCTCTTCCTGAAACACAGCAAAGCCCTCCGGACTGAGTGCCCGCTCCAGGAGCGAGGCCGGGGCCTCGAGTTGGCAGAGCCGCTCCTTGGCCTCGGCTTGGGATTTCGACGAGCGGATGATCCGGATCACCTCGTCGATGTTGGTGAGGGCCACGAGCAGACCCTCGAGGGTGTGCTTGCGGTTGCGGGCCTTCTGGAGCAGAAATTGGGTTCGGCGGCGAATAACGGTGGACCGATGCCGCAGAAACTCCAGCAGCATGTCCTTAAAGGACAGGATCCGAGGCTTGCCGTCGACGAGCGCCAGGAAGATCAGCGAGAACGAGGTTTGCAGTGGCGAAAACTGATAGAGCTGATTGAGCACGACGTCGGGATCCGCATCCCGCTTGAGCTCCAAGATGAGCCGGACCGGCTCCTTGAGATCGCTCTCGTTGCGGATCGCGGAAATACCCTTGATCCGGTCGTCGTTGACAAGTTCCGCGATCTTTTCCTCAATCGCATCGCGGGTCTGCTGGTAGGGGATCTCGGTGACCACGATTCGGCTGCGGTTCTTGCCGAATTCCTCCACATGAGCCCGAGCCCGAAGCGTGATCGTGCTCCGGCCCGTGACGTAGCCTCGGAGCAGGGCTTCCCGGCCCATCACAATTCCGCCAGTGGGGAAGTCGGGGCCTGGCACGATCGCGAGCAGTTCGCCCAGCGGTAGCGCCGGATCGTCGATCAGGGCCACCAGCGCCCGGCAGACCTCCCCGAGATTGTGCGGAGGAATACTCGTCGCCATGCCCACGGCGATGCCGCCGGCGCCGTTGACCACCAGGTTGGGAAACCGGCTCGGCAGCACGACCGGCTCGGTATTTCGCTCGTCGTAGCTCGGCACATAGTCAACCGTGTCGAGTCCGAGATCATCGAGCATCATGGCCGCAATCGGCGAGAGGCGGGCCTCGGTGTATCGCATGGCGGCGGCGGGCAGGCCGGCGATCGACCCAAAGTTGCCCTGCTTGTCGACCAGGACGTGGCGCATGTTCCATTCCTGGGCCATGCGGACAAGCGTCGGGTAGATCACGCTCTCGCCGTGCGGGTGGTAGTTGCCGCTGGTGTCGCCCGAGATCTTGGCGCACTTCACCCGCGAGGCCCCCGGCGAGAGATTGAGGTCGTTCATGGCGACGAGGATTCGCCGCTGAGAGGGCTTGAGGCCGTCACGGACATCAGGCAGTGCCCGGCTGACGATCACGCTCATGGCGTACGTCAGATAGCTGTCCTTGAGTTCCTGCTCGATCGGCAGTTCGATCAGCCGGCCGCCGGAGATGTCGCGGAGCACACCGTCGGAGACTGCTCCGGCAGACCCGTCGCCGCCCTCGGGACCAGCGGCATCATCTTCCACCGGGTTTTCCTCGTCTGCCAAAGAATGGCCTCCAACCGTGCGCGAACCCCTCGCGGGCCATTCTGGTCGGTCGGCCGCGATGCGTTGAACATACCCGCCTCACGGAGGCGGTCAACCGCTTGATAATCGCGAAAAAACAGGGGTTTTTACCCTCTCAGTGACGCCTTGACCTGCTCCCGGCCCGCCCCCTACCCTTCCGCCCCACTCCTGGCCGCCGGCCGCTCGCGAGCGCGAGATCGGCCGCGGCCCGCCGCGCGGGGTCTCGATCATGTCAAAACGGCTTTTCCCCGGGCTGGTCGTGGCCGGATTGGCGGCGGTCGTGCTCTTTCCCAACCTCGGCGGGCCGCCGCTCTGGGACGAGGACGAGCCTCGCAATGCAGCCTGCTCTTTGGCCATGTGGCACAGCGGCGACTGGGTGGTTCCGACCTTCAATGGGCGGCTCCGGGTCGAAAAGCCGGCCCTGGTGAACTGGCTCCAGCTGGCTGGTTTCGCGGTGGCGGGCCCCAACGAGACGGGAGCCCGGCTCGGCTCGGCCTTGCTTACGCTGGCCACCTGCCTGCTGACCTGGCGAATCGGCGCAATCTTGTTTCGACCCGAGGTCGGAATCTGGGCCGGAATCGTGCTGGCCACCTGCCTCTGGACTGGTGTCACCGGACGAGCCGCAACACCCGATGCGCCCCTGGCATTCTTTACAACGCTCGCCCTCTGGCTCTTTGTTCGCGGGGCTGCCGCGGACGGGCGGCGACTGCAGGATGGTCCCGTTCGCCTTCCGCTCGCAGGCGCACTCGCGATCGGCGGTGTTTGCGGGCTGGCAGTGCTCACCAAGGGACCAGTCGGCCTCGTGCCGCCGCTGTTCGCGTTGGGAGGCTTTGCCTGGTGGCAGGCGGCCCTCGATCCGGGTCGACAGGGTTCCTGGCTCGAGCGGCTGCCGCCAGCCGCCATGTCGGCCGTGCGCGGCATCAGGCCGCTGGCGATCACGGCTGCCGCGGCCATCGTGGCCGCGCCCTGGTATGCCCTCGTGACGGCCCGCACCGAAGGTGCTTGGCTCCGGGAGTTTGTTTTCGTCCATAACCTGGGCCGATTTGCGACCCCGATGGAAGGCCATTCCGGTTCAGCCATCCTTTACTATCCGCTCGTGCTCCTCGTGGGGCTGTTTCCGTGGTCGATGGCCTCAGGCCTGGTGGGCCGGCATGTGCTGCTCACAGTCCGGCAGCACGGAGAAACGGCGGCAGGAATGCGGTTGGTGACTGCCTGGATCGCCGCCTGGATCATCCCCTTTTCGCTGGCCGGCACCAAACTCCCCGGCTACATCTGGCCCGCCTATCCCGCCGTGGCGTGCGGCATCGGCCTGTTCATCGCTGATTGGATTCGCAGTCCGTCCCGCAGTACCGATGGCTGGATGCGTTGGGCCTGGGGCTTCTTGATCATTTCGGGGATCGGCCTGGCGATCGGCCTACCCTGGGCGACCCACTGCCTGGCCCCTGGTGGTGAGTGGATCGGCCTGGTCGGACTCCTGCCGGTGGCAGGCGGCCTGTTGGCTGCTCGGTTTCAGACCCACTCTTCACGGCTGGCCGCCTCGGGTTGCTGGGCCGCGACGGCCTGTGGCACCGTCGCGATCTTGATGGCAGTCGGTCCGGTGAGCCTCAGCCATACCGGCGGCACCCGCCATCTCCTGGCCCGGCTTCCTGCCCAGGGAATCCGGCAGCCGATCGCCTCCTACCGGGCCCCCGCGAGCACCTCGTTTTACGCCGGCCTGATCGCTGCCGGCGGGACCGTGGCCGAACTCGAAGAGCCGGCGGAGGTCGTCGCCTTCGTGGCCGAGCATCCCGGCGCGCCGTTGGTGGTAGACGCTCGCTTTGAACAGCAGGTGGCGGCTGAACTGCCTGACAGCTACCGGGTGCTTCGCGTGGTCACCGTGCTCCCGGAGTCGCGACAACTCGTGCTCTTCGGTCCTGCCGAACCAGTCACCTCGCTCCCTGCCGAACCGTCCCGAATCGCCGATGCCTCGGCCACCCTCTATCGCTGACATTCCTCTCGTTCATCCTCTTCACCACGCGTTTGCTCCCGGAAGCCTTTCATGACCTCGCATCGACCGTTGCTCGTCGTCCTTCTCGCCGGCACCGCTGCCCTGCTTGTCGGCACCGCCCGCGGGCCACTCTGGGACGAGGACGAGCCGCGGTTTGCCGCCATCGCTCGCACGATGGTGGAGACCGGTGACTGGATCGTGCCCGTGTTCAACGACACGCTGGCCGTCGACAAGCCGGTCCTGATGCACTGGTGTATGGCCGCCTGCATGACGGTCTTCGGCACGACTGAGTTTGCTGCCCGGCTGCCTTCGATGCTCGCCGCGCTCGCGACGGCGCTGGCACTGTTGCGAATCGGGACGCGGCTTTTCGATTCCACGACGGGCTTGGTAGCGGCTGTCGCCTGGCTGGGCTGCCTGCTCGTCGGCATCGAGGCCCATGCCGCCACGCCCGATGCGATCCTGACAGCGCTATGCACCTGGGCGACTGTGCTCGCAGCCGAGGTGATCGCTGGGCCGAGAAATGCCGGCCCAACGGAGTTCCGAAGTGGTTCGACTGGGCCGCGGCTCCAGGCTGGGCCCTGCATCGCCTGCGGCGATGACGCACTGCCACGACTCAGCCTGGCCCGGGCTGGCGGGATCGGGGTTCTGCTCGGGCTGGCCGTTGTCTGCAAGGGACCGATCGGGTTCATCGGCCCGCTGGCCGTGCTGATCCCCTGGGCCTGGTGGGTGGCAGTCGACTGGCGACGGGCGGAAATGCCCGCCGGCCCGTGGCTCCGCCAGTCGGTGGCAGCCGCTGCCCCGGCAATCGTCGATGTACTCCGCAGCCTGCGGCCAATCGTGGTCGTGGCGGCGACGCTGCTCACCGCCGCCCCCTGGTACATCGCCGTCTGGCTCCGCACCGACGGGGCCTGGACCGAAGGCTTCTTCTTCGTTCACAACGTGGGGCGTTTCATGGCCCCGATGGAGAGGCACGACGGCGGCGTGCTGTTTCATCCGCTGACGATCCTCCTGCTCTTCTATCCCTGGTCCTGCTTTCTGCCGCTGGCCACCGTACTCTTGGCCTGGCGAACCTGGCACCGCTCCGGCTCCCCGTCTGCCGGCCACGCGCTCGGCCTCGTCTTTGTCTGGGCGGGGGTCTGGGTGGGGGGCTTCTCGGCAGCGGCCACAAAATTGCCAAACTATGTCCTGCCCGCCTACCCCGCGATCGCCCTGCTGGTGGCGGCCTTCGGCGTCGATGCAGCCCGTCGGGCGGCTGTTTCGGGCCGCTGGCCACATCCCCACTGGATGGCTGCCGGCATCCTCTCGCTCGCCTTTGGCGGCCTCGCCACGGCGGTCACAGTGCTTGTGACCGTACGGTTTGGCCTGGCCGGTGCCGAACCGGCCGCCCTGGTCGGACTGATTCCACTGGTCGGGTCGGTTCTCTGCTGGCGGCTGGCAGCCAGCAGGCCGCTGGCCGCCGTCCAGACCTTCGCGATCACAGCCCTGGTCTTTACGGCGGTGGCCGTGGGCCCTGCTGCGAGTTGGATGGCCCGGGCCAACACGATTCCCGCCTTCGTCCAGGATCTCCAGGCCCGCGACGGCGGCACGGCCCGACTGGGCACGTTCATGATGGGAAGCCCAAACGTAGTTTTCTACTCCAACGGCCACGTCAACCAGATCATCCAAGACGACGCCGTGGCAGCAGAACGGTTTTTGGGCTCGAGCCCCGACGCCGTCCTGCTCGTCCCGGATCATCAACTGGATCGTGTGCAGCCGCTCTTGCCGCCGGGCTTCGGTGAAGTGGGCCGCACCCGGCCGATGTTCCGCGACTTCGATCTGATCGCCGTCGGCCGACTCCCGTCCGCAGACCGGACGGCCCGCAGCGATGAGGTGATGCGATGAACGCCTTCCCACCCTCCGCCGACCGATCAGTCGGCCGGGGCCATGGCCCCGGCGGCCTACTCTCGGTCGTGATCCCCTGCCATGACGAGGCGGCGGTGATCGACAACACCCACGCCCGGCTCACGGCGGCGCTTCCGGGGACAGGCATGGACTTCGAGATCATCTACGTCGACGACGGCAGCCGCGACGACACGCTCGGGCGGCTCGAAGCGATCGCAGCCCGTGATGCCCGGGTGACCGTGGTGGTGTTTTCAAGAAACTTCGGCCAACAGGCTGCGATGTCGGCGGGGCTGAGTCTGGCCCGGGGCGACGCGATCGTGATCACTGATGCCGATCTCCAGGATCCTCCCGAAGTGATCCCCGACATGGTGCGGGCCTGGCGAAGCGGCGTTGATGTGGCCTACGGCCGGCGGAGGCGGCGGGCCGGCGAGACGGCCTTCAAACTCGTGACAGCCAGCCTCTACCACCGGCTGTTCGCCAGCCTGATGCCCTACCCCATGCCAGTCGACACTGGCGACTTCAAGCTGCTCGATCGGGCGGTCGCCGATGCCGTCAGGGCCCTGCCAGAGAAACATCGATACCTCCGGAGCCTCGTGCCCTGGGCCGGATTCCGGCACGAGCCAGTCTGGTACGACCGCGAGCCGCGGGCCGCAGGTGAAACAAAGTACTCCCCGTGGAAGCTGCTCAAGCTTGCCTGTGATGCGCTGGTTCTTTCCTCCGACGCCCCGCTGCGGTTTTCCTGGCTGGCGGCGGGGAGCCTGATCGGGGTCGGGTTGATGGCGACCGGGGTGGCCACGGCCTCATCCTCGTGGGGGCCTCCCCGTGAGTCGATCTCCCTGGCCGCTTTCACCGCCATTGCCACGTTCGTCGCCGCCGTGCCCACCGCCGCGGTTGCCGTCGTGGGAGAATATGTGGCGCGAGTGTATCGGGAAGTGCAGGGCCGGCCCACCTGGGTGATCCGCCGCACGATCGGCCGCGGGGCCGAGATTCACTCCGGCAATCGCGCTGCCTAGTTGATTCGGACCGCGAGGGGTTTGCCTGGGCTCCGAGCCCACTTCACTTCGCGAGCGCAGCCTCGATCGCGACCGCCACCGTTGGGTCGTCAGGGGCGACACGGGTTTTGAACCGGGCCGCAATCTCGCCGTCCTTGGCGATCAAAAACTTCTCAAAGTTCCAGCCAATCTCACCGGCCGGATTGGCCGACTCGGTAAGCACCTGATAGAGCTTCGCCTTGGCAGGCCCCTTCACCGTGATCTTCGAGAACATCGGGAAGGTGACGTCGTACTTGGCCGTACAGAACTCCTTGATCTGCTCATCGCTGCCGGGCTCCTGGGCACCGAAGTCGTTGGCGGGAAAGCCGAGGATCACGAAGCCTTGGTCCTTGTACTTCTCGTAGAGCTTTTGCAGGCCGGCATACTGCGGCGTAGCCCCGCAGCGGCTGGCCACGTTGACGATCAGCACCACCTTGCCCTGGTACGCGTCGAGGTCAACATCCTGTCCGTCGATCGACTTCATCCTGCCGGACAAGGGCGACTCGGCTCTGGCCGTTACGGCCAAGCCAACCACGGACAGAGCGAGGAACAGGCTGAGAATCTGGCTGAGTGACATGGAAAAAGTACTCCGGTTGGTCGGTTGAAGAACGCTCCTCGACGGGTCTCGATGGGTAATCCATTTAAGGCCAGCAGGGCCTCCACGGCAAGCCGCCGGTTTTCAACTGCCAGCCTCCAGCGGCGTCCAGTGGTCGAAACTGGCCGCCTGACCAACCGGACGGCCGGCGGCATCCGTGAGATTCCACACAATCGCTTGCTCGATTCGAAACCGCCGACCAGTCTGGGAGATCCGCACGCCAGAGTAATCTTCCACGAAGCCTTGTGCCTGCGTCCGGTTCAGGAGCCGGGCCCGTTCGTCGCGATGCACTGGCTCAGCGGTCAGCCGCGAGGGGGTCTGCGTGAGTTCCTCCCAGGTCATCTCCCAAAGGGAAAGCGCTGCAGCATTGCCATAGTTGAGCACGGGGTCAGCCTCGAGGCCATGCGAGACGACGACAAACGGAGCCTGCCAGAGCCGCTCGGCCTGCGCAGCAGACGAGCCCGAACGGTCGACGAGTTGCCGGCCGAGAAGCCGGGCAAAAGAGTCCAGCAGTTGCTGCACGTGGAAGACGGTCTGCTGGATCGGGCTCACGGAAGCGGACTCCGGCATGGATCGGCTGAAAATCGCCGCGGCAACCAATCGGACAAAAGCTTGCTTGGCGGTCCGCTGCTCGGCCCAGTCACGGCCCCCTGTTCCATCCACACCGAGCTTCGGCCCGAGTTCCGATTCCAATCACGCCGGCCCGGCGGCCACCACGTCGGGGCCGGCCTCGATAGCATAGGCGGCGAAGTTTTCCTTGAACCGAGCGGCCAGTTTTCCGGCCGCCGCCTCCCAATCAGCTTGATCATGCCAGGCATGGTGGGGCACAAGGAGCTTTTCGTCCACCTCGGGAACGCGGCTGACTGCGTCAAGCCCAAACACCTGGTCCCGGTGAACCGGTGCCTCGTCGAGACTGCCGCTGTTGATCGCATCGATCAGTCTGCGGGTGCTCGCCAGGGCGATCCGCGTGCCCACACCGTAGGCGCCCCCTGTCCAGCCGGTGTTTACGAGCCAGGCCCGGGCGTCGTGGCGACGCAGCTTCTCAGCGAGCAGCCGGGCATAGACGGCCGGGTGCCGGATCAGGAAGGCGGCACTGAAACAGGCGGAAAAGGCCACCTGCGGCTCTACGATTCCCATCTCGGTGCCGGCCACCCGCGCCGTGTAGCCCGAAAGAAAGTGATACATCGCCTGGTCCTGTGAGAGTCGGCTCACTGGCGGCAGCACACCCGAGGCGTCGCAGGTGAGGAAAATCACGTGCTTCGGATGTGGCGCGAGGCAGGGCACCTGGGCGTTGTCGATGTATTCAATCGGATAGGCAGCTCGCGTGTTTTCCGTGATCCTGCTCGACTCGAAGTCGACCACTCGCGTCGCTGGGTCATACACCACGTTTTCGAGCACCGTGCCGAACCTGATCGCCCGCCAGATCTCAGGTTCCTTGGCCTGATCGAGATGGATGCACTTGGCATAGCAGCCCCCTTCGATGTTGAAGATGCCATCGTCACCCCAGCCATGCTCGTCGTCACCGATGAGTCTTCGAGCGGGATCGGCCGACAGCGTGGTCTTACCGGTACCGGAGAGGCCGAAGAACAGCGACACATCTCCCGGGCGGCCGCCCCCGGCAGGCCCCTGATTCGCCGAGCAATGCATCGAGAGAATGCCGCGGCCCGGCAGAAGCCAGTGCATATAGCTAAAGACTCCCTTCTTCATCTCACCGGCATACTCGCTACCGAGGATCACCTGCTCCCGCCGCTCCAGGCAGAGGTCGATGCTGGTGCGGCTGGTCATCTGGGCGGTGAGTGGATTGGCTGGGAACTGACCGGCGTTGTAGATCACGTAGTCGGGGGCGCCGAACCGCTCCAGTTCGTCGAGCGTTGGCCGGATCAGCATGTTGTGCATGTACAGCGCATGATAAGCCCGGCTGCAGAGCACCCGCACCTTCACTCGCGTGGCTGGATCCCAGCCGGCGTAGCCGTCACAGACATAAATTTGATCGCGGGTGTTGAGGTAGTCGATCGCCCGCTGCCGGTTGAGCAGAAAGGTGTGCTCGTCGATCGAATGGTTCACCGGTCCCCACCAGACGTCTTGCTCCGACTCGGGGCGGTGGACAACATGCTTATCAGCCGGGCTGCGGCCGGTCTTGGCACCCGAGCGAATCGCAATCGCACCGCTGGAGACGATCCCCGCCTGTTCCCGCGAGACGGCATCTTCGTAGAGCCGGCTCGGCGGGGCGTTCCTCACGACGACCGGAACGGTGATCTCATGGGGAGAAAGATCGACATGGACAGGCATTGAAAGCGGCTCCGGCGGGCAGGGTAGGTCGCAACGACAGGGGATCAACAGCGGGGGGCTTGGCCAATTGGAGCGGCCGACCAGTGAGCGACGGGCAGCTGAGGCCGACACACGGCAATCGGTGCCGCGGCGGCCGACACCCAGGGGACGAGGCTCCAGGCCATGGCACCGAGCAGGATCATCCCGCCCAACAGAATCGCCGCGGCGCCCCAGAGATTGCGGCGAACGCGAAGCGGCCGCACTCCGCGACGAACCCGACGGGCAAATTCGGTCCAGCCCTCGGCTGAAGTCCGCGTGCCGCAGGCAACCAGGCTCACGCAGCGGGTCAGCCCGCGGGCGTCCATCAACACCTGCAGCCCCCGGGCCGGAAGGGCCACGCTCTCGCCCGCCCACCGGGCCGAGCCGTCGAGCCCACCAACCACCTCCGATACGACCGGTCGGAGCTGTTCGAGTGTGACATTGTAGATCACGAGTCTTGGCCGCATCGCCAGGACAGCCACGCCAACGATCAGCACGAACACGAGCACGAGCATCGCAGTGGCCCAGGGGGTGGTGCCCACCGCCGGTTGCAGTAGGGCGAGCGGGCCGACCGCCACGAGCCCCGACACTCCTGCGGCCAAGAGGGCCAGATCGATCGCACCCGGCACCACAATCGGCCTGCGTTGGAGGTGCCACCAGCCAAGCAGGAGCAGATAACCTCCCAGCGGTACGGCCGCGATCGCAAGCGGAATCCCGGCCAGCGCGGGGCTCATTCCAACCTCCTGCCTCCGGCAGTCATCCCCGCCATGCCAGCCAGGCCAGGAATCCCAGCCAGACAAACTCGACCGTCGCGGCAACGGCCAGCCAGCGTCGAGACCACGAACGGCCCATTGTGTACGCCCTGCAGTTCAGACAGCGTCGGGCACCGCAAAGGGAATGTTGCGGGCGAAGCCGTCGTCGAATTCAAAGACATCGTGAAAGTCCTCCCGCTTGTCGCTGCGGGTCTTCCGCATCTGCCCGATGTCGATCATGTTGAAAACAATCTCACCCAAATCTGCGGTGCGCCGGATGCCCCAGGCAGAGAGCACGGTCGGGGCCAGAAAGCCATACTGCTGTTGACCATAAAGCCGGGCTGCCTCACACAGCTGCCGGCCCGAAACATGCCGCTCCACCCGCCGTCGCTCACGACGGGGCCGGGATTTCGTCCGCCGTTCGCCCGTCTCCTCACTGGCGGCCGGCTCGAGTTCTCCTTCCGGAGGCTCCTCGCCGAGGCCCATGGTTTCCTGAGCGTAGGACAACGCCTCGAGCACAAACAGGTACGCATCGAGGGTGTAGCGGCGATCCTGCTCGAGGAGCCGGAACAGCGGATGGGACGGATCAACAAGGGCCATCGGTCACTCGGTCTGCCGGACGGTAGGAAACCGTCCGTAGTATACCGTACGACCGGTGGCTGGAAGCCCACCGCCTGGAACCCAACCGTCGGTTACCTGGCCGGGGGGCCGGCCTGGGCGGGCAGGTCCTCCAGCACGTACTTGTATCCGAACGGCGTCATCGGCTTGGCGAAGTCACGAAACAGATCGAGTCCTTTGTCGATCAGGTTGGTCCGTGGATCAAACTGGTAGACGTCCCGATCGCTCCCGCCTGGCTTGAAGAGCTGAATCGCGAATGGCATCAGGTCGCGAGCCTGAAGGATCAGCTCCACCTTGGAAAAGTTGGCGGCGTCGGCCTGGAACCGGGGCAGCGCCTCGAGCCAGACCTGGTCTCCAACCTCGGGTGGCGTGATGATTCGCATCCAGTACCGCTTCTTGAGTGTCTCGGCCTTGGCTCCGAACACGAAGGGTAGCGGGCCGTCGCTGATCGCCATCCCGCGCATGTCGGGCGGTAGCCGTGTTTCGCGGAGCTGTTTTTCGGAGTGGCGATATTCGTAGATGCTTTCACCGTTGCAGACCCAATGCTCGCCGAAGTCGCCACTCCGCAATTCATAGCGGCGGGCTTCAGGACTCCACTGCTTGGATTCCTTGACCCGGAAGAGTCCCTTGTCGGGAGCGGCATACTTGAGCTCACCCGTGCTTTCCGCGAACGCCAATTGGCCTCCGTTGGCGTCAGCTGGACTCCAAGCATTGTATTCCCATTTGTGGAATGTGCAGGACCAGGTCCGCACCGTCGCATTTCGGGCCTCCCAGGCCGTCAGGAGTTGGTCGAGTAGCACCTGCTCCTGTGGCGAGAGCACTGGCGGCTGGCCCGGTGGCACCACCGCCAGCCGCTCGCCGGCAGGGTGTGCCGCGGGCTGTGCAGCCGGCTGGCCAAACGAGAATTCTCCCGCGGCCAGCCAGCAGGCGGCGATGGCGGTCCAGATGGACGGGCTGCGGAAACGGCGCACGGCTGGGCCTCCGGGGAAAACGGGCTGGGACTCTAGCAGGCCAGACCGCCCTGAACGAGAGCGGTTTCGCCCCGGCAGACGGTGAAAAAATCGACCGCCGCAGAAAGCGACCTCCGTCGTTCGGGAAAACCCGCGGCGCGTCAGCCGGATACCCTGTCGCCCGCGTTCGCGGGCAGGGCCAGGAAGCGCTTTTTCAACGTACAGCCCGGGACCACGGGTTCAGGGTGCTCGAGCGGCCGTGGCCGCGGCCCGAAGTTCTTCCAATTCGCGGGCGAACCCACCGGAGAGAATCGGAAACCGGCACCAGGTCTTGGGATCGAGATTCTCATCATCGAGATGAAACGAGGGGGCGTATCGCTCCCGCTTCCATTGATTACGGCTCCACAGTGTAAAGAACCGCTCTGTCCAAGTGGCCAGTTGCGGGGCTGGGTGTGCCGGGAACTCGCCGCAGATCCGCTGCCAGACCTCGAGCGGCGATTGCCGGTCGCGGATGGCCGCCCGTTCCACGGCATCGAGCACGTCGTAGGGCATGAGATCCGCCTCGTCGGTCTGGCCTGCCGCAGCCGGCCGCAATTCGGCCGTCGGCTGCTGGGCATTGACTGCCGCGAGGGCCGGCATCGGCCCCACACCCTCCGGCCCCGCCTGCTCCAGCCAGACGAGCCAGCGGCGGAGGTAGGCCTTGTCGATGCCCGCGATCGGCGCAATCCCGCCCGCTGTGTCACCATCCATCGTCGCATAGCCCACCGCCGCCTCGGAGCGATTGCTCGTCGACACGAGCAAGGCGCCGGTGAGATTGGCAAGCATCCAGACCCCCGGAGCCCGGGCCCGGGCCTGGATATTCTGGAGCGGGATGTCGTCCTGCTCCCAGGCGATCGGCCGGCCGATCGCTTCCGCCACGATCCGCTCATAAGCCTGCACCACCGGTCCCAGATTCAATTCATAGAAAATCCCGCCCAGCCCGGCCGCCAGATCACGAGCCGCAGCCCGAGTGACCAGCCCGGAATTGGCTGTTGATTGATAGACGCAGGTGAGTGCCGCCGCCACGAGCCCACGAAGAGCCGCCGCGGCGGCGGCCCCCGCAGCGGGCGACGGCAAGCCCAGCCGGATGGCAGCCTTCACCAGCCCAAGTTCGTCCGCTGCCAACCGCACGGCGATCGCCACCAGGCAGGCGACAGCCGACGAATCGGCTCCACCGCTGGCCGACACGATGTAGCCCTTGGAGCAGCTCTTGCGGGCATAGTCAAACAATCCAAGCGCGACGGCCCGGGCAAATTCCTCCTCCTTGACCGCAACGCCCCGCTCCCACGCATCGCGACCATCTGGCCGAATTCGGGAGGCAACCTCCGTGGCCATCGGTGGCGTGAAGTCCACCGCGACAAGATCCTCGGATGATTCGCCCACCTGGGCCGCGAGTCGCATTTGGGCGGGCCTGAGCGAATCAAGATCGAGCACCGCCGCGGTGCAGGTGTGGTCGGCGAACGAAAATCGTCGTCCAGCGGCCAGCATCGAGCCCCCGCCTGCGATTAAAACGCTACCGTCATACACGGCCCGGCCCGCCTCATTGCCGACAAGGTTGGAGTAGACGTAGCCGGCTGCAAAGGCTCGCGAGCCCTCCAACACGAACCGGCGCCGGATCTCCTCCTTGCCGAAGGCAAAGTGGCTGGCCGAGGGGTTGAGGATCAGATCCACGCCCCGGGCCGCGAGCGTTGCCCCAGGCCGGTCGGCTGCCCAGGCGTCTTCGCAGATCTCGAAGCCGATCCGCACGCCGCCGAGATCAAACCTGAGGTCGCCGATCGGCACTTCGATGTCGCCGGCCCGCAGCCGGCCCCGGCGACCACGGGGCCAGGGCCGAAACCAGCGAGGCTCGTAGTGGATGCCGTCGCCGGCCAGGTGTTGCTTGCAGGCAATCCCCGCCAACTGGCGATCAGCCACGACCGCCACGGCATCGTACACGCCGCTTTCGAATCTGACCGGCAGGCCGAGTGCCACCGCGAGACCGGCCGTGTGTGGCAGGATTTCCTGGAGCACCCGCCAGGCCATTCGCTGCACACCCGGCGACAGGAAGGAATCTTCACAGCCATAGCCAGAGATGCACAGCTCAGGCAGGCAGAGGATCGAAACCCCGCTCGCTCGGGCGGCGACGATTGCCGCCACGATCCGATCGCGGTTGCCATTCCAGTCGAGCGGCGTCTGGTTGAGGGCACAGCCCCCGATTCGAATGAGATGCATTGCGCAGTCAGTTGGAGGCGACTAACCGGGCTCTTCTAGGTAGGTGTAGCCGCCGAGACCCTCCTCGTAAAATTTGAGGAACCGACCTGCCTGGCCGTCGCCGATTCGCCCTTCGCGGACCGCCTGTTCGATCGAGTCCCTAAGCCGCTGAACAAGTTGCTCGGCATCGAATTCGACGTAATCGAGCACTTCGCGGACCGTGTCTCCCTTAATCACCGCGTCGACGACGACCTCCCCCCGCTCATCGGTGCTCACATGCACTGCGTTGGTGTCGCCAAACAGATTGTGAAGATCGCCGAGGATCTCCTGGTAGGCCCCGATCAGAAAGGCGCCCAGGTAGTAGGGCTCGTGCGTCCAGGCATGAAGAGGCAGCGTTCGCTTTACATCGCGGCGGTCGATGAACTGGTCGATTTTGCCATCAGAATCGCAGGTCACATCGCCGAGCACGGCAGCCCGGCCGGGCTTCTCGTCAAGCCGGTGGATCGGCATCACGGGAAAAAGCTGCTTGATGGCCCAGCTGTCGGGCATCGACTGAAAAAGCGAGAAATTGCAGAAGTAGGTGTCGGACAGCGCGGCCTCGAGGCCTTCGAGGTCCTCTGGCACGTATTCGAGCCCCTTGGTGAGCTTGCGGATCCGTCGGCAGGTGGCCCAGTAGAGGTTCTCAATGGCAGACCGCTGATCGAGGGGCAGGTATCCGCTGGCAAACAAATTCATCGCTGTGTCGAGGGCCTGCTGGGCGTCGTGGTAGCTCTCGAGCAGGTTGCGGACGTTGATGTTTTGGTAGGTCTCGTGGAGGTCGAGCAGCGGCTGCTCGGCGTCGGCCGCCGGCTCTGCCACCTCGGCCATACCCCCCTGCTCCGACACCCCGAGCACACCAAAGATCAGCACGCTGTGGTATGCCACCACAGCCCGCCCACTCTCCGACACGATTGTCGGATGCGGCACCCCCGCCTCGTCGCAGGCGTTTTGCACCTGGTAGATAACGTCGTTGGCATATTCCTGAAGGCTGTAGTTGACGCTCGACTCGAAGTTTGTCTGCGAGCCGTCGTAGTCGATCCCCAGGCCACCACCGACGTCGAGGTAGCGAAGCCCCGCTCCCCGCTTGGACAACTCCGTGTAGATTCGCGACGCCTCGTTGAGCGCGGCCTTGATATGGCGGATGTTGGTGATCTGGCTTCCTTGGTGAAAGTGGAGCAACTGGAAGCAATCTTCCATGCCCCGTTCGGCGAGCACCTCGAGCCCGCGCACCAATTCACTGGCCGTGAGCCCAAATTTGCTGCGGAACCCACCGGACGCCTGCCACCGGCCGCTGCCCCGAGCCGCAAGCTTGATCCTCATCCCAATCTGGGGCCGCACGCCAAGTTTTTCCGCGTATTCGAGGATCAGATTCAACTCGGAAAACCGCTCGACCACCGGGATGATATGGCGGCCGATCTTCTGGGCCAGCATCGCTGTTTCGATGAACTCGGCGTCTTTGAATCCGTTGCAGATGATTGGGGTTTCATTGTCGGCCATGGCGATCACCGCGAGGAGTTCTGGCTTGCTCCCCGCCTCGAGGCCGAATCGGTAGGGCCGGCCGAAGCGAAGCACCTCCTCAACGACTTGCCGCTGCTGGTTGACCTTGACCGGATAGACGCAGCAATACTCACCCCGAAAGCCGCTTTCCTTCATCGCGGAGGCGAAGGCGCCGTGGATCTCGCCCAGCCGGTGCTCGAGGATCTCGGCGAACCGCAGCAAGATCGGCAAATCGATCCCCCGCACCTGGAGCCGGTCTACGAGTTGCTTGAGGTCGATGCTGCGGGTGGGATCCTTGTGGGGATGGACGAGCAGATGACCGTTGGGACCGACGGAGAAGTAGCCGTTGCCCCAGCGGGAGACATCATAAAGATCCGCCGCATCGACGGTGCTCCAACGATCGACATCGAGATCAGCGGCTGCCATTGAAAACCCTCTGTCGGACGCGGCGCTCCACCGCGGCGGTAGAAGTGTATCGCCGCCGGTCCGGCTGAACACGGCGAAGTCATCGACCCGAGCATTTACTCAGCCTCCCACCCGCGACCAGGACCGGCCGCGGAAGATCAGCAGCATCGCCAGTCCACGGGCAGTGAGGTCGGCCGCCATCGCCAGCCAGGCGCCGCGAGCCCCCAGGCCAAACCCCTCCAAGGTGCCGAACCCGAGGGGGAGCTGGATCGAGGACCAGGCCAGCAGCACCGCGAGTGGCAGCCTGACGACCGTCAGCCCAAGGAAGTTCACAATCAACGGGGGCCGGGTAGCTCCCGCACCGCGGAGCCCGCCTGAGAGCACCATCAACAGGGCCAGAGAGGGCTGGGCAAAGGCGACGATCCGGACCAGATCGGCCGCCCGGGCCGCCACCACCGGCTGGCTGCCCGCCCCGCCGGTGAACCATTCCGCGAGCGGCTCGGCGGCCACCAAAAACCCGAGCCCCACGGCCGACATCAGGCCGGCAGCTGCCAGCGCGGCGAGCCAGACACTGCCCCTGGCCCGCCGCTCGTCGCGGGCTCCGAGAAATTGCCCGGAGAGCGTGGCCGCCGCCACCTGGAAGGCGCTGCCCGGCAGAAAGGCGAGCGACTCGATCGTGATCGCGACGGCGTGTGCAGCGGCATCCACGTCGCCCAGCCGGTTGACGATCCCGAGAAAGGTCAAATGGCAGGCGGCATTTCCCACCGCATCGATGCCCGCGGGCATCCCGACCCGCCCGATCCGCCGAACAACTCCGGCCGCAGGCACCCAATCCTCAGCCGCAGGCCGCAGGCCCCGCCCGCGGAACACAAACAGGCTCACCAGCACGAGCATCCCACAGCCGTAGCCGACAACGGTCCCCCAGGCGAGCCCCTCCCAGCCAAGCGGGACAGTGCCCAGACTGCCGGTGACCAGCACGAAACTTGCCCCGGCGTTCACCAGATTGACGACCGACATCGTGATCAAACCGGCGATCATGTTGCCAGCTCCGCGGAGCACGGCCACCCCGACCTGAATGCCGGCCATCAGCGGCAGGGCCGGCAGCACGATCGCAAGGTAGCGAACGGCTAGTTCACTGCTTCCGGCTGGCAGTCCGAGCACCGCCACGAACCGCGTGCCTCCCAGGGCGGCAGCCACTACAGCCACCACCGAGAGGATCGCAGTGACAAGAAAACACTGGGCGGCCACCCGGCGGGCCACCGCCAGCTCACCGCTTCCCACGCTCCGCGCCACCAAGGCGGTGGCGGCTGCAGCGGGAGCGACAAACAGCACCGGCAGAAACGCCAGGGAGTAAGCGACCAGCCCGATCGCCGCAAGCGACTCGGCTCCCGAAAACAAATTGCCGGCCAGCCATTTGTCGACGAAGCCCACCGCGAGGGCCAGAAACTGCTCCAGGAGCACCGGCCCCACGAGGACCACCAGTGGCCATACCACACCCCGCAGCCGGGTGACCCCTGCCGACTGGTCTCTGGCTGCCCTGTCTGCCGCGGCTCTCAGGCGAACAGTTCCTTGATGACTTTACCGGAGTTGGCGATTTTCATCGGCCGGCCGTTCTTGGCTGTGAAGGTCGTTTCGAGCGGAATCCCCAGAGCCTTGAGCACACTAGCCATCAGGTCCTGCGAGGTGTAGGGCTCACTGAGCACTTCCTTGCCGTCGGCACTTGTCTCACCCACGAATGTGCCCCGTTTGAAGCCGCCGCCCCCAACCACAACACTCCAGCCACGGGCCCAGTGATCGCGACCGGCACCGCCGTTAATGTTGGGAGTGCGGCCAAACTCACCCATCCAAATCACCACCGTGTCATCGAGCAGGCCGCGCTCGGTCAGGTCGCTCACCAATCCACTCATCGCCTTGTCGAGTTCGGGCAACTTCTGATCGGCCAGGGTGGGGAAGATGTTGGCATGGTGATCCCAGCCGCCGAGATCGACCTCGACGAATGGCACGCCTAGTTCCACGAGTCGGCGGGCCATGAGACATCCCTTGCCGAAGCCCGTATTGCCATAACGCTCCCGCACTTCGGCGGGCTCCTCTTGAACCTTGAAGGCCTTCATCTGTTCGCTGCTCATGAGCCGAACGGTCTTCTCCAGAACCTTGGCATGATCCTCCGGTGACCCACCCCGCCGTTCGCCGATGAACCGCTGCTCCACAGTTGCGAGCATCTCGAGCCGCTGGGCCAGTCGAGCCGGATCGATCCCCATCTCCAGGTCGCGCACGGTGCCGTTGGAATCGACCATGAACGGAGCCCAGGTCATTCCTAAGAAGCCAGGCCCTTCACTGCCCCCGCCCACGGACACGAACGGCGGAATCTCCAGGTGAGGCACCTTGTGAGCAAGTTCGTGGGCGATGACGGACCCATAACTGGGGTGAGTAACGTTGGGATTGGGGACATAACCGGTGTGCATGTAGTACCGCCCTCGCATATGGTCGGCTTCGCGTGTGCTCATCGATCGCACGATCGCCATCTGATGCATCTGCTGGGCCATCAGGGGCAGGTGTTCACAGATCGCCACGCCATCGGCAGTCGTGGCAATCTGCTTGAAGGGACCACCCGTCGCTGACCCGGGCTTCAAATCCCAGAGGTCGATCGTGCTGGGGCCGCCCCCCATCCAAAGCAGGATTGCGGATTTGTGCCGCTTCTTGAGGTCGGCGGCATTGGCAAGAATCGAGTTGGTGAAAGACGTCGCCGGACCCGCAAGCGCGGCTGCACCGGCAAGGTGGCTGAGGAAATGCCGCCGGCTCATCCCGAAGGGTATGCCGGCCAGGGCGGCAGGGCGGAATCCAAGATTCATGGCAAAACTCCCGCACTGACGCTGCAACTGAACAGTCAGTGATTGATGATGAACTCGTTGGAATTGAGGACAGCCCACCAGACATCCTGGAGGGCGCCGGCAACGTCTCCCTTGCGGGCGGAGAGCAGGGCGTTTGCGGTTTTCAGTTCCTTGGCCGAGGGCTTGCGTGCCAGGGCGGCAAGGTAGAGCGTGTCGATCTTCTGGGTCGGGCTCAGCCCACTCGAGGCGACCTTGTCAAGGAAGCCGCCCTTGCCAGTGCTCGTGGCTTCCCTGACAAGGTCGCCGTTGAACATCATCAGCACCTGCGGGATTGAGCCGTTAAACGTGGTCGTATCGTCTCCCTCGTCAGTGCCGAAAGCGATCACGAATTGTCCGAGCCAGCGGTCCTTTTTCTTGGCCGCGTCCTCACCCACCCGCGTCTCGTCGACCTCCGTGGCGGTCAGCAGCGACTCGTAGAGTTGCTCGGCCTGCATCTGGCGCAGATAAAAATGGGTGAACTTGGGCCGCTCACCGAGCGCGGGATCATCTGATTTGTTTCCCGGGGTTGTCCGGCTCGAGAGTGCGTAAGGCCGCGAGAGCACGATCCATCGGGCTAATTCCTTGAGATCGTAGCTCTGCTCCTGAAACGCCTTGGCCAACGATTCCAGCAGTTCTGGATGGGAAGGGGGATTGTGGTCGCCCACGTCATCCATCGGATGGGTAAAGCCATAGCCGAGAAAGTGGCTCCACATCCGGTTGGCGATCGCGCTGGGAAACAGGGGGCTTGTCTTGATCAGCCTCGCCAGTTCCTGCCGCCGGTTCACACCATAGGGGGTGCCGTCTGCCATTGTGCCGGGCAAAAAGCCACTGGTTGGAACCTCCGTACCATCGACAAACACGGGGTAGGCCACCTTCATCAAGCCGTTTCGCAACTCGTAGTAAAGCTCCGCCTCCTCAGGATCGCCTCCTTCGCCGGGAAAGTCCTGATCAACCAGCTCAATCCATTGCACGTCTTCCGTTCCATCCCGGCGGCGCAACGCAGCGGTCTGGCGGAAGAAAGCGTTGAATTCCCAGAACTGGTTTTGCTTGCCCTTGTTGAACGGATGGTTGTGGCACTGGGTGCATTGCACCTGAAGACCGAGAAAAACCTGGGCTGTCTTGGCCGTCGCCTGCACTCCGTTGGCCACCCCCATCTCTTCCATCTTGCCGGAAAGGAAGTTGGTGGCCCCGTTGAACCCGGCCACACCGCGGCGATTGGTGTTCGCGCCCGACGCGGTGACCAGTTCCTCCATAAACCGGTCGTAGGGAATATTTTTTGAGAAGCCGCGGCGAAGGTATTGCCGCATGCCGGACCGGTTCACGTTTGCGTTGGTGGCATCTCTGCCAATCAGCACCGTGGTCCAGACATCGGTGAAGTTTCGGGCGTACTCATCGACATAGTCGTCTCCCAGCAGCCGGGCGACAAGATCGGCCTTTTTGGACGCTGAGGAGTCGACCGTAAACGCCTGAAGTTCGGTGAGTGTCGGCACCCTACCAATGAGATCGAGAAAAACCCGTCGGCACCACTCACCGTCTGTCGCCAAGGGCGATGGCTCGAGCCCTGCATCTTTCCAGCCTGCAGCGATCCGCTCGTTGATGACGCGAACCTGTCGAATTCCGTAATGATCTGGCTGGTCCGCGGCCAAGCACCCTGGCGATAGGCCGGCGGCGAGCACGCCGACGACAAACGCCACCGCTATGCGACACCAAACAGAGCAGACCATGAAAGGCATCCCGGAGGGGCATCTCGCTACTGCCGAGGGCAACCGCAGAAAACCCCGCGCCTGCCTATCTCAAGTGTACGCAGCAGGCCCGATCGGGGGCGAGTCTGGCCGTCTGGGTGCGGTTTCGCCTGAGAAAGATGACCCTTCACCCGAGATATGCTCAGGTGCGGGCCGATTCCAGCTTCGGTGACTGCGGGGTGGCGGATGCTTCACCGCCAACAAACTCCAGGATCGCCCGCTCGCCGGCATCACCAAGCCGAGGTTTGGCAAGTTTGAGAATCCGCGTGTACCCACCCGGCCGGTCAGCAAATCGCGGCGCAACTATTTCAAACAGAATCCGGGCGGCCTTCTTGTCTCCGAGCAATTGGACAGCCCGGCGACGAGCTTTGACCACGGGTGCCATGGCCTGAGCCCACGCTTGCCACTGTGGACCGGTCCGCCATTCCTTCCACGCGGCGGTGCCGCGTTCAGCGGACGTGACAAATTCCCCAGCTTGGGCCGAAGCAGCCAACCCGCGGCGGGCAACGGTGATGCACCGCTCAACGAGCGGCCGCACTTCTTTGGCTTTGGGCAGCGTCGTGATGATCCGGCCCTTGACCTTGGCAGCCCCGGGTTCACCTGGCTCGACCTCCTGCTCGGTCAGCATCAAGGCAGACGCGAGATTTCGGAGCAGTGCCCGCTGGTGAGAGGGGCTACGGCCGAGTACCCGGCCCTTACGACGATGACGCATGTTGTGTGGTTCCTCGTTGGCCAGCCGCTCCAGGAGCGGCCCGACAGTTCAGATATCGGCGGCTGCAGCCGCCTCCATACCCAGCCGCAGGCCCAATTCCTGCAGCTTCTCCTCAATTTCTTGGAGCGTCGTCTCCCCGAAGTTTCGAACCTCGAGCAGTTCCTCCCGAGACCGATGCACGAGGTCCTTGATGGTCGCGATCCCCTCTTCATGAAGGCAATTCGCAGCCCGACCTGACAGCCGAAGATCCGAAACCATCATGCCGAGCCGACTCTCGAGTGGAGCCTCTACCGCGAACAGGTCGGCCGCCGCCGGCAAAGCCACATCGAGCCCTGGCGTGGTGTAGCCGACGAACGGATTGAGATGTTTCCGCAGAATCTTGGCCGCTTCCACCAGGGCCATTTCCGGTGTCACGGTGCCGTCGGTCCAGATCTCAAGAGTCAGCTTGTCATAATTCGTCTTTTGACCGACACGGGTCTCCTCCACATCGTATTTGACGCGGGTAACCGGGCTATACACGGCGTCGAGCGGGATGATCCCAATTTCCTGCGAAGCCTGACTCTGCTCGCTTGCCGGTACATAGCCGCGACCGTTCTCAACCACCATCTCCAATTCAAACGGCACGTCATCGGTCAGAGTAGCGATGACGAGATCCTTGTTCACGACCTCGACAGCGTCGTCGGTCTGGACGTCAGCCCCGGTAATCGGTCCCTTTGTGCTCTTCTCGACATGGATTACCCGAGTCGAATCGCTGTGATTCTTGACAACCAGACTCTTCACCGCCAGCACGATGTCAGTGACGTCTTCTAGCACACCCTTGATCGTCGTGAACTCGTGGAGCGACCCGGCGAGTTTCAATTGGGTGACGGCACTGCCCTCGAGGCTCGACAGCAAAATCCGGCGGAGACTATTGCCGACCGTGGTGCCGAACCCACGCTCGAACGGCTCTGCTGTGAACTTCCCGTACGTGCCAGTTAACGTGCCGCGATCGGCAACAACGGCTCCTGGAAGCTCCAAACCGCGCCAACGAATATGCATACGATGCTCCTTGAACAGATCCACTCGGAACAGATCACTTGGAACAGAGTTCGATGATCAGATTGGCCTGCACGGGAAGGGACACGTCGTCCGCCCCCGGCAGCCGATCCACTCGCGCCTCGGGGATCGCCCCTTCGATCCGCGAGAGAAAATCCGGCACCTCACGGCGAAAATCCGCCAACGCCGCGTGGACCAACTGCAGGCTTTTGGACCGATTCTTGACCCGCACGAGGTCCCCCGCCTTGACGAGGTAACTGGGGATATCAAGCCGGTGACCGTTGACGGTGATGTGTCCGTGCATGACCATTTGGCGGGCGCCGGCCCGAGAGGCAGCAAAACCCAGCCTGTGCACCACGTTGTCGAGCCTCCGCTCGAGTAACGTCATCAGGGTTTCGCCCGTGTTGCCCTTGCCCCGCGTTGCCCGGGCGAAATAGGTTCGAAACTGCCGTTCGAGCACGCCGTAATAATGCTTGACCTTTTGCTTCTCTCGAAGCCGCAGGCCGTAGTCAGTCGGCTTGGGCCGCCGCTTCTGCACCACTCCTGGAGGCGTGGGCCGCCGTTCGAAGGCACATTTCGGCGTGTCGCAGCGATTGCCCTTCAGGAACAACTTGAGGCCGTCGCGGCGGCAGAGTCGACAAACAGGTCCGGTGATACGTCCCATAGCTCAGCGTGTGAAAGTTTGGATTGGTAACGAAAATGAATGGATAAAAACCTAAACACGCCGCTTCTTGGGCGGGCGGCAACCGTTGTGGGGCAGCGGGGTGATGTCCTCAATACTGCGGACATTCATACCGGCGGCCTGCAGCGCGGTGATTGCACTTTCTCGCCCGCTGCCAGGGCCCTTCACCCGCACCTCAAGATCCTTCACGCCGAACTTGGCGGCCTTCTCCGCAGCCTGCTGGGCGGCCATCTGGCCGGCGAAGGGGGTGCCTTTACGGCTCCCCTTGAATCCGCAGGTGCCACCGCTCGCCCAGCAGAGCGTGTCGCCCCGGGCATCGGTGATCGTGACGGTGGTGTTGTTGAAGCTCGCGACGATATACGCGATCCCCGACGACACACTTTTCTTCTTAGTCTTGGCTGCCTTCGACATGCTCAAACGTTCCTGACGAAAAACCTATGTGACTGTGGTTCCAGCCGATAAGCCCTTTCGGCCTGGGCTGGGCGGAGATCCGGCCGGATACCGACCGACGGAATTTACTTGAGATCCTTCACGCCCTTCTTTCCGGCGACTGTCTTCTTCGGCCCCTTCCGAGTGCGGGCGTTGGTGCGAGTACGTTGCCCTCGGACCGGCAATCCTCTTCGATGTCGCAGGCCGCGGTACGTGGCAATATCTTTGAGCCGGGAAATGTCCTGAGCCACCTGTCGCCGCAACTGCCCCTCGACGACGTAGTCTTTATCCAAAAGCGCCGCGAGTCGAGCGAGTTCGTCTTCGTGGAGGTTCCGAGCCTGGGCCAACGGATCCACTCCCGCCTTATGGCAGAGCTCACGGGCAACCCGAGGGCCAACCCCGTAGAGATACTGCAACGAATAGATCGTTTTTTTCTCCGACGGGATGTCGACACCCATCAAACGCGGCATGGCTGGATTCCGGACAAACGTAAAAAAACAAAAATCTTTCAGGGAAACGGACGATCCGCTCCCGCATCCCTCGATCCGACCGCCCCGATCAGCCCTGCCGTTGCTTATGGCGGGGATCGGCACAAACAACGAACACCACACCCCGCCGTTTGACGATCTTGCACTTGTCGCACATGCGACGCACGCTCGCGCGAACCTTCATAACGGCATCCGGGCTTTGGGTGGGCCGTTCGTTGGAGAACGGTCAGATTTCAATGAGGCGAGCCAAGGATCATAGGTCGCGGCGGGGTCGGTTCGCAAGGGGGTGGCTTGAAATCCGGGTTCACGCCGCCCGCCAACTTCGCGACTGAGCAGAATGCGGCCTGCGGCCTGCGTCAGACCGTTCCCACGGCCGGCGCGATGGCGGCCGCCTCTTCTCCGCTTGAAGGGGGGTACGTCAGCACGACGGGACCACCCTCTGTGATCGCCACCGTGTGCTCAAAATGGGCACTTTGCCGACCGTCTGTCGTGGACTGAGTCCAGTGGTCATCGAGCGGACGGACCTTTTTTGAGCCCATGTTCACCATCGGCTCGACCGCGATCACGAGCCCCGGCTCAAGCTCGAAATCATGGTTTCGGCGAAAGGCCGGCGTACAGAAATTCGGCACCTGAGGATCCTCGTGCATCGACCGTCCGATCCCATGCCCCACGAAGTTCTCGACGACCGTGAACCCATGGTCGCGAACGTACTTGGCCA
>ERZ889217.389-NODE-389-length-27621-cov-10.658456_pt1 | contig 27621 bp, 29 predicted proteins | sample MGYA00521098_ERZ889217 | MGnify/ENA primary metagenome ERZ889217 (study PRJEB32303, sample SAMEA104408613) | aquatic metagenome | biome: Brackish water; feature: Pelagic; material: water | place: Baltic Sea | collected 2014-06-10T22:04:00 | depth 2,362 m ... | reverse complement strand
CATCAAAACTTTATTGGTGATAAAGCTTTTGGCATCAAGATGTTGAATAGCGGCACGATCTTCTTCTGTATTGACCAACTCTTTTCTAAATGACCATACCAAGAATGGCACGATGAAGACTGTTACGACAAGAACGATTGGGGCCATGTTCACCAGAAAATCATTAAATTCAAGGTTTGCTTTGGAAGCAATAATAATGTTGGGAGGATCGCCAATAAGGGTGGCAGCCCCACCAATATTGGAGATAAAAACTTCTCCAAGGATGAACGGTACGGGGTTCACTTTTAGGTGAGAAGCGATTACAAAGGTCATAGGAACTGCCAGTAAAATTGTTGTCACGTTATCTAGTAGGGCGCTTGCAACTGCAACCAATAGAAGAATATAGACAAATGCTCGCTTCGGTTCGCCCTTGCCAAACTGGATGGATTTAATAGCCAAAAACTCGAAGAGTCCCGTTTTGTGGATGACTCCAACGATGATCATCATTCCGAGGAGGAGGAAGATGACATCCCAATCGACTCCGGTCTCATGGCTATAAAAAGCAGACTTAGTGTCAGTGGCTCCAATGATCGCCATCATGGCCGCTCCACCACACACTATGGCTACTCGGTTAAATTTCTCGGTCGCGATAAGAATGTAGGCAACGACGAATACTGCAACCGCAGAAAGTGCGAGCATTTTTATCCTTTGCTAAAATTTTAGAAATAACCACATTTGCTAGATGCCGAACTTTATCACTTCAACGTCCGTTACTGGCTCGCTGTAATCGATCACGAATTGCTGTCGAGATATCGTCTCCCAGTGGTTGATGGACAACTACGCGAGAAATTCCTTGTGCGTCTGCACTCCGCAGGGCAGAGTAAAGAATTCGTGCAAATTCTTCATTATTCCTGGGGGAGGCAAGTCGGATAACGCCATATGGAGTTGCAAAATCTGAAGTTGCAATTAACCCATCACCTGGCACCGGTGCAATATCCAGTAAAACTTTTGCGCTGGGCGAGTAGTGGTTTTCAAGTGAGCCACTTACTCGGATATCTGATGAATTGTTTGACAAGGTAAGACCTGTACCGATCTCAATCATCTCATCGGTTATTGCCCCTGGTCGCAGAACTTTTGGGTTCTCGGTCGTGCAATCAATGATGGTGGATTCAACCCCGACAAGACATGGGCCACCATCAAGGATTAAATCTTCAGGAGCCAAATATTCAGATAACTCTGTTGCCACCGCTTGCGCGGTTGTAGGAGAGACATGGCCGAATCTATTTGCACTAGGGGCTGCAATTCCTTTACCGCCAACTTTCTTAAATTCGTTTAAGAGTGCGAGTGCGATGACATGATCTGGGACTCGAAGGCCGACAGTGTCCTGTCCGCCTGTAATGAAATCCTGAGCGAGCGCCGATCTTTTTAGAATTAGCGTCATCGGACCTGGCCAGAAATTTCTAGCTAATTTAATTGCATAATCTGGGATGTCATCGGACCAATCCGCTATGTCCTGCATATCGCCAAGATGCACAATCAACGGATGATCTGATGGGCGAGCTTTTGCTGTGTAGATACGGGCAACGGCTTCGGGATTGGTGGCATCGGCGCCAAGGCCATAAACGGTCTCAGTTGGAAAAGCGACTAAAGCGCCAGATTTTAAAATCTGCGCAGCCCGTACCATCGCATCTGCTGTGCAGTTTGATACAAACTGACCAGCGCCACTATTTTCAAAGCTCATAAGTTCAATTATCCCGCCTTTTTGCGAGAAGATAACCACATGGCTGAGCGCATCAAAGTTATGCAGATTATCGCCCGCATGAATGTTGGCGGACCTGCGGTGATTGTGGCCGAATTGATGCGAGGCCTTGATTCTTCACGTTTCGAGCTGCTGCTGATTACCGGGTTTTGTGATGAAACTGAGGCTGACTATCTCGATGATGTAGCAACAGATATCAAAGCAACTCGTATTGCCGGTCTTGGTCGCTCTGTCTCTCCCCTTGCAGATCTCAAGGCATTTTTTGGTTTGGTCGGCACGATCAGAAAATTCAAACCTGATGTCATTCACACGCATACCGCTAAAGCCGGGGTGCTTGGCAGGTTGGCTTCAATAATTGCCGGTCGAGGCGCAGTGCGCATCCACACCTTTCATGGCCACCTTCTACATGGCTATTTCAGCGGGTGGAAGACTCGACTTGTTATAGCAATCGAAAAATTCTTAGCTAAACGCACCGATACCTTGGTCGCCATTGGTAATGAAGTACAAGCCGATTTGATTGCAGCAGGGATAGGTAGAAAAGAGCAGTACCGGGTTTTCTTCCCAGGCCTTCCCCAGCCACACACAGCAGGCAAGTCTGAGATTCGTAAAAAATTAGAGCTCGATGCTGAAGGAATTTACTGTGCTTTTGTCGGGCGCCTGACCCAGATTAAACGTCCCGATCGTTTGCTTGATATTGCAGCGGCAATGCTCAAGCGAGAAGTTCCAATTCATTTTTTGGTTGCTGGTGAAGGTGAACTTTTTGAAAGTTCGAAGTCTCGTGCCACGCTAGAAGAACTGCCCATAACCTTCTTGGGATGGCGCAAAGATATTGATGAGATATTTGCAGCAAGCGATATTGCAATTCTAACGAGTGATAACGAAGGAATTCCACTTACTTTGATTCAAGCCGCACAGGCAGGGCTGCCAATCATTGCGCCAGCAGTTGGCTCTATCTCCGATATCGTTGAGAACGATAAGACTGGGTTCCTCACCTCTGCCCAACCGGGGGCCATGGCAAGTGCTCTCAGCGCGTTGGCTACTGATCTAGATCTTCGCGCGCGACTTGGGATAGCTGGTAAAGCTCGGGTAGATGAGTTTTTCTCACTCGAGCGAATGCTCCGAGATCACTCAGGAATCTACAACCCTACACACATCAAATAGTGAATAATTAAGGCATGACAACTCGTAAACGTATCTCTGTCCTTGCCCTTCTCCTTGCCTCTTTTGCAACCGTTCTAGCACCTGGTGCGGAAGCCGCTAATTCGCGACATATCACCGTGACTTCAGAAGGCAGAGTGAAAGTGATTCCTGATGCTGTGCGTATTACCGCCACAGTTACATCAGTTGCTGCATCAAATAAAGAAGCTCTCGCGGCAACTTCCCAATCTGCTGCTGCAGTTCGCGCAGCACTTAAAGATTCAAAGATTGCAACAAAAGATATAGCAACACAAAGTGTCAGTGTTTATCCCGAGTACACCTATTCACCTGATGGTGGATCCACTCTCGTTGGATACCGCGGTTCACAATCTTTTAATATTGTCGTTCGCGCCGCAGATTCAGCAGGCCAGGTAATAGATTCAATCGTTGCTGCTGCAGGAAATAGCGTGCAATTAAATGGCGCAACACCGTTCGTGCTTGACTCTTCGAAGTCAGTTGCTGCGGCTCGAACAGTTGCTGTGAAGAGCGCTAAATCAAAGGCTGCTGCCTATGCCTCTTTAATCGGTGCAAAACTTGGAAAAGTCCAATTCCTTGTTGAAAATTCATCGCCACTTAACTACAGACCGGTCATGGCTTTAGGCAAAACTGAATCAGATGCGACAACAATTGATTTGGGAGAGCAAGAAGTGACAGTGGCAATTACTGTGAAGTGGTCACTGCTCTAAAAGCTGCCTTTTATAGGGGTTTTTATGCGGGTTTGGTTGAGCGCGTCTAAACGGGTACGATTTGCGAGCCTCAAACGTCCCCATCGTCTAGGGGCCTAGGACATCGCCCTTTCACGGCGGTAACACGGGTTCGAATCCCGTTGGGGGCACGTAAGGCACGCTTTACAAGATATAAAGGCTTTGATTGCATCAAGGCCCGGTAGCGCAGTTGGTTAGCGCGCCGCCCTGTCACGGCGGAGGTCGCGGGTTCAAGTCCCGTCCGGGTCGCTAGAAGAGAGTGTCCACACACTCTCTTCTTTTTAACTATAACTCCATATTGGCTCGGTAGCTCAGTTGGTACGAGCGCGCGACTGAAAATCGTGAGGTCGACAGTTCGATCCTGTCCCGAGCCACAATTATTTTTTACTTTAAATTAGCCGGCAGAACCAGAACCTGATGGTCCTGCTTTGCGCTGAACTTGTGGAGCACCGCCGCTGCGTTGGCCACCACGGATCTTCGAGCCTGTTTCGGAATGAGTCTGTGTGCCTGGAGCGCCCTTCTTATTCTTCTTTGCTTCAAGGGCTGCAAGCATTCTTGCTTTCACATCATCATTTTTATCGCTCATGGTGGTAAGTCTACCCCTCAGATGGAATTCTTAAGAAGTAAATGAGTTTTGATAGCCACGCTGCTGCGCCAACAACTATCAATTGAAGCCCCAAGGTATCGGGCCAGATGTAGATAGAAATAGAGATGAGGCCGTAGAAGGCTGCCATTGCCCACAAGGTGAATGCCGTGGATCGGCGGTTTAAGCCTTTTCTCATCAAGCGATGTGACAGATGATCGCGCCCACCTTGAAAAGGAGAAATGCCCCGATAGAGCCGTGAAATCACTGCAACTGTCGTATCAAGAATTGGGGTAGCCATTAAGAAAAGGGGAATGGAGAGAGATTTATAGGAAGGAATAACTCCGGGGCTTAAGCGAATAGTGAGTACAGAGATGATAATTCCCAAGAAGAGTGAACCAGCATCGCCCATATAAATCTTGGCTGGGTGGCGATTCCAGATGAGAAATCCAGCAGTAGCACCAGCGGTCACGATGGCAAGGGCGCTGACTAAAACTTGCTGGCGATCGTAGGCGATAAAGAAGAGGAAAAAGGTAATGACGGTAACTGTTCCTGCAGCTCCTCCATCATGGTTATCGAAGAAGTTGATGGAATTGGTTACTCCGACTATCCAGAGAACAGTGACAAAATAGTTGATGAAGTGGTTGTTAAAGGCAAAACCCATTGTGTCTGTGATAGTCAGAATAACCGCAACCACGATCCCTGTGAAGGTTTGGGCAACCAGACGTGGCCATGGTTCAAGCCCTTTGAGGTCATCCCACAAGCCCATTGCAGAGATTGCAATAGCTGGCACCAAGACAAAGCTTGCTAACTTAAGAGTTTCTAGAGAGAAATTTACTGCCAGTAGAGAACCGTAGGATGCTGCAATAATTCCAATTGCAATTGCAACGCCGCCCAAATATGGAACTGGATCTTTCTGGACTTTGCGAGCCAAGGTTGGAGCATCGACAGCTCCGATACGTAAGGCTAACTGACGAATTGCCGGAGTAATGGCGCCGACAAAAATAAAGGTTAAAAACCCAAGAAAGAAAAATTGCGCGATTGAATAAGTCATTATGAAAAAAGGGTTTTAGCTCTGTGCCTTGAAGTAATTCTGACGAAGTTCATCAACTTCGGATTTGCGATATCTGCGGTGTCCGCCAAGAGTGCGAATCGAGTTGAGTTTTCCAGCCTTTGCCCAACGAGTCACCGTCTTGGGATCAACACCGAAGAGTTCTGCTACTTCGCGTGGGGTGAGAAGCACCTCAGCATCTGGCAATCGATTCATAACTTCCCCCAAGAAGCGGCGCCATAACCTGTCCATTTTGCGCCTTTATGTCGCAAAGTATCCCCCACTGCCTGGCCAGTAGCAATACTGCCAAGATGAATTTACGCCTTATATGGCCGATTCAAATGCTTGAACTGCTCTCCATCGTGAAACTAGACGCTCATAACCCTGTCCTGCAATCGCACCATCGCCGGCTTGAAGCCCCGACAAACTAAAGGCTACATCTTCAATCGATGAATCATCATTTAAGCCATCCTGTCCTTGGCTACGAAGTGCACCATCGAGATAGCTGGCAAGGCCGCCATAATCGAGCTCGACAAGGGATTCGGGGTGAAAAAGTTCTAACCAGTCCAACATATTTTCAATCTCTTGTTCGACTGGACCTGGACCAAATGCAGAGAGGACTATTTCGTGAGATGACTCTGTGCGTTCTCGCGCCTTTGCCATCGTTGTTCTTGCAATTGAGAAGGGGCCATCTTCATCTATTCCATGGACTCGCTCTTCAGGAATGTAGAGAGAGAACCAGCGAGGTGGGATTACCCAATTTTCAGTAATGATATGTGGAACGCGATCTTCTAAGAGATCTACACCTGTTGTGATTACCTCTTCTAGGGATGGCGGAATAAAAAATGGTGTAATCGATGATGGAAGCGATTCTTTAAAATCATCGAGCGCTGCCCAGCAACGAGTCGCCGTCGACCATGGACAGACGTATCGAATGTTATTGATATCAAGAACATGGGCACCATCAGGTCGTACTGCCGGAGGTTCAGGGAAAACTAAACGGCGTAGAGCGAGCGCTTGCTCTTCTTTCCGTGAATCAATCGATGTATCAATATTTTGCCAACGGATTCGATCTACCGGTTCAAATGCTGAAAGTGGTTCGTAGATACGAAGGGATGCAACGTACGGAGTTGGTCTCACGTAGAAAGGCTACTTATTAATTCTTATGCGCGTGGAATGTAATTGCCTTCAGCAAAGGGATCATTGTCATCCTGATTTTGCTGGTTAGGAACATCGCCATGGAGTTCCTTCGTAAGGCGATCGAGGTCCATCTCCTGAGAGTTGTACTTCAAATCACGAGCAACTTTGGTTTGCTTAGCTTTTGCACGGCCGCGACCCATTGGGCGACCTCCTTACGATTAGCTGATGTGTCAGGCGCGTAGGTTATCGCGACTTGGCGTCGGACTCCAAAGCAACGGCAAATGAGCGAGTTTTAACCCTGTGGCGCAGGGCAAAGTAGCCCATGACCTGCAGAAACAGGCTCAGGGTCATCGTAGGGATGCGGAAGCGGTGGTCTCCGATCGTTCCCATGGCTACCAGCCATGAGATGAGGACAGGGATAAAGCTGGCATAAGCCAGGTTGGCATAGATGCCGCGCATCGAGCGGAGCCAGAAGAAGCCGATAAAGAAGAGTGAGATACACCCAACTGTCCAGAAGAACGAGATGCCGCGACCAACTGATTTATAAACCAAGTCATTTCCAGATTGGCTGCCCTTTGCAATATTTACAATGGGATCAATCTTGAGCCATGGATTTCTCGCCATCGTTCCATTACCAAGTGGACCAGACCATGGCGTCCAGTAGAACCAACCTTTATTAATAAGTAATCTAATTGATTTAACTGGGTTAGATAGGTACCACGTGATAACGCACCTAACTACATCATTATCTGAAACGCTTTTCGCAGGAGCTACGGGTTCGCAAGGAACATCAGGTCCCGCATGTGCATATCCACCTGCGGTTTCATCTCCTGCACCCAAGCGCATGGTGACACCCAGGTTTGTAGAAATTACAGCTTTATCAATCGACTGGATGTTTCTTTGAATCATAATTGCTGGCGCGATTGCCATAATTCCAATTACTCCAACAAGGATCAAGGCTTGAACCTTGCGGTTCTTATACATAAGCGCCCACACAATTGCTAGCACAATCGAGGTAAGAACCCAGCGAGGTTGCATAAAGGATGCAAGGGCTGAGAAAAAACCGGCAGAAATAACTCGAAGTATCAATCCACGATCATTGGCGCTCTGCAGTGATTTCATGATCAGGCCAACAACCATCAACATGCAGGCAGCGATAGGGCTTTCGTATCCCACAGCTAAAGAGCTCAGAGATAGCGTTGGGTTGAAAGCCAATACCAATCCAATGAGGAACATATACGGCTGCATCTTTGTGCCACGTAACTGCTTGACGAAGTAATAACTTGAATATGCGTAGAAGATAGATTGTGAAAATGAAATCAAATAGATGAGATGAGCCAAGGAAATCTTGCAGAGAATCCAGATCAAGATTGGATAACCCGCTGGCCAGTAAGAAAGAATACTTTTATCGCTCAAATAGCCTTGAGCAAGCAGTCCATCAACGCCACTTAAGTAGTTCTCGCCATCTGCACCTAACCACCCGCCCAAAATTGCGCCATCTGCGCCGCGGATATTGCTCATTGTGATGAGCTTGATGACGAAAGCCAAGACAGGGATTGCAATCAAATAGAAGTTGATCTTACTTAAAGATTTAGATTGCCTCTGTCGTGCGATCTTTGACTTACTTGCCATGCTTCTTATCCTCCGTATTGAGAAACCAAGTATGAAGGGGCTTTATCGTTATCGCCAGAAGGCTCAACGGTTCCAGCTGCCCATGCTTTCATTCCACGCGCAGCTAGTGAGCGAATAACGAGATCTGCGATGCTCGGGTCGATAATTGCTGACATTCCGATACCACAGTTCCATGTGCGTTCCATATCTTCTTGGGGAACTGAAGCCACGGTTGCTAGAAATTTCATCTCCGCAGGTAGCGACCATGTGGACCTGTCGTACTTTGCTGTAAGCCCTGCAGGAATGACACGGGCAGTGTTATCGGCAAGTCCACCGCCAGTGATGTGGCTAAAGGTGTGCAACTTCTCGCCTTGAGCACGAATAAGTGCAAGACAATCCAATGTGTAAATTTCAGTAGGAGTTAAAAGTAATTCGCCAAGGGTTTTGCTTAACCCTTCATAGCTCTTTGATAAATCTAGATTCTGTGATTTTAAAATATGTCGAATTAATGAATATCCGTTTGCATGAAAGCCACTTGATGGCATGGCAATAATTACATCGCCTGACTTCACACGATGTGCGCCTAGTTGGTTATCCGCATCAACTGCCCCAGTAGCAGCGCCTGCAATATCGAATTCATCTTCATCTAAGAGCCCAGGGTGTTCTGCCGTTTCTCCGCCAATGAGTGCGGTTCCCGCCTTTTCACACCCGCGAGCAATTCCCGAAACAATATCTGCGATGCGCTCTGGAATTACTTTGCCAACTGCAATGTAATCAGTCATGAAGAGCGGTTCTGCCCCGCAAACAACTAAGTCATCTACAACCATGGCGACAAGATCTTCACCGATGGTGTCGTACTTTCCCATTAAGCGAGCAATTTCAGTTTTAGTGCCAACACCATCGGTTGAGGTCGCAAGCAACGGTTGTTTCATTGCTTTAAGAGCAGAGGCATCAAAGAGCCCTGCAAATCCACCGATTCCGCCCATTACTTCCGGGCGAGACGCACGTGCAATCGATGCCTTCATCAATTCAACTGCGCGGTCACCTGCATCGATATCCACACCAGAATCTTTATAGGTTGCCATTACAGATGGACCTTATCTGTGTGAATATCGTTAACTTCAAGTCTGGTCTTACCTTCTGATAAATCCGTTGGAATTGCAATCGGATATACGCCAGAGAAACAAGCGGTGCAGAGCTTTGATTCGGGCACTCTTGTAGCCTCGATCAGTCCTTCTTGCGATACATAAGCTAAAGAATCAGCTCCGATAGATCTGCGAATTTCTTCAATTTCTAATCCACTGGCAATGAGTTCAGCGCGAGTCGCAAAATCGATACCGTAGAAGCAAGGCCACTTCACTGGAGGCGAAGAGATACGCACGTGAATCTCGAGCGCTCCCGCTTCGCGCAACATCCGTACAAGTGCGCGTTGAGTATTACCGCGGACGATTGAATCATCGACAACGATAATTCGTTTGCCTTCAATAATTTCACGTAAAGGATTGAGTTTTAAACGTATACCTAATTGGCGAATAGTCTGCGAAGGTTGAATAAAGGTACGTCCAACATAAGAATTCTTTACAAGGCCCAGGCCGTAGGGAATACCAGATTCTTTTGCATATCCAATAGCTGCCGGGGTTCCAGATTCAGGAACTGGGATAACTAAATCAGCATCGACCGGAGCTTCGATAGCAAGGCGTTGACCTATTCTTCCACGAACAGCATGGATTCCTTGTCCCGCAATTGTTGTATCTGGGCGCGCAAGATAGACATACTCGAAGATGCATCCCTTTGGTTCTGGCGTTGCCCACATCTGTGAACGTATTCCATCTTCATTAATTGCAAGAAATTCTCCAGGTTCAACTTCTCGTACAAAGGCTGCTCCGACGATATCGAGGGCCGCTGATTCTGATGCAACCACCCACCCGCGCTCAAGCTTTCCAATTACAAGTGGGCGAACTCCGTGGCGATCACGTGCGGCATAGAGCGTTTGTTCATCCATAAAGACGAGCGAGAAGGCTCCTTCAAGTTTTGGAAGGACAGCTAATGCGCTTGCTTCCACATTCTTCTCGTCTTGTAGACCAATGAGCGCTGTCATGATTTCAGTATCTGTCGTGGCGCCACGATCATTTTTCTGGGGCTCGGCCTCTAGTTTCTGTACCAATTCAGCAAGAGAGCCTGTATTCGTTAAATTTCCATTATGTGCAAGAGCAAGGGTTCCGTACTTCGTTGGGCGAAGAGTTGGCTGCGCATTTACCCAGGTACTAGAACCTGTAGTGCTGTAGCGACAATGGCCAATCGCTAGATTTCCGACAAGGGATGCAAGATCAGTCTCTGTAAATACCTGTGAAACAAGGCCCATATCCTTATAAATAAGGATTCGTTCGCCATCGGAAGTTGCAATGCCTGCAGATTCTTGACCGCGGTGCTGAAGAGCGTAGAGTCCATAAAAAGTTAACTTTGCTACTTCTTCACCCGGTGCCCATACTCCAAATACGCCACATGCATCTTGAGGACCCTTATCTGCATCGAGAATATTGTGGTTAAGCAATCCATCGGGGCGGCGGCTCATGGCTCCATCCTAAGCGGTAGTAGCTCAGTTAAATCTGCGCGAACTCCCGAAGCGTTGATAGCACCACTGGCCATAGCCTCGGCCCAGCTTCTTTCTCCGCTGGCTAGCGCAAGCCAAGTGGAGGCATCCATCTCGATGACATTAGCCGGCGTTCCCCGTGTATGCGTTGGCCCCGCGCCACATTGAACTGCAGCATATGGTGGGATTCGAACTTCAATGGCGCGACCAGGAGACCGTTGCGTTAAAAGGGCAAGCGTTGCCTTTACCTCTGCAAGGATTTCTGGATCGCGCATTTACTTATCCGAATAACTTTGGAAATGTTTGGGTGTGGGCTAGTCGCAACTCTGTTAACGGAATTGATGCGCTATTAATCACAAGTGCATCTCCTCCAGTTACACCTATTTTTGTTAGTGCAATTTTTTGAGATTGCGCTTCTTCTGTAAGCGCCCCAACTTGATCTGGTTCAACAGCCACAACAACTCGCCCTGGTGTCTCGCTCAATAAAGTCATGCCCACGTTATTGAGTTGAATTGATGCGCCTGTATTGTGGCGAAGCACCATTTCAGTCAGAGTTGCAGATAATCCACCTTGGCTTAAATCATGTGCTGCGGCAAAAATCTTCTTGGTGCGACCTGCGACCAGAAGTTCAATCAATCGCATTTCGCGCTGAAGATCGGCAAGTGGAGCAACGCCACCTCTTTGATTATGCATATAAGCCCATTCGCTCCCGGCAAGATCATCGTTAGTTTCACCTAAGAGATAGAGCTCAAGACCTGCGCGGTCAAATGACATTGGCGTGCGGGTGCGAACATCGTCAATGACCCCAAGTACGCCAATAACAGGGGTCGGAAGGATCGCAACCGAACCGGTCTGGTTGTAGAAAGATACATTTCCGCCTGTTACAGGCAGCCCCATTTCAAGACATCCATCGGCAAGACCGCGCACAGTTTCAGCAAATTGCCACATGACGCCAGGATCTTCTGGAGACCCAAAGTTAAGGCAATTAGTTACTGCAAGCGGCTTAGCCCCTGCAGTTGCGATATTTCGTGCAGCCTCTGCGAGTGCAAGCTTTGCGCCTTCATAAGGGTTGAGATAAGACCAATTTGCATTGGCATCTGTTGCCACTGCAACACCTAGATGAGTCTCTTCATCAATTCTTACCATTCCTGAATCATCTGGTTGAGTTTGAATTGAGTTACCTTGTACATAACGATCGTATTGATCTGTAATCCAAGATTTATCTGCGAGATTAGGTGCTGCCGCCAACTGTAGAACTGTGGCTTTTATTTCATCCTTCGTTGATGGAATTGGAAGACTTAATATCTCTTGTGCAGCTTTTTCAATATATGCGGGTTGCGCAAATGGTCGTGTATAGACAGGGCCATCATGAGCCACGGTGCGAGGTGGTACATCGACAATAAGTTGACCATTCCATGTAATTTCTAAGTGGCTGCCGTCAGTTACTTCACCGATGACGGTGACAGTTACATCCCACTTTTCACAGATTTCTAGAAAGCGTGCAATCTTGCTTGGTTCCACAATTGCGCACATGCGTTCTTGGGATTCAGACATTAGAATTTCTTCTGGTGACAGTGACGGATCGCGAAGCGGAACTTTATCCAATTGAACTTTCATTCCACCTGAGCCACCGGATGCAAGCTCTGAAGTCGCACACGAAAGTCCTGCTCCACCAAGATCTTGAATTCCTACAACTAAATCTTCTGCAAAAATTTCTAGCGAACATTCAATCAGGACCTTCTCTACAAAGGGGTCTCCTACTTGAACAGCAGGGCGCTTTGCCGGTCCCTTTGATTCAAAGGTCTCTGATGCAAGAACGGATACGCCACCAATTCCATCGCCACCGGTCTTTGCTCCATATAAAACGACGAGATTTCCAGCTCCTGCAGCCTTTGCCAGCTTAATATCACTATGTTTCATGACTCCGATGCAGAGCGCATTGACTAAAGGGTTTCCTAAATAGCTCTCATCAAAGACGACTTCACCACCGATATTGGGAAGTCCAAGACAGTTTCCATAACCTCCAACTCCAGCCACGATACCTGGCAGCACACGCTTTGTATCTGGTGCATCAGCTGGGCCAAAGCGCAGGGGATCCATCACAGCAATTGGTCTTGCACCCATTGTCAAAATGTCACGGACGATTCCACCTATACCCGTAGCAGCGCCTTGATACGGCTCGATAAAAGATGGGTGATTGTGGGATTCAATTTTAAATGTAACTGCATAGCCTTGTCCAACATCAACTACGCCGGCGTTCTCACCAATTCCGACAAGCAGAGCATCACTCTTAACTGCCTTGTCACCAAATTGCTTTAAGTGAACTTTTGATGATTTATAAGAACAATGTTCAGACCACATGACTGAATACATAGCAAGCTCTGATGATGTGGGTCGACGACCTAAAATTTCTTTAATCCGAGCATACTCATCTGGCTTTAACCCGAGCTCTGCAAAAGGTTGAACCATATCTGGATTTATTTGAGCCATAGAAACCGTATCGAGTGACATTACTTCGTACTTCCTGTCACTAAGGATTTCAAAACTGAGGTAAAGAATCCAAGTCCATCAGCAGATGGGCCTGTCAGCGAATCAATCGCATGTTCTGGGTGAGGCATAAGACCCACAATATTTCCACGCTCGTTGGTGATGCCAGCGATAAGATTTCGAGAACCGTTGGGATTTTCTCCCACATATCTAGCAACAATGCGACCTTCACCTTCAAGGACTGCAAGAGTTTGATCATCACACATATAGGCGCCTTCACCATTCTTCAGCGGAATAACAATCTCTTGCCCAGGTGAATAAGAGGAAGTCCATGCTGTATCTGTATTTTCAATCCTTAACTTCTGGTCTTTACATAGGAAGTGAAGTTCGTGATTGCGAGTCAGGGCTCCTGGAATCAAATGGGCTTCGGCCAGTACCTGAAAGCCATTACAGATGCCTAGGAGAGGCATTCCACCCTGGGCAGCTTTAATGATGGGTTCCATAACCGGTGAAAACCTCGAAATTGCTCCACAGCGAAGGTAGTCACCGTATGAGAAACCACCAGGCAAAATAACTGCATCAACAGCATGCAAATCTGCATCATTGTGCCAGAGCGCTACCGCTTCACCACCAGCGCGACGAACTGCGCGAGCTGCATCTCGATCATCGAGAGTTCCAGGAAATGTAACAACACCAATTTTCATTTGTCTTACTTCTCCACTCGAACTGTGAAGTTTTCAATGACTGGATTTGACAGTAACTTTTCCGCTGCTTTCTCAACTTCGGCTAATTGTGCTTGCGTTGGTTCACCATCTACTTCAATCTCAAATCGTTTTCCCTGCCGTACATCTTTAGCAAAGGTGAAGCCCAGTCGAGGCAGCGCTGCAGCAACAGCCTTGCCCTGAGGGTCGAGAATTTCAGGCTTTAACATCACATCGACCACTATTTTTGCCATCTTTATATCTCCCTAGTTTGTGATTAAAAAATTAATTAAAACTTATTTCCTGTTAAGCGTTCAAAAGCCTCTTCATATCTTTGGGCAGTTTTTTCTACGATTTCATCTGGAAGTTCTGGCGGCGGAGATTTCTTATCCCAACCGCTTTGCGTTAACCAATCGCGGAGAAATTGCTTATCAAATGATGGTTGCTGTTTTCCTGGCGACCAGCTATCGAGCTCCCAGAATCGCGATGAATCTGGGGTTAGAGCTTCGTCACCTAGGGTAATTAGACCTTGTGAATCTAGCCCAAATTCAAATTTAGTATCTGCCAGAATGATTCCACGCTCGCGAGCAAATTCGGCTGCTGTGTCATATAGCTTGAGAGTCACTCTTTTAAGTTCGTGCGCTTCTTCTTCTCCTACAATCTTGGCGGCTGATTCGAAGTCGATATTGATGTCGTGATCGCCAACTTCTGCTTTGGTTGCAGGGGTGAAGATACTTTCTGGCAGTTCAGAACCATCCAGTAAGCCTGCTGGGAGCGGGTTTCGGCAGAGAGATTGGCTCTGTTTATATTCAGTTAAACCGCTACCCGTGAGATATCCGCGAGCCACGCACTCGATTGCAAACATCTGAAGAGGAGCAACAATGACCGCGCGATCTGCGACAGCAGCTGGAACCTCATCAGAGATGATGTGATTTGGAAGAATATCCTCAAGGAGTTCAAACCAAAATAGAGAGAGCTGAGTAAGAATCGCACCTTTATTAGGAATGGTGGTTGGTAAAACCCAATCGAAGGCTGAGATTCGATCAGATGCCACGAGGAGTATTTCATCGGAACCATTTGTGTAGAGATCTCGAACCTTGCCGGTACGAAGGTGCTTCCACCCATCAATGAAGGGGGCTGGTGGTGCACCTGCTGCACCAAAGCCACTCATTGCAATCTCACTATCAGAGAATAGAGCTGGGCTTGTACTGCGCAGCGGCAGGGTGCGCGGATGTAATCGCCTCAATGCGATTAACAACTCGAGCTACTTGTTGGCGAGCATCGCCAGTAAATTCAATTGGGCTTCCGATTAGAGCATTTAGCTCAGCTCGCTTAAATGGAATTCGATTATCTGCAGATATTGCATCGAGAAAATTATTTGGCTTTCCTTCGCGCATACCAAGTGCGGCAGCAACTGCGTGTTCCTTAATAGCCTCATGTGCGATTTCGCGACCCACGCCAGCTTTCACTGAGGCCATCAGAATTTTCGTTGTTGCAAGAAATGGTAGATAGCGTTCTAACTCTGCAGAAATCACTGCGGGAAATGCTCCGAATTCGCTAAGAACTGTGAGAGTTGTTTCTAATAGGCCATCCATCGCGTAAAAAGCATCGGGTAAAGCAACTCGACGAACCACGCTGCACGAAACATCGCCTTCATTCCATTGATTTCCGGCCAATTCAGAGACCATTGATGCATATCCGCGAAGAACGACAGTTAGTCCATTTACACGTTCACACGAGCGTGTATTCATCTTGTGTGGCATTGCAGATGAACCAACTTGGCCAGCCTTAAATCCCTCTGTAACAAGCTCGGCACCTGCCATGAGGCGAATTGATGTTGCAAGGGACGAAGGCGCGGTAGCCAATTGAACAAGAGTGGTCAGTACTTCGTAATCAAGAGATCGCGGATAAACCTGACCTGTGGAATCCAAAACACGATCAAAGCCCAACTCTTTTGCAATAGATGCCTCAAGGTTTTGGTGTGCCTGTGTCGAACCAAGCAAGTCGATTGAATCTTGCGCAGTACCTACTGGTCCTTTAATACCGCGCATTGGATATCTACTTTGTAAAGATACTAGGCGCTCGTATGCATAGAGAAGTTCTTCTGCAGCAGAAGCAAAACGCTTTCCTAAAGTAGTGATTTGTGCAGGCACATTATGCGAACGGCCCGCTATTGGTTGATCGGTGTACTGGCTTGCCTTAACGGCGAGGGATGCAAGGAGTGCAACGACTTTATTATGAATGAGAGCAAGACCATCTTTTATTTGAAGAGCCTCGATATTTTCAGTAAGGTCGCGACTTGTCATGCCGGCGTGAATTGCTTCGTGGCCCGCTAGCTCATTGAATTCTTCTATTCGAGCCTTAACATCGTGGCGAGTGATTTTTTCACGTGCGCTAATCGAAACTAAATCAACCTTGGTTATAACTTTTTCATAATCTGCAATGACAGCATCTGAGATTGGGTGTCCCAGTTGGGATTGTGCTCTGGCGACTGCAATCCATAATCTACGCTCTGCAATAATTTTTTCTTCTGGCGCGAATATCCGACGCATCTCTTGAGAGGCATAACGCTCGGCTAGTACGTTCACTGACGCATTCTCTCGCATTTAATTGCCCTTCTCTGCGACCGACGCATTGAGCGCTATATCGGTCCGATAGAAAGATCCCTCAAGTTCAATCTGAGAGATTGCACGATATGCACGGTCGCGTGCTTCGGTTAGATCCGCACCTGTTCCTGTCACCGTGAGGACACGCCCACCTGTAGAGAGAAGTGATTCTCCATCATATGAAGTTCCAGCATGAAAGACCTGCGAGTGATCTATCTCTGGAATTGAAGAAATTGGATTGCCGATTATGGGTGAATCTGGATATCCCTTTGCAGCTAAAACTACGGTGACGGCGCTTTCGTCTCGCCATTGCAGAACTGCATCATCGAGTGAATCAGTGGCTGCCTTATAGAGAAGGCTAGCAAGCGGCGTTATCAGGCGTGGAATTAAGACTTGAGTCTCGGGATCTCCGAATCGTGCATTAAATTCAATCACGCGTATTCCATCAATGGTGAGTGCAAGCCCTGCGTATAAGAGCCCCACAAATGGAGTTCCACGTGCTGCCATTTCAGCAATTATCGGAGCTAAGACTTTTTCATATGTTTCTTCCACGATCTCATCTGGTGCCCATGGAAGTGGAGAGTACGCACCCATTCCACCGGTATTCGGACCCTCGTCATTTTCATAAGCACGTTTAAAATCTTGAGCTGGCTGCATCGGCAATATATTTCTTCCATCAGAAATTCCAAAGAGTGAGATCTCTGGTCCATCAAGAAATTCTTCAATTACTACTCGCTTGCAAGAAAGTGCATGATCCAACGCAACCTTGCGATCATTGGTGACGACAACACCTTTACCTGCAGCCAGACCATCGTCTTTAACAACATACGGTGCCCCAAAAGTATCGAGGGCTTTTTCAATTTCTGATTGTTCAGAACAGGTGAAGCTTCGAGAAGTTGGGACGCCCGCATCTCGCATTACACCTTTTGCAAAATCTTTCGATCCTTCCAATTGAGCTGCAGCTTTTGAAGGACCAAAGACTGCAAAACCTGCTTCACGCAATACATCCGTTGCGCCATTGACCAGCGGTACTTCAGGTCCAATGACAACAAGATCGACTTTTAGGTTTTTAGCGAGGTTGCAGATTGCGTCGTTATCTGTGATCGCAAGGGGGTGAATTGTCGCAATAGTTGCGATGCCCGGATTTCCTGGAGCAACATGTAGCTCTGTACAACTTGGGTCTGCCTTCAGTCCTAGTGCGAGTGCGTGTTCACGACCGCCGCTTCCGACTAGGAGGATTTTCATGGCTTAAATGAAATCCCTTACGACAATTGTTTGATCGCGCCCAGGACCAACTCCGATTGCGCTCATGGGAGCACCTGAAATCTTTTCAAGGAAGGTGATGTACGCCTGTGCGTTCTTGGGAAGATCGTTGATATTTCTAGCGTTTGAAATATCTTCCTTCCAGCCTGGCAGGTATTCATAAATAGGCTTTGCGTGATGGAAATCAGATTGTGAAGCAGGTAACTCTTCTACTCGCTTGCTATCGATTTCATATGCAACACAGACGGGAATCTGATCCCAGCCAGTAAGCACATCGAGCTTTGTGAGGAAGAAATCAGTAAGCCCATTTACGCGAACCGCGTAACGAGCAATAGGGGCGTCATACCAACCACAACGGCGTGCACGACCTGTTGTCACACCGACTTCGCCACCAATGGTGCGAAGTTTTTCTCCATCTTCATCGAAGAGCTCTGTAGGAAATGGACCGGAGCCAACGCGAGTTGTGTATGCCTTAACAATTCCAATAACGCGATCAATTTTTGTTGGTCCAATTCCAGAACCTGTGCAAGCACCACCTGCAGTTGGATTGGATGAAGTAACAAATGGGTATGTGCCGTGATCAACATCAAGAAGAGTGCCTTGCGAACCTTCGAGAAGTACTCGCTTACCTGCCTTGAGGGCGTTATCAAGCAGTAGAACTGTATCTGCAACGTAGGGTCGGAGAATTTCTGCATATGCTAAATATTCTTCAAGAACTTCATCTACTTCAATATCTTTGCGGTTAAATACCTTAATCAGTACTTGGTTTTTATCGCGTAGCGCTCCCTCAATCTTCTGGCGAAGGATTGATGGATCAAAGAGATCTTGAACTCGAATACCTATGCGATTAATTTTATCTGCATACGCTGGACCAATTCCGCGACCAGTTGTTCCGATCTTTGATTTGCCTAAGAAGCGTTCAGAAACTTTATCGATTGTGCGGTGATATGGCGTAATCAAATGTGCATTCGTTGAGATAACTAACTTGCTGCAATCAATTCCGCGTTCAGTAAGTCCCTTAATTTCTTCTAGCAAGACTCCTGGGTCAATCACCACGCCATTAGCTATAACTGGAATTACATTGGGAGAAAGAATTCCAGATGGTAGTAGGTGAAGTGCGTACTTCTGATCGCCGATAACAACTGTGTGCCCTGCGTTGTTGCCACCTTGATAGCGGACTACATAATCAACCCGATCGCCCAACAAATCGGTAGCTTTACCCTTACCTTCGTCGCCCCACTGAGCTCCAAGAAGTACTAATGCAGGCATGGTTAAAGCCTCTCTGACTAGTTGTTGTTAATTACTTAAGTAGTGATGTGCCAGTTGAACGAAGATCCTCGCAAGCAACGCCAACACGTGCGGCGATTCCTGCTTCAGCAGCTTTACCCCACGCACGTGGATCGTAGGCCTTCTTATTGCCTACTTCGCCATCTATCTTAAGAACGCCGTCATAGTTTTTGAACATATGCTCAACAACGGGACGTGTAAATGCATACTGAGTATCAGTATCGATATTCATCTTGATGACACCGTAATCAAGTGATTCGCGGATCTCTGAAAGAAGTGATCCTGAGCCACCGTGGAATACAAGGTCCATTGGCTTGCTTCCAACAGGAAGGCCGAGCTTCTTTGCAACTGCTTCTTGCAGAGTTGCGAGAATTTTTGGCTGAAGTACAACGTTTCCTGGCTTGTAAACACCGTGAACGTTTCCGAATGTTGCCGCCACCATATAGCGAGCATTTGCATCGGTTCCAAGTGTTTCGATTGTAAGAAGAGCATCTTCCGGGGTTGAGTAGAGCTTTGCATCGTGCTTTGCTTCTACGCCATCTTCTTCTCCACCGACAACGCCGATTTCAATTTCAAGAACTGTGCGAGCTGCAACTGACTTATCAAGAAGTTCGCGAGCAACCTTCATATTCTCTGGCATGTCAACTGCTGATCCATCCCACATATGTGAGTTGAAGAGTGGCTGCTTGCCTTCCTTAACGCGCTGAGCACCGATTTCAAGAAGTGGACGCATGAAACCGTCGAGCTTCTCCTTTGGGCAATGATCAGTATGAATTCCGATATTAACGTTGTAATTCTTTGCAACAACGTGCGCAAATTCTGCGAGCGCAACTGCGCCATCAACCATGTGCTTTACAGTCGAACCTGAAGCGTATTCAGCTCCACCCCAAGAAAATTGAATGATTCCATCTGACTCTGCCTCGGCGAATCCACGGATTGCACCAATGATTGTCTGTGATGATGAAACGTTAATTGCTGGGTATGCAAATGATCCGGCCTTAGCGCGGTCCAACATTGCTGCATAAACTTCAGGGGTTGCTATTGGCATTGTGACTCCCAATCAGATAATTCTTGTAGTTACATATTTCTTGTAGTTACATAGTGCTAGAACTGGTGTAAACGCTCTGACGCACCATTGGGTCCAAGTGAGGCTTACGCCTAATCCAACCACCTACCCCCGCGTATGAAAAATCGACGCTCTCAATACGCAGGGGTAGACCCTCTTATGGGTGGAGGGTTTTCTGCAGGAAGGCTACGAGCCCTGCAATCAGGGCTGGGTTACTCAGGAACTTGAGCAGAATTGCTAGAAATACTGCGATTGTCATCTTTCTCCTTTCTTAGAGCTTCGATAGATCAAGGTGCGCATTATGAGCAATTCGTACATTACAAAAATGAATAATCCGTAAGAATGTTGATAAGTAGCCACTTTAAAAATATCTACAACGCCTGTAGCCTCTTGATATGACAAGCGACTCCATTGAAAACCTTTCGAGCGAGAATCGAACTTTTACTCCGAGCGCTGAATTTGCGCTTCAAGCCAATGCACAACCAGGCATTTATGCACATGCCGAGAAAGATCGATTGGCATTCTGGGAAGAACAAGCACGTGAGCTTCAGTGGGAGAAGAGTTGGGACACAACTCTTGAATGGGAAGCACCCTATGCAAAGTGGTTTATCGGCGGAAAAATAAATGCCACAGTAAACGCCCTCGATCGCCATGTCGCCCAAGGCCGCGGATCGCGCGTTGCATTTCATTTCGAAGGCGAACCTGGCGATACGAGAACAATTACATATTCAGATTTACTTAAAGAGGTAAGTCAGGCAGCGCATGCGTTAACTGAAATCGGAATTACATCTGGAGACCGAGTAGCTATCTATATGCCTCTGATCCCAGAAGCAGTTGTTGCAATGCTTGCTTGTGCACGCGTCGGAGCGATTCACTCTGTAGTATTTGGAGGATTCTCAGCGGACGCGCTTCTATCGAGAATTCAAGATGCTGATGCAAAGCTAGTAATTACAGCAGACGGTGGATTTAGAAAAGGCGCGCCATTCGCTCTCAAACCAGCAGTTGATGAGGCTCTTAAAGGACAGAGTAATGTGCAGTATGTTTTGGTTGTAAAGCGCACGGGAGAAGAAACGCAGTGGGTTGAAGGACGCGATATTTGGTGGAACGATTTAGTCGAACGACAAAGCACTACTCATGAGCCAGAATTCTTCGAGAGCGAACATCCACTCTTTATTTTGTACACCTCTGGAACAACTGCGAAGCCAAAGGGAATTTTTCATACAACGGGTGGCTATCTCACCCAAGTGGCATACACACATAAAGTTGTCTTCGATATCAAGCCAGAGAGTGATGTCTACTGGTGTACCGCCGATGTTGGTTGGATTACCGGCCACTCATACATGGTCTATGGACCACTCATTAACTGTGCAACACAGGTCATTTATGAGGGAACGCCTGATACTCCACATAAAGGAAGAATGTTTGAAATTATCGAAAAGTACCAAGTAACAATTCTCTATACCGCACCAACTTTAATTAGAACATGGATGAAATGGGGGGATGAATTTCCTCAAAAGTTTAATCTCTCTTCATTAAGACTTTTAGGTTCGGTTGGAGAACCAATTAATCCTGAAGCTTGGATGTGGTACCGAGAAGTTATCGGTGGGGATAGATGTCCGATTGTTGATACATGGTGGCAGACTGAAACAGGTGCAATCATGATCTCTCCGTTACCTGGTGTGACTGCAACAAAACCTGGATCTGCAATGAGGGCGCTACCTGGAATAAGTACAAAGGTTGTTGATGAGCAAGGTGTTCCAGTTTCCAATGGACATGGTGGATTTCTTATTCTCGATCAACCATGGCCCTCGATGCTTCGCGGCGTCTGGGGTGAAGATGAGCGCTATAAAGAGACCTACTGGTCTCGCTTTCCAGGAATTTACTTTGCAGGAGACGGCGCAAAACTCGATACCGATGGCGCGATTTGGTTGATGGGTCGCGTTGACGATGTGATGAATATTTCCGGCCACCGAATTTCAACCACTGAAGTTGAATCTGCGCTCGTTTCTCACGAATCTGTGGCAGAAGCAGCTGTTGTAGGAGCTGCCGATCCTCTGACAGGGCAAGGCATTGTTGCCTTTGTAATCCTACGAAGTGGAATAGCGCATGGCGATGACCATCAACTTATTAAGAACTTGCGTGATCATGTCGCAAAGGAAATTGGCGCGATCGCAAAACCCCGTCAAATAGTGGTTGTGAACGAACTTCCGAAGACTCGAAGTGGAAAAATCATGCGACGTTTACTTAAAGATGTCGCTGAAAATCGCGCAGTCGGGGATGCAACAACTTTGGCAGACCCCAACGTCATGAAGCTAATTTCCGAAGGCTTGCAATCAGCTAAAGACGAGGATTAGCAAGAGCCTTCTCGACCTGAATGCGAACCTGAGCTATTGCCGTAGGTGCGTGCTTATTTATTTGCAGGTAGACCTTGCTCTCTGAGACCTGGTTCTGCCCTGCTGTCCATGGCACCCATAAGAGAATTGTTCCAACCACATACGCCAAGAGTGTGTACTTGCCGACTTCAAGAAGCGCACCTAAAACTGAATCAGCTAATCGCAGCGGTCCGCGAATGATTGTCATCTTCAACCCTTTTGCTAACAAGGTGCCCATCCATGAAGCTGCATAGGCGCCAGTAATAATGGCAACTATTAACCAACCACTCTGATCGAGCTTCACCACGAAATACATGGCGGCGACTCCGCCTGCTATAAAAAATACTGCGCGCAAAATTGTTGTTACTAGTCCATTTCTATATCCGCTAATTAACGCGCCACATGCAATTAAAATGAAAACGAGATCAAATATCATCGAGTTCCCAAATATTTCTTTGAGGCCTTTTCAATATCGGCAGCGGATGCAAAAGGTCCAATGTGTTTGTGTACTACAGCACCTGTTGAATCAATAAACCAAGTCACAGGAACTCCCATTCCAAATAAGGGGCGCGTTGACCCTTTGACGTCATAAAGAATTGGCCATGTGATGCCATGTGTTTTAACAAATTTACGCACAGAAGATTGGCTCTTCTCTTCCACGGCAATACCAATGAGTTGAACCTGGTCGCCGTACTTGCTCATAAATTCACTAAGGAGCGGGAGCTCTTTTTTACATGGATAGCACCATGTTCCCCAGACATTAATCAGCGCAGGTCCTCTGATTGCGTCAACTGATATTCCAGCACCTCCCGCTAAACACTCAAGTGGAGGCGCCTTGCTGCTGACGATATTTATATCTTGGCAACCAACGACTTTTCCAGGAGAAAGGCTAGAACTGCCGGAAGAACACCCGGAAAGAAGAACGGCGATTGAAACCAACAATAAAAATTTCTTCACCGGAAATCCTTATCCGTCTTTACTAATAGTTTTGCTTTTACAGGATCCATCTCGCCGATGCCTACTGAAGGACAGAGTTTGGCTAGCGGACATGCACCGCATGCAGGTTTACGTGAATGACATATGCGACGGCCATGCCAAATCATTCGTTGTGAGAGATTGGTCCACTCTTTCTGCGGTATCAATTCTCCAACTTGATGCTCTACTTTGACTGGATCCATTGAAGTGGTCCAATGAAAACGTCGCGAGAGCCGACCAAAGTGTGTGTCAACTGTTATGCCAGGAATATCAAAGGCATGACCTAAGACTACATTTGCAGTTTTTCTTCCCACACCTGGGAGCGTAATCAATTCCTCTAAAGTCGAAGGAACTTCACCATCAAAATTCTCAACTAATTTTCTTCCGAGCCCATTGAGGTGGCGAGCTTTGGCGTGATAGAAACCTGCTGAGAATATATATTCTTCGATTTCAGCCAGGGGGGCCTTTGCATAATCTTTTGCCTTCTTATACTTCTTAAAGAGCGCTGGAGTAATAGTATTGACTCTTTTATCTGTGCACTGCGCTGAAAGAACCACTGCAATAATCAGTTCAAGAGGGTTTTTAAAATCCAATTCGCAGCGGATCTCAGGGTAGGTCTTCGTCAATATTCGATAGATAGCCCGAGCCTCTTTCCGGGTTTCTCTATCGACTGCCATACGAGTAAACTACCCACGTGCCTCAAGAAGATGAAGTCGTAAGACGAGCCCCGCTTTTTACCGCCCTTGACGATGCTCAGGCGGCGTCTCTTCGCGCCTCAATGGATTCGGTCAAGATCACCAAAGGTGGAATTCTCTTCAAGGAAGGTGACGAAGGTGAACATGTCTATGTGATCGCTGATGGAAAACTTAAATTGGGCACCTCCAGCGGAGACGGACGCGAAAACCTCCTTTCAATTTTGGGACCGGGTGAAATGTTTGGCGAGCTCTCACTCTTTGACCCAGGCCCACGTACCTCAACGGCAACAGCAGTTACCGATGCCAGACTCTTTTCACTCAGCCATGAAAAATTGATTCCTTGGCTTAAGGGAAATCCAGAAGTTTCACTGCAACTACTTGCACGTTTAGCGCAGAGACTACGCCGCACCAATGAAGCAGTAGGTGACTTAGTTTTCTCTGATGTTCCTGGCCGCGTAGCAAAAGCGCTTATTGATTTAGGAACACGTTTTGGAAAACAGACAGATGAAGGTCTCTTTGTTCACCACGATCTAACTCAAGAAGAACTTGCTCAGCTTGTTGGTGCATCTCGAGAAACCGTGAACAAAGCTCTCGCTGATTTTGCTGGCCGTGGTTGGCTCAAGCTTGATGGCCGCGCAGTCTTGATTACAGATGTGGAACGCCTCGAAAAAAGAGGTAAGTGACCTCTTCACTTCAGTTGTAAGCGTTAAGCAATCTCTACTGTTAACTCAACTTCAACAGGTGCGTTTAGTGGAAGCTCTGCAACACCAAGGGCGCTTCTAGCTGCTATTCCTGCTTCGCCCCAGATATGCATAAAGAGCTCTGATGCTCCATTGGCAACCGCTGGTTGTGCTGTGAATCCTGGAGCGCCGTTCACATAGCAAACCACTCGAACAACTTTCACAATCGAATCAATGGGTGCAACTAACTCAACTGCAGCAAGAGCGTTGAGAGCACAAATTTCAGCAAGTGCCTTAGCTTCATCCACAGTGAGATCAGAACCAACTTTGCCTTCTCGTGCAATCTTTCCATCCACCATCGGGAGCTGACCTGCAGTAAAGACTAGGTTTCCTGTGCGAGTTGCAGGAACATAGGCAGCAATAGGCTTTGATGTAACAGGAAGTGTTAATCCCTTTTCAGCAAGCTTTGCTCGCACATCCGTAGCCATTACTTGATTTCTCGTTTCATGTAGGCAACAAGCTGTTCTCCGCCAGGGGCCGGAATCACAGTTACGAGATCCCATCCATCAGAACCCCATGTATCGAGAATCTGCTTTGTTGCATGTGAAAGAAGTGGAACTGTTGCATATTCGAATTTCATTAGTTGCTCCCTAGCGCTGCTTTAACGAGTGATGAAACGAGTGCTCCATCTGCTTTTCCTGCAATCTGTGGCTTGATAGCGCCCATGACCTTGCCCATATCGCCAGGTCCTGATGCACCAGTTGATGCAACTGCTGCAGCAATCATCTTCTTAATATCATCTTCGGAAAGTTGTGCCGGTAGATATTGCGCAATGACTTCGCCTTCGGCTTTCTCTTCTGCGGCTTTGTCAGTGCGTCCTGCTTTTGCAAATTCTTCTGCTGCTTCGCGACGCTTCTTTGCCTCACGTGAGAGAACAGTGATGATCTCGTCATCGGAGAGCACGCGTGCCTCTTTGCCAGAAACCTCTTCGTTGGTGATTGCAGTCAGCACCATGCGAATCGTGCCTGATACAACCTTATTGCTGCTACGAATTGCATCTGTGAGGTCACTCCTTAGTGTCTCTTTAAGTCCCACTAGCTTGATGCTCCAATTCTTTCAATTGTTCGGGTATATCTTCTCATGTCCATGTAAGGTGCATTTACTATGACTTACGTAATTCGCGAGGCTGAAATGCCCATTTTGCCCCCGGGTCATGAAGATATTCGAATTCTCCACTTTTCTGATCTTCACCTGACGCCAGCACGCAAGAGTGAGATTGCAGATATCAAGTCATTTATATCGCTCAAACCCGATTTAGTAATTAGTACCGGGGATTTCTTAGCCCATAAAGACGCTGTTCCTGTAGCCCTTGATGCCCTCGATGCCCTTCTTGATGTACCTGGTCTCTTCGTCTTTGGTTCCAATGATTATTACGAACCAATTCCCAAGAATCCTTTGAAGTACCTGCTACCAAATCATGGCAAGCGCAAACATGGACCAGAGCTCCCATGGCAAGAACTCGATTCTGGGCTACAAGCTCGCGGATGGAAGAACATCAACACATCGCGCACCACACTGACTATCAAGAAAACAATGATTGAAGCGCGCGGAACGGATGATGCTCATCTTGAATTCGATGATTACTCACTTGTAGAAGGTGAAGCCGGTAAATGTGACGTCGCTATTGGAGTTACCCATGCTCCATATTTAAGAATTATCGAAGGAATGAAAAATGACCACCTTGACGCAATTTTTGCCGGTCACACCCATGGTGGTCAGGTTCGTCTACCTTGGCCAGGCGGATCGAAAGCGCTAACTACTAATTGTGATCTACCACATTGGCGTGCGCGTGGATTAACTGTCGTCAAAGGTGAACCGCTTTTACATGTATCTGCAGGTATGGGCACCGGGCCATTTTCAAGAATTCGAGTTGCAAGTCCCCCAGAGGTTTCGCTTGTAACTCTTACAGCTGCTTTTTAACTTATTTTTTAAGCGCCTCTATGTCGGCATCAACCATAAGTTCTGCAAGCTCTTTCCAATGAGTTGTAGCTTTCCATCCAAGCGCCTTTTCGGTCTTTGAAGGATCTCCAATGAGCGCATCAACTTCTGTTGGACGGATGTACTTCTTATCTGTCTCAACATGGTCTTGCCAATTTAAGCCAGCACGAGCAAATGCCGCATCTGCAAAATCTTTAACTGTCGCACCAACGCCTGTAGCGACAACGTAATCTGATGGCTTATCTTCTTGGAGCATGAGCCACATAGATTCGACATACTCTTTCGCATAACCCCAGTCGCGAACAGCATCAAGGTTTCCAAGGAATACCTTCTCTTGCTTTCCGGCCTTAATGGCTGCAACTGCGCGAGTGATTTTGCGCGTTACAAAAGTTTCACCACGACGAGGAGATTCGTGGTTAAAGAGAATTCCATTAGTGGCATGCAGACCGTAACCATCGCGATAGTTGACTGTGCACCAGTAAGCCATCAGCTTTGCAGCGGCATATGGTGACTGTGGGCGAAATACTGAATTTTCATTTTGTGGTGGTGGAGTAGAACCAAATAGTTCTGACGTTGATGCTTGATAGAAGCGAATTCCAAGATCTGCAGAACGAATTGCTTCAAGAAGTCCAACAGCGCCAACAGCATCGACTTGTCCTGTGTACTGAGGCATTGTAAAGGAAACCTGAACGTGAGATTGAGCGCCTAAGTTATAAACCTCAGTTGGCTTAATCTCGCGGATAAGGTTGGTAAGTCCGACACCATCGATGAGATCGCCATAATGTAAGAAAAGTTTTGGGTTCTTATCATGTGGATCTTGGTAGATGTGATCGATGCGTGAAGTATTAAAAGTTGAAGAGCGCCGAATAAGTCCATG
>ERZ889217.387-NODE-387-length-27722-cov-9.857158_pt1 | contig 27722 bp, 20 predicted proteins | sample MGYA00521098_ERZ889217 | MGnify/ENA primary metagenome ERZ889217 (study PRJEB32303, sample SAMEA104408613) | aquatic metagenome | biome: Brackish water; feature: Pelagic; material: water | place: Baltic Sea | collected 2014-06-10T22:04:00 | depth 2,362 m ... | reverse complement strand
TTCTATCGCTTTTTTGCGGTGTTTATCCACTTCCAGCATATATTCAGCGTTTTGATAAAGGGTCTGCGCACTTTTATCGAGCAGTTTTTCTTCGCCATTTTTTTGGGCACAACCGCCGAGTGTCAAAAGCGCCAGCCCTAACATACAAAGAAAACATTTTATCTGCCTAACGCCCATCTTGCCACCCAGTTTCTAGAATGCAAAGCCAACCTAAAGATTGGCTTTGCACTTCCTAGCATATAAAAATATTAGGCGCAAAATCCATTCGCCGCAAATCACTTAAACTTGCTGTGGAATGTCCGATTTTTTTAGCCCCATCCCAGGCAAAAGATGCCCCATACTGCTAGTAACCGGGGTGAGAGCATAGGCCGAAGGATCCGAAAAAAGAGCACGCAATAGCTTGTTGGTCAAAGCATGGCCCGCACGTACACCTTCGTAGCGGCCCAAGATAGGCGCACCCGCCAAAGCCAAATCGCCCAAAGCGTCAAGCATTTTATGGCGCACAGGTTCGTCCTGATGGCGCAAACCACCTGGCGACAGTACTTTGCCATCGTCAAACACAACCGCATTTTCCAAAGTGCCTCCCAAAGCCAAACCGCGCGAAAGCATCACATCGACATCATCCTGCATACAAAAAGTGCGGCTGTCACACAGTTCGCGGACAAATGCACCATTTGACATATTAAGCGTTTTCTCTTGATAACCAATAGCTTGGTCAACGAAGTCTATGCTAAAGGCAATTTCCAACATCGCACTTGGCGACAGGCGCGCCATGGCTTGGCCTGCGCGCACTTCAACCGTTTTTAAGATGCAAATCGACAGCGACTGTTGGCCTAAGTCAGTGATGCCTGCAGCCATAAAGCCGCGCACAAATGGTTGGGCTGAGCCGTCAAGAATGGGCACCTCAGGACCGTCAATTTCGATCAAAGCGTTGTAAATCCCACAGCCTGCAAGCGCGGCCATCAAATGTTCAACCGTGGCTATGCTAGTTCCGGCTTCATTGATCAGCTGCGTGCAAAGCGGTGAATGGACGACATTGCTCCAATCTGCCCCGACCATTTGGTCGACCACGATGACGTCTGTGCGTTTAAACCAAACACCAAACCCTGCGCCCGCCGGGTGCACCGCAAGCAGGGCACGCTTACCAGAGTGCAAGCCAAACCCCTCAAACTGTGCGGTCGTTTTTAAGCTTCTTTGCACAAATGCCTCAGTCGTTCCCCTGCGGCACATAGCAAAGACCAAAGGACTTCACCGGCTGCAGCTTACTAATGGATTAACACGCACCTGAAGAAGAACAACTCACTCTTTGTAACAATTTGTAATAATGCTAATTTTTAATTAAAAAAGCTAAAAATAGGCAAAAAAGCCCCCTTTTTGGAGCTTTCTTGAACTATTTTTCCAAATTCCGCCAAGTTGCAAAAGGGGCTAGTTAGCTTGCCGGCGCAAAAAGGCGGGAATTTCGATGCGATCTTGGCTTTCAGGGCGATCTTGCTCATCGTCATAAGTCAAAATAGCGGAAGTTTGGCGTGACGTAGCGGCGACACTTGGCGTTTGCGTGGCGCGTGGCGCTGCGCTAGGCTCGGCATAGCCGGCCATACGGTTGATCAAAGAACCAATCCCAAAACGAGGCTTTTCGGTTTGAGGCTCAACGGTACGTGGCGCGGTTTGCGCAATCATAGGCTGACGTCCCGCCGAGGCGGGCATTTTATTTACGGCTGCCTGCAGTTTCTGTAGCGCCTCGGGAGAGGGGGTGCCCGGGGCCCGCGGTGCGGGCGTAATAAAGCCCTCAGGATTGCCCCGTGTCACACGGTCAATATCTGCGGAACTAAGGCTTTGGTTGTCAGTGTGTGGCATATCTGCAAAAGGGTTTGAGGCGTGAACTTGGGGTACGGGCTCAGCATCAAACTGCGCGAAAAGATTGGGCACCTCTTGCTCGAATGCAGGTCGGGGGTTAGACAAGCTCATGGGTGCCTCCGTCAGCCCTACCGGCTCTTGGACCACAGGGGGCAAAGGGTGCGAAATAGCCCGACGCAGCACGCCGGACCCTTGGGCACTGGCCAAAGCCTCGATCCCAGTAGCGACAACTGATACGCGGATAGAACCTTCCATCGTTGTATCAAGCGTCGAGCCCACAATAATATTGGCATCAGGGTCAACTTTTTCGCGAATAATATTAGCTGCCTCGTCCAACTCAAACAAGGTCAGGTCATACCCACCCGTGATATTGATCAAGACGCCGCGTGCGCCGTTTAGGCTAATTTCATCAAGCAGCGGGTTAGCGATGGCTTTTTCTGCCGCTTGCACGGCGCGATTTTCGCCCGAAGCTTCCCCAGTGCCCATCATGGCTTTCCCCATTTCATCCATCACTGCGCGCACATCAGCAAAGTCAAGATTAATGAGGCCCGGGCGCACCATCAGATCAGTGACACCCTTAACACCCTGATATAAAACATCATCCGCCATAGCGAAGGCTTCAGTGAAGGTGGTTTTCTCATTGGCCAAACGAAACAGATTTTGATTTGGAATTATGATCAGCGTGTCAACCACTTTTTGCAAAGCGGCAATACCCTCTTCAGCCTGACGCATACGCTTTGCGCCCTCAAACTGAAAGGGCTTAGTCACAACGCCTACGGTCAGCACGCCCAATTCACGCGCAGCCTGCGCGATGATGGGCGCCGCCCCCGTGCCTGTGCCACCACCCATGCCTGCGGTAATAAAACACATATGCGCGCCAGCAAGCTGGTCAACAATCTCTTCAATGGTTTCTTCTGCCGCGGCTGCACCCACGGAAGGGCGCGCGCCCGCACCCAGACCTTCGGTAACCTTAATGCCCATTTGCACTTTTGATGTGGCTTGGCTTTGCTGCAAAGCCTGCGCATCCGTATTGGCAACAACAAACTCAACCCCTTCGAGTTTCTTGTCAATCATATTATTGACCGCATTACCACCTGCGCCGCCCACACCAAACACGGTAATGCGTGGCGTTAGCTCTTCGTGACCGGGGACTATTGTAAGATTAAGTGCCATGCCCATTTGCCTCTTTATAAAACTGCCCAATTTTTATCGCAACTTTTGCGCGACTTGCAGATGATTCTATCGGGTTTATTTGCGAAGGTCACTAAAAAAAACACAAACTACAAAATATAGGCAGAAATTAAACTAATTTTCCATAGTTAGAGGTAATTCACCGCATATTGCGGTCACCAATTGTCACCAAACCATTTCAACGCCCGCTTTAACGAGTGCGCGGGATAGCGTTCCGAAGGGACATCAAAATCCCACCATTCATCTTGAGGCTGCACCGCAAATAAACAGGCCCCCACAATCGAAGAAAAAGCAGAGCCCGTCAGCGCTTGTGGTAGGCCATTAATGCGCATAGGCCGCCCCAAGCGCACCCTAGGGCCTAGGATTTTTCCCGCCAATCCGTCCATCCCTGGCAGCTGGGCCGCCCCGCCCGTCAAAACAATTTGCTGGCTTGGCAAATGTTCAAAACCCGCTGCGTCTAATCTAGCCCGGGTTTCCTCTAAAATCTCTTCGACGCGGGGGCGGATAATACCGATTAATTCCGTGCGGCTAATTTGGCGACGATCTTTGTCCCAATCGCCGCTATCCCCCGAGATTTCGATCATCTCGCGGTCATCCATGCCCGTGGCTTGCACGCCACCATGCATATTCTTGATCCTCTCAGCCATAGCCAATGGCACTTGTAACCCTTTTGAAATATCAGAGGAGATATGATCGCCCCCCATCGTAACACTATCGGCATAGATCATATGTTTTTTGACAAATATAGACACGCCCGTGGTACCACCACCCATATCAATGCAAGCCGCCCCCAACTCTTGCTCATCTTCAACAAGGCTTGAAAGTCCTGATAAATAGGCAGATGATGCAACTCCCGCCAATTCGAGATCGCACCGTTTAATACAATATGCCAAGTTTTGAATGGCGTTTGTCTCAACTGTCAAAAGATGCACGTCACAGGCTAAACGAGTACCAGACTGGCCGCGCGGATCAGACAGTCCTGTGCGCGCATCAAGAACAAAATTTACCGGCTGCGCATGCAAAACATCGCGAGAGATACCCAAATCAGGCATATGACAAGCAGCAAAAACCCGCGCCAAATCTTGCTCAGATACAAAGCTTTCACGCACCTGCGTTTCACCCACCAAACCGTAGCTGCGCGGCTCTGCCCCCGAAAAGCAGGCAATGGCTTGGTCAACTTTCAGATTGGCCATCTTTTGCGCGGCTTGCACAACGGTGCGGATCGCCCGCTCGGTCTCATTCATCACTTCGATCTGACCAAATCCCACCCCCCGCGACTTCGTGGTCGAGGCCCCGATGATCCGAAACAGCGGCTGCCTCGCAAAATTAGGCACCACCCCGTGGGTGCCCGCCGCACTCGACAGGGCTTGCACATCGGCTAGATCGCTAGGGCGAACTTCGCCATCAAAGCGCAGAATCAAACAGGTGATTTTAGATGAACCCACGTCCAAAAGCGCAATAACCCCCTTTTGCAATGCCATTTTGCGCATATTTCGCATCATCCGCTGGGCGTTATAAAGATCTTTCATAACTTAGTCCCAACCGACAAATTATCATTTTTGCGGCGCAATACTTCCAACGCTTGCGGTGAGAGCTGCAATACAGGGCGCGCGGTGATGCGCAAGTCAATGACAGGCACATCACGCGCCAAAAGACTTTGCGCCTGATCAAGCGCGATCAGTCGCTTAAGAGCGTTTTCAGGGTCATTTTGCGGTAATAAAATCCGCTGGCCACGGTCAAGCACCATATCCCAGCGCCGCGCCCCCACCCGCACCAAACCGCGCAGACGTGGAGACAAATGGCCCGCGGCCATCAAAAGCCTTAGGGCCTCCTGAGCGGCTAAATTGGCCCCTTCACCCGCGATAAGGGGCAGATCCATACGATCAGTGCGGGCGCGCAACAAGGCCAAGCGTCGCCCTGTTGCATCTAAAAGGTGCAACCCATCTTGCAAGCGCCACACAAGTGCAGGCGCGCGTTCGCTGATGCTCACTTGCAAAATACCCGTATTGATACGCAAATCCGCATGTGCCACTGCGTCAAGATTTTCGATCTGAGCACGCAAGGCCGCAAGGTCTATGTGGAATGAGCTGATCGGCAGCTTTAATGCCAAGGCGCGACGCACCCCGTCGGTTAACTCGGGCGATGCCCCGTCAATCGACATTAGTGTGACTTGATATTCTGGGCGCTCTTCAATGGTGTGCTTCATCTCTTGCACCACGGTCATTGCTGCTGTGCGGCGCGCCGTGTCTGAAAAGTAAACAGCAAGCGGCAAGGCAATAATCAAAATCGGCACGCCTATGCGCAAGAACACCTGCACCCAAGGGCTTAACAAAAACCGTTGCAAACGGTAAGAGCCGCGGCTTGGGGCAGGATCCCGCCGTCCCAATGGGGTGGATGGCCCGCCCACCCGCGGGGCAGATGGGTGGCTTTGATGGCGCTTGGGGGCGATCAACGGTTGCATGAGGCGTCCTTAATCATCCAATCGCACAGGTCGGCAAATGAGATACCGCATGTAGCGGCCTGTTCGGGGCTAAGTGACGTGGGTGTCATGCCCGGTTGAGTGTTGGTTTCCAAAAGCACCAGCCCGGCCAGTCCGCGCGCCTCGTCCCAGCGAAAATCTGTGCGGCTCAAGCCACGGCACCCCAAAGCGCGGTGCGCGCGCAATGCGTAATCAAGGCAGGCGTTGGTGATGGCATCAGGCAGTTTGGCCGGCACCACATGCGACGAGCCACCCACCGTATATTTGGCCGCATAATCATACCAGCCGTTGGTGATAATATCCGTGACACAAAGCGCGCGTTCCCCCATCACCGAAACGGTCATTTCGCGGCCCCTACCATAGGCTTCGACCATCACGGTTTCAGGCATCTCGGGACCGAGGGCGGGAGGGGCGTCAGCCTTATTATGCACGATATAGACCCCGACGGACGAGCCTTCGCTATTGGGTTTGACCACATAGGGTGGCACCATCACATGGCGCGCACGCACTTCGGCGGCGGGGCTTAGTATACCTTCTAAAACAGGTAGGCCTGCGGCGCGGTAGACTTCTTTGGTCCGGGTTTTATCCATAGCAAGGGCCGAAGCCAAGACCCCCGAATGCGTATAGGCCAAGCCCATACATTCAAAAAGCCCCTGCACCGACCCATCTTCGCCGTAGCGGCCATGCAGTGCGTTAAAAACAAAATCGGGGGAGATCGCGCGCAAGACTTGAGCCAAGTCTCGGTCGGCGTCAACCTCGATCACATCATATCCTGCGCTTCGCAAAGCTAGGGCGCATTCACGCCCTGTCGATAATGAGACGTCCCGCTCAGCGGAAAGCCCCCCCATCACTACTGCTACGCGAAGCTTTGCTTTGTTCGCAATGCTCGCCATTCTGCCTCAATGGGGCTTGGCCCCTAAATTGCTCACTTGTTGTGAGCTTTTGTGCGCGCCAAATTGGTTCCGACGCGATTGATTTCCCATTCTAACGTAATTCCTTGGGTTTCGAAAACCTTTTTTCGCACCAATTCACCCAAATCTTCTAAATCTTGCGCCAGAGCGCCGCCCTTATTAATCATAAAGTTGGAATGTTTGGGCGACATCTGCGCCCCCCCTAGGCTTGCACCGCGCAAACCGGCTTTGTCAATGACGCTCCAAGCTTTCAGCTCTTGGCTGTCGTCAGGCTGGCCCGTGCTGGAAAAACCTGCAGGATTACGAAAGGTTGAGCCAGCCGAGCGCTCTTTGGTGGGTTGGCTGGCATCACGTTTGGCAATCTGATCATTCATGCGGGCTACCAATTGCGCTGGGTCGCCTTGAGGGGCGCGCATCAGGGCCGAGACGATCACCGCCCCTTCGGGCAATCTTGAGTGGCGGTAGGAAAGATCAAGCAGTTTTGCCGGAAACGTCGCCAAATGCCCGTCGCGCTCCACCACATCGACAGAGATAAGATGATCCGCCACATAGGCCCCGTAACAGCCCGCATTCATCCGCACGCTCCCCCCGATCGTGCCCGGGATCGTGCGTAAAAAGGTCAAATCCAGCCCTGCTTCGGCGGCGCGGCGCGCCACATGCGCATCGAGCGCTCCAGCCCCTGCCCGCACCAAAGGCCTGTCAATAGTGACCTGGTTAAAACCACGCCCCAAACGCACAACAACCCCCGAAACACCTCCATCCCGCACGATCAGATTGCTGCCAACCCCCATGGGAAAAAGGGCAACATCAGGGTCCAAAGCACCCAAAAAAGATTGTAAATCTTGCAAATCTGCGGGTTGAAAAAGCCACTCCGCAGGCCCGCCAACGCGCAACCATGTCAGGTCGGCAAGGGAGCGGTTTTCACTTAAAGTACCACGCACTAGGGGGAGGGATTTAATCATAGCTGAAGGATAAGCAAACTTGGCGCAGACCGCAAGATAGCTGCACAAAAAGCAAAAAAAGCCCCGTTTAGCTCCTACTATCATCCAATCTTTGCACCAAATTGCTGGCCCAAGCTGAAATACTACCAGCACCAAGGCAAATCACCAGATCACCGGGCTTTCCATTGTCACGCACCAGCTTTTCTAGATCGTCTTCACTTGAAACGGCCACCGCATGACGGTGGCCGTGGGCGATCAACCCTTCAACCAGATTTTCGCGCGTGGCCCCTGCAATCGGATTTTCGCCTGCGCTATAAACTTCAGCTATAGCGACGATGTCCGCTTCATTAAAACAGGTGCAGAAATCTTCGAACAGGTTCGACAGGCGAGTGAAACGGTGAGGTTGGTGCACCGCAATGATACGCCCTTTGGTCGATTGGCGGGCGGCGCGCAAGACGGCGATGATCTCAACAGGGTGATGACCGTAATCATCAATAACCGTGACACCACCCACCGTCCCTACGCGGGTAAAGCGGCGGTTCACACCCCCAAATGAGGCGAGGGCCGTACGAATAGCATCGCCGCTCATGCCCAAATGGCGCGCCACTGCAATGGCCGACAAAGCGTTTGAAACATTGTGATCGCCCGGCATCGGTAGGATTAGATTGCGGATCATTTGCTCTTCGCCCTCGGATTGCAATGCCACGTCGAAATAGGCCGTCCCATCTTCAAAGCGCAAATTGATGCCGCGCACATCGGCTTGGGCGTTAAAACCAAATGTCACGATACGCCTATCCGTGACGCGTCCGACCAGGGTTTGCACCTCGGGGTGGTCAGTGCAACATACAGCCAAACCATAAAACGGCACATTCGAGACGAAATCCAAAAACCCTTTGCGCAACGCGTCAAAACTGCCCCAATGTTCCATATGTTCTGGATCTATATTGGTCACAATCGCGATGGTTGCAGGCAACCGATTGAATGAGCCGTCGGACTCGTCCGCTTCGACCACCATCCATTCGCCCGCACCCGCGCGTGCGTTTGACCCGTAAGCATGGATCACGCCACCGTTGATCACCGTCGGATCAAAGCCGCCCTTTTCAAGCAAAGTGGCCACCATCGTGGTCGTCGTGGTTTTGCCATGGCTGCCCGCCACTGCAATATTGGACTTAAGGCGCATCAGCTCGGCCAGCATTTCTGCACGCCGCACTACAGGCAAGCCCCGCCGGCGCGCCTCTTCCAACTCGGGGTTGCCTTTTTTGATGGCAGAAGACATCACCACAACCGCTGCCAAAGCCACATTTTCCGCCGCGTGCCCCACAAAAATCTGCGAGCCCAATTGGGCCAAACGGTCGGTGATTTTGCTGGCATTGGTATCGGAACCTTGTACAGAGTATCCCAAAGTCATCAAAATTTCAGCAATACCCGACATGCCAATCCCGCCGATACCAATAAAATGAATAGGGCCCAACTCGCCCGGAAGTTTGGTAACGCCCGTCATGTTATTTCTTTCTAAAATGCTCAACTAAAGCCATAAGACGTTGCGTGGCATCGGGAATTCCATAGCCTTTCGCAAAGCCAGCCATCCGAACGGCCAGACTTGGATCTTGTAAAATGGCCATGATTTCGGCGCATAAACGCTCGGGGGTTAGGCCCGCCTCGACTAAGGCCACGCCTGCGCCCGCATCGACCACGGTTTTGGCATTTGCGGTTTGGTGATCCATGGCCGCAGCCGCATACGGAATTAAGATCGACGGACGCCCCATCACAGATATATCCGCAATAGACGATGCCCCTGCCCGCGTGATGACCAACTGTGCTTCGGTCAAGCGCCGAGCCACATCGTCAAAAAACGGCGAGACGTCGGCCGTGACGGCCGCCGCGTGATAGGTTTGCTTGACCAACTCGACATCTTCAGCTCGGGCTTGGTGATCAACCCGCACCAAAGCGCGCAAATTACCGGGCATCAAAGCAATGGCCGCAGGCACCACTTGTGACAAGATTCGCGCACCTTGCGAACCGCCTATGACCAACAGGCTCATCGGATGATCGCCGGGCGGGATGTAGCCTGATGCCGCGCGCATCAAAATCGCATCGCGCACTGGATTGCCAATGTGGATGGACTTCACCCCTTTGGGCAAAGCCAAAGGCCAAGTACCGCAAGCAATGGCCGAAACATAGCGCGCAAACAGGCGGTTAACCCGCCCTAAAACGCCGTTTTGTTCATGAATGATCCGAGGCAGGCGTAAAATAACCGCGGCAGCCAAGGCTGGCATAGATGGGTAACCGCCAAAGCCCACCACCATGTCGGGTGGGTCTTGGTGAAATTGACGCACCGCCGCGCTAACGCCGCGCAACAGCGTAAGGGGTACCAAAAACTTTGCCAAACCCCTGCCACGCGCGAATGTGTCGGACGAGACTTGACGGACTTCAACTCTGGCGGGAAAGTTGCTCGCATAGTGCTCCCCACGCACATCGGTGGATAGAACAACCCGCCAGCCGCGCCGCAACATTACCTCAGCCAGGGCTTGCGCAGGGAACATATGCCCCCCCGTACCACCTGCTGCAATTAAGATCATTGGAACCTTTGGCATCAGCGCCCCCACCTCAAGATTTCACCCATGTCACCTTGAGGGCGACTGCGCGTCAAGGCCAAAAGCATGCCCATCGTAATGCCCGCTGCCAAAACAGACGAGCCCCCGTAAGAGATGAACGGCAGCGTCATGCCCTTGGCGGGCAAAAGACGCACAGCAACCCCAAGATTAATCATGGCTTGCACACCAAAAATGCACGCCAAACCCGCCCCCGCTAAACGCACGAACGGGTCGCGTTCTTTAAGCAACCTAAAAAGGGAGCGTACGACGATTAAACAGTAAAGCACAACAATAAAGGTGACCAAGATCAGTCCATATTCTTCGGCGGCAACCGCAATTATAAAATCTGTATGGGCATCGGGAAGGGACCATTTCACTTGCCCCTCCCCCACACCCACGCCCAGAAATCCACCCTCTTGAATGGCGTTAGCTGCATAACCAAGCTGGGTCCGCGGATCTAGATCTGGGGTTATAAACCCGTCAATACGGCGAGCAAAATGCTGAGACATCTTATAGGCAAAAAGCGCTCCTACCACCCCCGAACCTATGACCCCTGCGATCAAAAAAATCGGCGCCCCACCAACAAAATAAACCACTCCCCAACCAAATAAGATTAGGGCCGCTTGGCCAAAATCAGGCTGCATGGCCAAGAGACCCACAATAACTACTGCCAAAACAAATGAGATCAGCCTTCCAGGCGGGCCGTTAATGTCAAAAGACGCACCAATAAGCCAAGCGGCCAAAATGATGAAACCGGGTTTTACAAATTCCGAAGGTTGCACTGTTATAAAGCCAAGGTTTAACCATCGGACGGCCCCTTTTCCAAGATCAGTACCCAATGGGATCAGCGCCAAAAGCGCTATAAAGGCCCCTAAAAAACCCAGCGCACCCAAGCGGCGCAGCGTAGCAGGCGACATCATCGAGATCAAGACCATCACCACCATCGACAGGGTTCCAAAAAATACCTGCCGCTGCACATAATAAAAGGGCTCGAGATCATTTCGGGCGGCCAAAGGCACTGAGGCAGCAAGTCCTAGCAAAATGCCAATCGCAAATAGGATAAAAACAGCCGTAAACGACCACTTATCAATGGTCCGCCACCATCGTGGAATAACCGGCTCTCTTACCCGTGTGGGCATGAAACCATAGACCATTTCTGTCATGGAACCGCCTGTGTTGCCTGCGTTGCCTCTGCGCCCAAATGGGCAGTCCGATTTTTCGGATCTTTAACGACTATAGCGCTGATTTTTCCCTATGGCTAGAGGTTTGATGACCATAGCTTTGACCCTCGGCGACTTTAAAGTCTAGATATAGTACCTAAGCCTCCAAATAGGCCTGCACATGGGCTGCAAAATCGTCACCACGTTTTTCGAAATTATCATATTGATCAAAGCTGGCGGCGGCCGGCGACAGCAAAACCACATCCCCCGCTTTGGCATCGCGCACCGCAGCTTCCACGGCCTGTGCCATGGTGGTGCAAATCTCATATTGGGTTGCGCCCAGGCTTTGTGCAAAAGCGTGGGCCGCGTCACCGATCAAATAGGCCTTCACAACAGCCCCCAGATCATTGCTCAGGGCGGAAATACCCCCCTCTTTGGCTTGGCCGCCAGCGATCCAGCGGATATTTTCAAAAGCGGTAAGGGCTTTGCGTGCGCTGTCAACATTGGTCGCTTTGCTGTCATTAACAAACCGCACGCAATTTTTGGTGCCGATGGTTTGGCTGCGATGGGGTAGGCCCGCGAATGAGGCAAGCGCCGCCTCGATCTGCTTAGGCCCTACTCCCAATGCACGCAAGGCCGCATAAGCAGCGGCGGCATTTTGGTGATTATGAGCTCCTGGCAAACCTTGTACTTGGCGTAGATCTATCGAAGCCACCTGCTTACCACGGCGCCATTCCGCTAAAAAGCCTTTGCGCACAAAAACTGACCAAGCGAAATTGTCTAGCTTTTGACCCGATGAGATGCGAATGACACGGTCATCCGCCGCACTTGCCCCCAGTTGATTGGCCAGAAACTGCCCCTCAAGTTCATCAACGCCGATCACCGCGCGGTCGGGCCCACCTTCGGTAAACAAGCGCCGTTTCGCGGAAAAATAGCCCCCCATGCCTGCGTGGCGGTCCAGATGATCTGGCGAAAGGTTGGTGAAGACAGCCACATCAGGCGTCAGCGCGCGTGCCAGTTCGGTTTGATAGCTTGACAACTCAAGCACCACAACTTCGCCGTCCCGCGCAGGTTCAATATCCAAGACCCCACGGCCAATATTGCCCGCCAATTGCCAAGGGCGGCCCACCTCTTCTAAAATATGCGCAATCAGCGCCGAAGTGGTGGATTTCCCGTTTGCCCCCGTGACGGCAATCACCCGTGGGGCCGTTTCGTAATCATTCCAAGTTTCGGTAGCAAAAGACCGAAAGAAAAGCCCAATGTCATTATCTATCGCGACACCCAAGGCCAGCGCGCGTGCAATGACGGGATGGGGGGTGGGGTAAAGATGCGCAATCCCTGGGGAGACAATCAGCACCTCCACCCCATCAAAAGCACCATTTCGTGTAAAATCATGCAGGTTTAGCCCCTGCTCAAGCGCTTTGCCACGGGCTGTTTCGTGATCGTCCCAAGCCAAGACCATGGCCCCGCTCGCCTCAAGCGCTTTGGCCGCAGCCAAACCCGACCGCCCAAGACCCAACACGCCAACCACTTTACCGTCATAGCCCAAAATCGGAATCATTCATGCCCCTAGCATCTGTTATGCAACCAATAATTGTCCCTTAGCGGACTTTGAGCGTGGCCAAACCAATCATAGCCAAAATCAACGAGATGATCCAAAACCGGATCACAATCTGCGGCTCCGCCCAACCTTTTTTCTCATAGTGATGGTGAATAGGGGCCATCAAAAACACTCGTTTTCCAGTACGTTTGAAGTAAAGTACTTGAATGATGACCGACAAAGCCTCGACCACGAAAAGCCCCCCTACGATTGCCAAAACAATTTCATGTTTGGTGCAAATAGAAATGGCGCCCAAAGCGCCTCCCAAAGCTAAAGAGCCCGTATCTCCCATAAAGACTGCAGCGGGCGGCGCATTATACCATAAAAAGCCCAAGCCTGCGCCAAACAAAGCGGCGCAAAAGATCAAAATCTCACCCGTGCCAGGCACAAAATGTAGGCCCAAATATTCGGCAAAATTATAGTTCCCAACCAGATAGGAAATTACCCCAAAGGTGCCCGCAGCGATCATCACAGGCATAATCGCCAACCCGTCAAGCCCGTCGGTCAGGTTGACCGCATTCGCGGCCCCCACGATCACAATCATGCCAAAGGGCAAGAAGAAAAGCCCCATCGGGATCAGCAGATTTTTAAAGACGGGCAACGCCAATTGGTGAGTCAATTCTGGCGGATGAAAATAGCTGGCCCCATAGGTGGCCAAGGCCGCAATCACCAATCCCAAAAAAATGCGCAGCTTAGATGAGACGCCCTTAGTATTTTGCTTAGTCACTTTGGCATAATCATCGGCAAAACCGATCAAGCCAAACGCCGTCGTCACTCCAAGTACAATCCAAACATAAGGCGTATCAAGGCGCGCCCAAAGCAGGGTTGAAAAGATCAGAGCCGACAAAATCAAAAGCCCGCCCATCGTTGGGGTGCCCGCTTTGGCGAAATGACTGATTGGGCCATCATCGCGGATCGGCTGCCCTTTGCCTTGTTTGCGGCGTAGCAAGTTGATCAAAGGTTGCCCAAATATAAACCCAAAAATAAGCGACGTCGCAAAGGCTAAGCCCGCGCGAAAGGTGATATAGCGAAACAGATTGAAAAAATCGCCGCCGTCGGAAAATTGGGTCAGCCAATAAAGCATTATAAATCCTCTACCCCACTGTCTGGGGCTTCTTGTCCTAAGTTGCGCAGCGCCTCAACCATTAGGGCTACTTTACTGCCTTTTGACCCTTTAACCAGCACCACATCGCCCGCGTCAATCAGATGATGGGCGCGGGGCATTAATTCTTCGGGGGTTTCGACCCAAAGCCCGCGCTTTGTCGGTGGCAAAGCCTCATAAAGCGCACGCATGCGCGGGCCTACGCAATGCACGACATGCACGGCCGCCATCGCAGGCAAGGTTGCAATGGCGCAGTGCAAGGTCAGCTCTTCAGGGCCAAGCTCAAGCATATCGCCCAAAATGGCGATCCTACGGCCTTTGCGTAAGCGACCAACCCCATCCATCGGTTGATAAAGCGCCAAAACAGCTAGGCTTGCGGCCAGTGAGGCGGGGTTGGCGTTAAACGCATCATCGATCAGGGCGAAACTAAGATTCTCGGGCGCATCAATCCATATTTTTTGGGCCTGACCACGCCCTTGGACGGGTTTCCACTGGCCCAGATCCAGCGCGCTGACGGTCAAATCCAGCCCCAAGGCTTGGGCTGTGGCCAAAACCGCCAATGCATTGGCAACATAATGCTGACCGGGCGCTGCGATGCGCAGCATCAAAAGCCCTGCGGCGCTGTCTTTATAAGCGCTTTGGGGCGCGCAAATCACCTTTAAGGTTGATTGGTCTTGGGTCATTACCACATCTTGCGCGCGCCAAAGACTATGTGCGTCTGAGTGATCTGCGCCTTGCACCCCCTCCCCTGTTTCAAAGGTAAAGATCTGCGCGCTAGACGCGCGCGCCGCATCCAGAAACAGCGGGCTTTGCGCCAGGTCGCAAGGCACAATCGCCGCCCCATTCGGCCGCAGACCTTGAAAAATTGCGGCCTTTTCATAGGCAATTTCGGTGACACTGGCAAAGGCCTCGAGATGGGCGGCCGCTACTGTTGTGATCAGTGCCACATCCAAATTCGCCATCTGCGCCAAAGGTGCAATCTCACCAGGATGGTTCATCCCAATTTCAATGATCGCAAAATCCACATCTTGCGGCAAACGCGCCAAGGTCAGGGGCACGCCCCAATGATTGTTAAAGCTGGCCTCTGCCGCATGGGTCCTGCCCTGCCCTGAAAGGGTCTTGCGTAGCATCTCTTTGGTTGAGGTTTTGCCCGCAGAGCCCGTCACCCCAATGACCCGCGCCCGCGTTCGCGCACGCCCGGCGCGACCCAAATCCTCTAGCGCTGTCTGGACATTTTTGACCAAAAGCAAAGGCGTATCAGCACCAAGCCCTGCAGGTATATAAGAAACCAGCGCCGCCGTCGCCCCTTTTTCAAAGGCGGAAGCTACAAAATCATGCCCGTCGCGCTGATCTGAAAGCGCGATGAACAGATCTCCCTTTGTAAGGCTACGCGTATCAATAGACAGGCCGCTAGCCTGCCAAGCGCCACCCAAAACTCGGCCCTGCGTGGCACTGGCCGCTGCGTCTGAGGTCCAAAGTACTGTCATCGTATAATCCCGTCCAGGGCCGCAACAGAAATACTGGCCTGTTCAACATCGTCAAAAGGGTAAATATCGCCGCCTATAACTTGGCCCGTTTCATGGCCCTTGCCTGCAATCAAAAGCGCGTCCCCTGGCCCTAAAGTATCAACCCCGCGCAAGATTGCCTCGGCGCGGTCACCCACTTCGGCGGCTAGGGGGCAGGCCTCAAGTATGGCGGCGCGTATCTGCGCGGGCGGCTCAGAGCGTGGATTATCATCTGTCACAAAGACCATATCGGCATAAAGCGCTGCGGCGTGGCCCATCAAGGGGCGTTTGGTACGGTCGCGGTCGCCACCTGCTCCAAAGACCAAAACGATGCGCCCCATCACATGCGGGCGCAGCGCCAAAAGTGCGGTTTCAAGCGCGTCAGGCGTATGGGCATAATCGACAAATACTAAAGCACCATTGGACCGCACACCTGCGCGCTGCATGCGCCCGCGCACCCCAACAAGGCGCGGTAAAGCGGCCATCACCTCGCCCACGGGGGCACCGGATCCGATGGCAAGCCCCGCCGCAAGGGCCGCATTTTCTGCTTGAAATCCGCCGATTAGCGGCAAATAGGCCTGATAAAGACGCGCGCCCCATTCAAAACGCACCTCTTGTCCACCCGCATCAAAGCGCTGCGCCAAAAGGCGAAGATCGCAGCCATCAGAACGGCCAACGCGGATAATCCTTTGGCCACGCGCTTGCACGATTTGGGCAATATCAGCGCCGCGCGGATCGTCCATATTGATCACAGCCGCACCATCATCGGGCAAAACCCGATCAAAAAGCCCTGCTTTTGCTCTGAAATAAGCGTCAAAACTTTGGTGATAATCCAGATGATCTTGGGTGAAATTGGTAAAAGCCGCTGCGCGCAGCTTCACGCCATCAAGACGCGCTTGGTCAAGCCCGTGGCTTGAGGCCTCCATTACTGCATGGGTCACATGCAGTTCGGCCGCGCGGGCAAGCATCTTATGTAGGGTAACGGGCTCGGGGGTGGTGTGAGGGGATGGAGCGGTAAAGGCCCCTTCAACGCCCGTGGTGCCTATATTGATCGCCTCATACCCTAAGGCTGACCAAATCTGGCGAGTAAAACTTGCAACCGAGGTCTTGCCATTGGTCCCAGTGACGGCGGCCATGGTCTTAGGCTGCGCTCCAAACCAAAGGGCGGCAGTCATGGATAGGGCTGCACGGGGGTCTTGGGCGACGATCAGGGCTGCGCCCGCCTCCTCGACCATGGCTTGCACTTTTGCGGCCCCTTGGGCATCAATTAGAATTGCAGCGGCTCCATTTTTAAGCGCCATTGGCACGAAATCCGCACCGTGCGCTGTCCGACCCTGAAGGGCTGCGAAAAGATGACCCTGCGCCACAAGTCGGCTGTCGACACTTAGGCCTGTGACCATCACAGATTTGCGGTCTTTGGCGGTCAGCCCCAGCTCTGATAGCAGTTTCATGAGCTGGTCATCCTTATAATTGACACCCTATTGGTTGATCGACCCGGTTATCACCGCTTTGACAACAGTTTCTTGCGCCAAGTCAAGGTCTGGCCGAAGCCCCAACAAAGGCGCCACGCGGCGAATAATTTCGCCCGCGACGGGCACGGCCGTATAGCCCGCGGTGCGCCTTGGTTTGGGACCTGTGTTATCGACAGGCTCATCCAAGGTGACAATCAAAACATATTTGGGTTTATTGGCAGGAAACAAGCTTGCGAATGTGTTGATAACACGGTTTTTATAATAGCCACCTTGCGGATTTGGCTTGTCGGCGGTTCCGGTTTTACCTGCGACCTGATAGCCATCAACATCAGCAAATGTTGCGGTGCCGCGGGTGACCACGCCGCGCAACATGCCCACCGCTTGGGCGGCGCTTTTTTCAGACAGAATGCGCGGCATATTTTCAAGAGGGTGATCGCGTAGCAATGAGGGTCGCACCAAAATGCCACCATTGGCAATGGTTGAATAAGCCGCCGCCAAATGGAGCGGGCTGGTCGCAATCCCATGTCCGTAAGAGGCGGTGATGGTGGTGATTTCAGACCAGTTTTTGGGCACCAAAGGATAGGTGCCGCGCGCCTCGGACAATTCAACCGGGCTGAGATCTAAAAGACCAAGCGACTGCAAAAACGCTTTTTGACGTTCGGCACCAATTTCAAGGGCAATATGCGCCGTCCCAACATTTGAGGATTTTGCAATCACATCCGCTACAGACAAAAGGGGGCCGTAGTTCTTTCCCTCATATTCACTGATCCGAAAGCGGCCCCAAGTCATGGGCGCGTCGGCGTCAACCATCGTGTCGGGGGTGACCAAGCCCAGCTCAAGCGCTTGGGCAACAGCAAAGATTTTGAAAGTCGAGCCCAGCTCATAAACCCCTTGCACGGCGCGGTTGAAAAGCGGGCTTAACGCAGGATCATTGCCCAAGATTGGGCGCGGACGGTCGTTGGGATCAAAATCAGGCAAAGAGACCAGGCTGATCACTTCCCCCGTATCCACATCCATCAAAACCGCCGCGGCTCCTTTGGCGTCCAGCATTGTCATCCCCGAAGCCAAAACCTCGGCCACGGCGTCTTGCACGGTCAAATCAATGGACAAGGCCACGGGCTGATTGCTTAAACTTGGGTCACGCAAACTGCTATCTAGCGCATATTCCAGACCCGCCATACCAATGACTTGGGCCGCATTCACGCCTTCTTGGCCAAAGCTGGCCCCGCCTAAAATATGTGCGGCAAGGCGCCCATTGGGGTAAAGGCGCATCTCGCGCGGACCAAACAGCAAGCCCGGATCTCCAATATCATGCACCGCTTGCATCTGCTCGGGCGATAAGACTTTGCGCAGCCATAAAAAACTGCGCCCGTCGGTAAAACGGCGCTCAAGATCAGCGACTTTGAAATCTGAAAAAATCAGAGCCAGCTCTTTGGCCACACGCACAGGGTCGATCATATCTTTGGGGTGAGCGTAAAGTGCATGGGTCACCATATTGGTGGCCAGCATTCGCCCGTTGCGGTCGGTCAGATCAGCGCGACCTGCTGAAATGCCGCTTTCCGCACCTGCAAGACGCGGCTCAACCGGCTCCGAGGCGGCCAACATCCCCATACGAACTACAATCGTGGCAAAGGCCGCAAAAAACGCCAGCGCCAAAACCGCCAACCGCAATTGCGAGCGCCCCTTGGTGCTTTCGCGCATTATATCATGGCGCTTGGCTAGATTGTCGCGCTCGATCATGTCGGGGTTTTGCCCTGCTTGACGGGCCAAAAGAATCTGGGCTAGGGGGCGCAAGGGTGTGCGGATCATGGTTTTGGTGCTCCAACCTCGGTTGGGGCTGTTAGGGTTTGCAACTCGATCATATCCACGGTCATTTGCGACATATCGGACGGGGGCGCTTGATAAAGGGCCACACGCGCCAAATCGCCGAATTGGTCAGGGGTCATGGGTAAAAGCTGCAAACGGTCAAAGTTCAACGCGGTCAGGTCGCGCAGCCGTGCGGGGCGGTTCAAATAGGCCCATTCGGCTTTTTGTACAGAAATCGACTCACGCAGATGGGCGATGTCTGCGCGCAAGACGTTGACTTCTTTCATACCATGCTGGGTCGCGTAATTTTCGCGATAGGCCCAAAAGGCCAAAGCCATGACGCAACAAAAGGTCAAAAGATAAAGTAATGGGCGCATTAACGATATCCTTTCTTTGGCAATTGCGGCACGCCCAAATGGGCATAATCAATGGCCTGAGCTGCGGCCGTCGTGCGCCGCCCTGCCCGCAATTTAGCAGAGCGTGATCTAGGGTTTAGCGACAGCTCATCTGCATCCGCCGTAATGGCCGAGCGGTTGATCAGCTGATAGCGCGCTGTCTCCTCTGCGCGCGCGGGCGCATAGCGATTTGACTGCGAATCGCGCCCTGCAGCCGCTTGAAAGTAGCGTTTTACAATGCGATCTTCGAGCGAATGAAAGGTCACAACCGCCAAAACTCCGTTTGGAGCCAAGGCGCGCTCGGCTGCGGCAAGCCCATCGGCCAGATCGGAAAATTCGGTATTCACAGCAATGCGCAAAGCCTGAAAGCTACGAGTGGCAGGGTGACTTTGATTTGGTTTGGGGCGCGGTAAACAGCCCGAGACAATGTCGGCAAGCTGCAAGGTCGAGGTGATGGCGCCGCGCTCACGCGAAGCAACGATAGCGCGCGCGACGCGACGCGATGCGCGCTCTTCGCCGTAGTGAAACAAAATATCGGCAAGCTGCGTTTCGTCTGCGCCATTTACCAGATCTGCGGCACTGTCGCCCGATTGGCTCATGCGCATATCCAAAGGCCCGTCACGCATAAAGGAGAATCCCCGCTCGGCGAGGTCAAGCTGCATGGATGAGACACCCAAATCCAGTACAATTCCATTTAATAAAACATCGCTATAACTGTCAAGTTGCGCAAAATTGCCCGCCTGAAGGCGCAAACGCGCACCATAGCTGGGTAACCAATCTTGCGCCATCTCAAGCGCCAGCGGGTCACGATCAACGCCAATGACGGATGCCGCCCCCGCCTCTAGCAAGGCGCGCGCATAACCGCCTGCGCCAAAGGTGCCATCCAACCAATGCCCCCCAATCGGGCCTACTGTGTTCATAATTGAGCCAATTAGCACCGGAATGTGCGGCGCGCGATCGGGGTCTAGATCGCGGGGAGTTTTACTCATGCGCCATCTAGGGTCGCCCCTTCATGGGGCGGCAAAAGTGACAAAATATCTGCATCCGCCGAAAGCAAAGCCTGATCTGCGCGCGCCATCTCAGCTAGGGCCTGATCATAGCGGCTCGATTTCCAGATTTGAAACGTATCAAGCGCGCCCGCAAAAACCGCTTCGACCCCTGATTTCAGATCATCAGGTGACAGGGCGATTTTATCGCGGCCCTTAGAAGGTAAAACAATGCGGCCATCTTCGTCGATCTCAACCGTCAGCGAGAGGGTAATCAAATTACGCTCAAGCAAACGGCGGGCTTGGCTGCCACGCGGCAGGCGGGCGATCTGCCCCTCAAGCAGCTGCATTCCAATGATTGTGTAACATTCTAAAAAGTCACGTCGCTCATCGCCGTACACCAGCACAAAACGCGGGCGGTTTGAGGTGGCAAAATTAGGGTCCCCCGCCTCCAAGACACGGCGAAAAGGCGCTGGGATCGAAACCCGCGCTTTGCTGTCAACCCTTTGGTTGAATTCGCCTCTGAATGCCTCCGACACGATGCCGCCCTGTCTTGCAGGCGCCCCTAAGCCTGCTTAAATTGAAAACGGCGGATCGTGCGGCTGCTACTGCCCACTCCGCCGTCAAGCCCCAAGTCAGGCATCCACTGCGCATCTACTCCGGGGAAGAAGGCCCGCGCAGTGGATTTTTAAGATGGTGGCAGTGCCTGTATGTAACCTGCCCGGTCGGGTCTTGACGCCCTTAAATTCGAACCTGCCATCATCTTAACTTTAAGATGTCATGGGATTTCATGGAACGCAAACCTTTTTTTCAAAAAACTAGCGCTATTGAATGTTCTAATAGAAAAATACAGGCTATTTTCAAGAAAAAATTACAAGCATTAAACGTAATATATGATTATATTACAAATACTTAAATTAAAATTCAAAGATTTTCCCATTATTTCCCAGAAATCTATTAATTATGTAGATTTTAGGATTAAAGCACTGACCAAAGCGCCAGACATGCCGCTGAGGCGGTACAAAAAGCAAGAGCTCGCCAAAATATTGGCCGTTCTTGATTTAAATCATAATTATTTTAGACCAGAAACTTAGGTTCAGCACGCATTTTCAGACCTGTCCCGCGCAATCCCATCCAGTCTAAGCCATGCCGCCTGCAATCAGTCTTTTTGCCAAATGCGCATAGGCTTCTGCCATCACACTGTCGCCCGCCGCAATAGGCGTGCCATTATCGCCCGCAAGTCGCGTGTCTAAATCTAAGGGCAAGGCCCCTAAGAAGGGCAGACCTAGACGCTCGGCCTCTTGCACAACACCGCCATGGCCAAAGATATGGGCCTCATTCCCGCATTCGGGGCAAATATAATGCGACATATTCTCGATCAAGCCAAGAACAGGTGTCTTGAGCTTTTGAAACATATCCAAGGCTTTGCGCGCGTCCAGCAAGGCCACATCTTGAGGGGTCGAGACGACGATTGCTCCCGTTAATTCGGTGCGCTGACAAAGTGTCAGCTGAATGTCGCCCGTGCCAGGTGGCAGGTCGATCAGCAAAATATCAAGCTCGCCCCATTGCACTTGTGTCAAAAGTTGTTGCAAGGCCCCCATGATCATAGGGCCTCGCCAGATCACCGCCTCATCAGCCTTGAGCATCAAGCCGATCGACATCACCGTCACCCCATGCGCCTGCAGGGGGATGATGATCTTGCCGTCGGGGCTTGCGGGACGCTGCGAGACACCCATCATGCGCGGCTGGCTGGGCCCGTAAATATCAGCATCCAAAAGCCCCACGCGCCGCCCCTGACGCGCTAAAGCCACCGCAAGGTTAGACGAGACGGTGGACTTACCAACCCCCCCCTTCCCCGAGGCAATGGCGATAATATGGTCAACCCCCGTCACCCGCGCAGCCCCACCCGCCTGTGGCGTGGGGTGTTGGCCAATTTTAAGCGCAGGGGGCGCTCCAGCAGACGCGGGCGCCTTGGCGGCGGGTGCCGTTGGCCCATGCGCTGTAAAGACCAGCTGCACCGACTGTACGCCCGCGGTGGCAGTTAAAAGCGCTGTGATCTGATCTTTCAAAAGTACGTAAAGGCGGGCTTGCTCTGACGTGGGGGCTTCAACCACGAAACGCACCAGACCGTCGGTCACATCAAGGGCACGAATCACATCGCGGCTCACCAAGGTTCCACCATCGGGTAAAGCGACCGTATCCAATAAAGCCAAAACATGTTCGCGACTTAGGGGCATTCATAAATCCTTTATATTCATTGCAGAAATGGGTGTTTTTGGGCAAATAACAAGGTCGTTTTTCACGCTGCAATATTTTTAGGCGAAATTTTAAGGCCTTGACCGGAATCCGTCAGTCAAGCCATGCACTTGCTGCATAGCAGCATTGATCAATCAGTGGATTGTGCGCACGCAGCAATAGCGACATATTAAACCCATCCAAAGATAAAACGCAATCCGGCGCACAACCTAACGATAAGAAAGAAAAAGGCAATTATGGCATTTGTACAATCAACTCATGTAGCTAATTTTGGCATTTATGATCGTTTGAGCGCTGCACTAAGCTCCGTCAAAGTGGCCCTGCAACGCCGAGCCATTTTCTCGCAAACGATCCGTGAATTGCAAAACCTAAGCAACCGCGAATTGGCAGACATCGGCATCAACCGCACAGACATTCATCGCATCGCGATGGACGCGGCTTTTGGCCCAAACTTAAAATAGAATAGCAAGGCCATACCTCCTCCCGGGGCTGCGCTCTTAGCGACAATATCTATCTCCTCCCATATATTGCCGCGCTTTTGTTCGAAGCTTTGGCTTCACCCTGTTACACTGGCTTTACCTCCTCCCAAGGTCAGTGGTTAGTGCGGCGGCCTTTACCTCCTCCCAAAGGTCGCCGTTTTTTAAATAGAAAAGCCACGCTGTAAATAGCGTGGCTTTTTTTCTGTTTGGACGGGCGGTTGCGCTAGAAGGGTACGTCTTTACTTTGGGCGAGCACCACAAATCGGGCCACCACTTTCTTCGTGCCTGCTTTTTCAAAAGCAATATCAAGCTTATCAGCGTCAATAGCCACCACAGAGCCATAGCCGAATTTTTCGTGAAAAATTCGCTGGCCAAGGGCAAAGGGATTGGCCACTTTGGCGTCAATGGTCACAGCGGGAGTTTTGCGCTGGGGCGCGTAACCTTGCAGGCGTTTCCAACCGGGCGAGTTATAGACATCGGCCGAGGCAGCGCGCGCTTCGACCTGAGCGCCGCCACCGTAACCCGCATTCATCCCTGCCACACCATAAGCCCCGCCGTAAAGACCGGGGGGCGTTAACACATCCACATGTTCGGGCGGCAATTCATCAATAAACCGCGACGGCAGCGACGCTTGCCACTGGCCATAGACCCGCCGATTGGCCGCAAATGAGATGGTGCAGAGCATTTCAGCGCGGGTGATGCCCACATAGGCCAAGCGGCGCTCTTCCTCGACGCCTTTTTGACCAGTTTCGTCCATCGAACGTTGGCTTGGGAAAAGGCCATCTTCCCAGCCTGGCAAAAACACCACCGGAAACTCTAACCCTTTGGCAGCGTGCAACGTCATGATCGAAACTTTTTCAACATGATCTTCGGTCTCATTTTCCATGACCAACGAGACGTGCTCTAAAAACCCTTGCAGATTTTCGAACTGCTCCAATGCCTTAACCAGCTCCTTCAAATTATCAAGCCGCCCCGCCGCCTCGGGAGTTTTGTCAGCCATCCACAGGCCCGTATAACCAGACTCGTCTAAAATGACTTCCGCCAAGGCAATATGGGCGGATTTTTCTATGCTGTTTTGATCAACAATGATTTGCCTTTGCCACCGGGTCAGCCCTTCAACGAAAAGCTGCAGCTGCAGGGCCCCTTTTCCGCCCAAAGCCCCGTCGGCCAAAACAAGCTTTGCCCCTTCGAAAAGCGACACGCCGCTCGCGCGCGCATAGAGTTGGATCGTTTGTTGCGCCTTGTCGCCCAAGCCGCGCTTGGGCGTGTTAATAACACGTTCAAACGCCAAATCATCGTCGCCCGAGACGGCCAAACGAAAATAGGCCATCGCATCGCGGATCTCGAGCCGTTCATAAAAGCGGGGGCCACCAATGACGCGGTAAGGCATGCCAATTGTCAAAAACCGATCTTCAAAGGCGCGCATCTGATGACTGGCGCGCACCAAAATGGCCATATTCTCGGGCGATTGGCGGTCCATGCCGCGAGCACCACGTTGCAGATCTTCGATCTGATCCCCAATCCAACGCGCTTCCTCTTCGCCGTCATAATGGCCGATCAATCGCAGCTTTTCACCGTCATCGCGATCAGTCCAAAGGGTTTTGCCAAGGCGACCCTGATTGACCGCTATCACCCCCGAGGCGGCGGCCAAAATATGCGGGGTAGAGCGGTAGTTTTGCTCTAACCGTACGACTTTTGCGCCGGGGAAGTCAGTTTCAAAGCGCAAAATATTGCCCACTTCGGCCCCGCGCCAGCCATATATAGACTGATCATCATCACCCACGCAGCAAATATTGCGGTGAGCTTTGGCCAATAGGCGCAGCCATAAATATTGCGCCACATTGGTGTCTTGATATTCGTCCACCATAATATAACGAAAGAAATTTTGATATTGCGCCAAAATATCGCTGTGATTTTGCAAAATAATAACCACATGCAACAGAATATCGCCAAAATCGACAGCGTTCAGCGTGCGCAACCGCTCTTGATAGGCGCCGTAAAGGGCGACGCCGCGCCCGTCGTAATGCGACGCCTCAGATGCCGGGACCGTTTTGGAAGTAAAGGCGCGGTTTTTCCACCCGTCAATCAGGCCCGCCAACATGCGCGGCGGCCATCGTTTTTCATCAATTTTTTCAGCTTGAATCAGCTGCTTTAGTAAGCGTAATTGATCATCCGTATCCAAAATGGTAAAACTGCTTTTCAACCCCACAAGTTCGCTATGGCGGCGCAAAATCTTGACCGAGATCGAGTGAAACGTGCCCATCCAAGGCATACCCTCAACCGTTTGGCCCAACATTTGACCCACGCGATTTTTCATCTCGCGGGCAGCCTTGTTGGTAAACGTCACGGCCAAGATCTGGTTGGGCCGCGCCTGCCCAGTGGTCAGCAAATGCACTATCCGCGCCGTAAGCGCCTTTGTCTTACCCGTGCCCGCTCCTGCCAACATCAACACAGGTCCTTCAAGCACCAAAACCGCTTCGGCCTGCTCCGGGTTCAACCCTTCAAGATAAGGGGCGGGACGCGACGCCATCGCCCTTTGCGAAAGCGAAAGCGCTGACGTGTTAGGCTCTTGGGTCGGTTCAAAGGGAAAATCATCGTTGTTCATTGGTTCTTTATAGCGATTATTTTAAAAGTAGAAAGAATTGTTCTTTATTTGTTCTAAAAATTATTTAAATAAATCCATTTCCATCACCCGATGCACGCATTTAGGGAATTTACCCCACAAAATGCTGCTTTTGCAAAATAATACTTGCGCTGCGTTGCAGCGAAACTAAGCTACCTCACAAATCTGTTACATCGATCAATGGAGTAAACATGGCCCATTTCAAGAAAATACTAGTTGCCAACCGTGGTGAAATTGCGATCCGCGTAATGCGTGCAGCCAATGAGATGGGCAAGAAAACCGTCGCGGTTTATGCTCGGGAAGATAAACTCTCGTTGCACCGCTTTAAAGCGGATGAGGCTTATGTGATTGGTGAGGGCCTGTCCCCTGTAGGTGCTTATTTGGCAATTGATGAGATCATTCGCGTGGCTAAACTGTCAGGCGCAGACGCTATTCACCCAGGTTATGGGCTTTTGTCAGAAAATCCTGATTTTGTCGATGCCTGCGATGCAGCGGGCATTACCTTTATAGGCCCCAAGGCAGAGACTATGCGCGCATTGGGCGATAAGGCCTCAGCGCGTCGGGTGGCGATGGCGGCTGGCGTGCCCGTCATTCCCGCAACCGAGGTGTTGGCAGATGATTTTGACACAATCCGCGCCGAGGCGCAAAGCCTAGGTTTTCCTTTGATGCTCAAAGCATCTTGGGGCGGCGGCGGGCGTGGGATGCGACCGATCATGAATGTACAAGAGTTGGAGGATAAAGTAAGTGAAGGCCGCCGCGAAGCAATTGCCGCCTTTGGCAATGGCGAAGGCTATTTGGAAAAAATGATCCTACGCGCCCGCCATGTCGAGGTGCAGATCTTGGGCGATAGCCACGGCAATATCTTTCACCTATATGAGCGCGACTGCACCGTACAACGGCGTAATCAAAAAGTGGTAGAACGCGCTCCGGCCCCCTATCTCACCGATGCCCAGCGCGCCGAAGTCTGTGATCTGGGGCGACGTATCTGCCAGCATGTGAATTACGAATGCGCCGGCACCGTTGAGTTTTTGATGGATATGGACAACGATAAATTCTATTTTATCGAGGTAAATCCGCGCGTGCAGGTCGAACATACTGTGACAGAAGAAGTCACGGGCATTGACATCGTGCAGTCGCAAATTCGCATTTCAGAAGGGGCTACGCTGTTTGAAGCCACAGGGGCCAAAAGCCAAGATGAGATAAGCCTATCAGGCCATGCGCTGCAATGCCGCGTCACCACAGAAGATCCACAAAATAATTTCATTCCGGATTATGGCCGCTTAACGGCCTACCGCTCAGCCACTGGTATGGGTATCCGCCTTGACGGCGGCACCGCCTATGCGGGGGGGGTGATTACGCGCTATTATGACAGTTTGCTGGTCAAAGTGACCGCTTGGGCCCAAACGCCGGAAAAGGCCATTGCCCGCATGGACCGCGCCTTGCGCGAGTTTCGCATTCGGGGCGTGTCTACCAATATTGCATTTGTAGAAAATCTGCTTAAACATCAGACGTTCCTAAACAATACCTATACCACCAACTTCATTGATACGACACCAGATCTATTCAACTTCAAAAAGCGCCGTGACCGTGCTACCAAGATCTTGACCTATATTGCCGATATCACGGTAAACGGGCACCCCGAAACGGCAGGGCGCGCCAAGCCGCGTGCAGATTTGCCGCAAGCAAAAGCTCCCGCAAGCACTACATCCCCCGCCTATGGCACCCGCACTCTGCTCGAAGAAAAAGGCCCTCAAGCGGTGGCCGATTGGTTGGCCGCACAAACCAAAGTTCTGATCACCGACACAACCATGCGCGACGGGCCACAATCTTTGCTGGCCACGCGGATGCGCTCGATCGATATGATCAAAGCGACGCCCGCTTACGCGGCCAATTTACCGCAGCTTTTTTCGGTGGAATGTTGGGGCGGGGCCACCTTTGATGTGGCTTATCGTTTTTTGCAAGAATGTCCCTGGCAGCGCCTACGCGATATTCGTGAAAAGCTACCTAATGTGATGACCCAAATGCTGTTCCGTTCGTCCAACGGGGTGGGTTATACAAATTACCCCGACAATGTCGTGCAAGCCTTTGTGCGCCAAGCCGCCAAAACGGGGGTTGATGTTTTCCGGGTGTTTGATGCCTTGAATTGGGTTGAAAATATGCGCGTGGCCATGGACACGGTGCTTGAGGAAAACAAGCTTTGCGAAGCCTCAATCTGCTACACGGGCGACATCCTAGATCCTGACCGCTCGAAATATAACTTGGCCTATTATGTGGCCATGGGGAAAGAACTCCGCGAGGCTGGCACCCATGTATTGGGCCTTAAAGACATGGGCGGACTTTTAAAACCTGCTGCAGCACGCGTCTTAGT
>ERZ889217.385-NODE-385-length-27902-cov-18.213129_pt1 | contig 27902 bp, 25 predicted proteins | sample MGYA00521098_ERZ889217 | MGnify/ENA primary metagenome ERZ889217 (study PRJEB32303, sample SAMEA104408613) | aquatic metagenome | biome: Brackish water; feature: Pelagic; material: water | place: Baltic Sea | collected 2014-06-10T22:04:00 | depth 2,362 m ... | reverse complement strand
TTCGGTTCGCGCGAAGCAATAACATCGCTGAAACTTTACAAAATTTAAATCAACGTGGCTTCGCAGTGCTTGCTCTCACTCCAAACAGATTGGCTACAGATTTATCTGAAGTTGTGCTCGAACCAAATAGACCCCGAGCACTTGTGTTCGGCTCTGAGCGTGCTGGCCTTAGTGATGAGGCTTTGGTAAGCGCCAACTATCAAGTACGAATCGAAATGAACCCTGCGATTGACTCGCTCAATGTTGCAGCCGCAGCTGCGATTGCGTGTTACGCGCTGCGCTAACTCGCGCTAACTTGCGCTAGCGCGGATATTCGGCCGAAGAAATTGGTAACCCTGTGTCGTTTCGCAAGTGCTCAGCAGCCTTGACAAAATAATCAGTGAGTTCTTGGCGAATTAACTCGTCTTGAGACAACTCATCAACGGCAGTCAACATATGAAATAGCCATTGATCACGCTCTACTGGTCCGATTCGAAAAGTCATGTGACGCATTCGTAATTTTGGGTCGCCGCGGTTTTCGTTGAACATCGGCGGCCCTCCCCAATATTGGGCGAGAAACCAAGTGAGATGAAGCCGCGCTTTCTCTAAATCATTTGGTTCGGCGTATAAAACTATTAAAACGGGGTCAACAACAACACCTTCATAGAACCGATCAACAAGTTGCTCAAAGAATGGCAGTCCTCCGACACGCTCAAACAGCGAGTTACTTGAACTCAGGATCTTGCCAGTCTGGAAAAATATTTGGCATATCAGTCGACACATTCATCGTGAAATTAGCCGCGCGCTTTTCTAGAAAACTGGTCACTCCTTCACGCGCGTCGGCAGAACTTCCGCGTTGCATGATGCCTCGTGATTCTGCGCGATGGGCTTCCATTGGGTGCGTTGCGCCAAGCATTCGCCATAACATTTGTCGCGACATCGCAACAGATACCGGTGCCGTGTTGTCGGCAATCTCAGATGCGATCGCACGGGCGGCTGAAAGCAAATCTTCTGGGGCGTGAACGCTTCGTACCAGACCAGATTCTTTGGCCTCGTCCGGGCTAACCATTCGTCCGGTAAAAACCCACTCGGTCGCTCGAGAGATACCTACAACACGGGGCAAAAACCAAGACGAGCAGGCTTCAGTAACGATGCCGCGACGGGCAAATACAAAACCGAATTTTGATGTGTTGCTGGCCAAACGAATGTCCATCGGCAAAGTCATTGTCACGCCAACGCCAACTGCCGGACCATTGATCGCACCAATAACGGGTTTTTTACTGTTAAAGATTCGCAACGAAACAAGACCACCACCATCACGCGGTACTCCACGCACGCCTTGCACATCACTGCCACCACGACTGAAAGTTTCTCCACCCAGCGAGAGATCTGCTCCTGCACAAAATGCACGTCCGGCGCCAGTGACTATCACCGCGCGAACATCGTCATTTGCGTCTGTCAAATCAAACGCGGCGACAATTTCGTGCAACATCGTGTTCGTAAAAGCATTCAATTTCTCTGGACGGTTGAGTGTGATGGTCGCGATATTCTCGCTGACGCTAAATTCAATTTGCGAAAAATCGTTTATATCTGCCATGCAGTTATTTAAACATCAAGAAAGCGCGTTGCAGCAATCGCTGAGCCAACAGCGCCGACTACCGCACCAATGCCCAACAAAATCAGCATGACTGATGTCAAATAGCTACTCGGCACGATCAACGAACTGATTCCAGTGCCAGGTTTAAAACCAGCCACGCCACTTGACCACGCAGAATTCAATGCCCACAGTCCGCCACATGACACGATGCCACCCAACAAACCTTGCAGTAATCCCTCCAACATAAACGGAATACGGATAAACCAGTTTGTTGCGCCGACTAGTTTCATCACTTCAATTTCTCGACGGCGAGCGAACATCGCAGTTCGAATCGTGTTCCAGATCAAACCGACTGCAACGACCAGAAGAACCAGAGACATTACGAGTGTGACAACCCGGATGAAATTTGAAAGCGTCGAAATCACTTGAAACTCATCTTCCGCCAAAGCCACTGCTTCAACCCCGGGAAGCGTGCGATATTGATCGCTTAGCGAACGAACGAGCGTCGGGTCGTCAGAAAGCGGCACCACTTTAAACTGTGTCGGGATCGATTCAGGGGTTAAAAGACTCAGCGTTACCGGGTCACCCACGAAAATTCGTTTGGCCTCTTCATAACTTTCGGATTTATTGAGATACGTCAATTTGCTGACGTCAATAATCGTCGGCGACGCTCTGAGCACAGAGTCAATCAAAGTAATTTGCTCTGCAGAGGCATCGCTGCGTACGAACACAATCATCTCTACGTCACCGCGCCACTGAACAAGTAAATTTTCGAATGCCCTTTGAACTAAAAACGTGGTACCGACGAGCAAAAGCGAAACTGCAGAAGTCAAAATAGCCGCCGCCGTGAGAGTTAGGTTTCGTCTGAAACTCGCCCACGTCTCGCGCACTGCATAACCGATTCGCGAAAACATCTATTCGTACACTCCGCGCTCTTGGTCACGGACAATGACTCCGTTATCGAGTTGAATAACTCGGCGTCGCATCGCATTAACAACTCGGTGATCATGAGTCGCCATTACTACTGTCGTGCCGGTTTCGTTGATTTCATCCAGCAGACTCATGATGCCTTCACTCGTCGTCGGGTCAAGGTTGCCTGTTGGCTCATCAGCCAACAAGATCAAAGGGCGATTGACGAACGCCCGCGCAATTGATACGCGCTGTTGTTCACCACCCGATAACTGCTCTGGAAACCGTTCGCGTTTACCCGCCAAGCCGACAAGCTCTAGCACGATCGGCACTTGACGCTCAATAACGTGACGCGGTTTTCCGATCACTTCAAGGGCGAACGCCACATTTTCGAAGACCGTCTTGTTCAACAAAAGTTTGTAATCTTGAAACACATTGCCCATGGTTCGGCGCAAATGCGGCACACGCGATGCCGGGAGTTCATTGATGTTTCGACCAGCAACCCAGACATCGCCATGCTCAGGTTGCTCTTGGCGATTCATCAACCTCAGCAACGTTGATTTGCCAGAACCAGATGGGCCAACCAAAAACACGAACTGGCTTTTTGGAATATCGAAAGACGCTTCTCTGACGGCAACAGAATCTTTGCCGTAGATTTTCGTCACGTTTTCAAGACGAATCATTGCGCCAAACTTAGCATTTTGCGACAGCCGACACCTTTAAGTAATTATTTTGCATTGTCCTGCATCTCTTTATCTGAGCGACGCCACCTTAAGTAGCCCTCCATAAATTGATCAAGATCGCCGTCTAAAACTGCTGTGACATTGCCTGTTTCAACATTGGTTCGAAGATCTTTGACCATTTGATAAGGCTGCAAAACATATGAACGAATTTGACTCCCCCAACCAACTTGCGCTTGCTTGCCCGCAATTTGCGAAAGTGCCGCAGCGCGCTCTTCTTCGTCTTGAGCGATAATCATCGCCTTTAGTCGCTTTAATGCACTTTCACGATTTTGCAATTGACTTCGCTCTTGTTGCGACGAAGCAACAAGCCCAGTTGGTTCATGAATTAAGCGAACCGCTGAAGAGGTTTTGTTAACGTGCTGTCCACCGGCGCCCGACGCACGAAACACCTCCATGCGAATATCGCTTTCATTAATTTCAAGTTCTGCTTGATCTAAAATTGGCCAGATCTGCACAAGTGCAAAACTCGTTTGCCGTCTGCCTTGATTATCAAACGGACTAATTCGCACAAGTCGGTGCGTGCCACGTTCGCTCGTCAAAAGTCCATAGACATATCTTCCACGAATCGTGACATCTGCCGAGAGAATGCCCGCCTCAGTGCCGATTGAAATATCGCCAATTTCAAAACCAAAACTCTTTAACTCAGCCCATCTGCGATACATTCGCAGCAACATTTCGCTCCAGTCTTGGGCGTCAACACCGCCGTCTTTGGCGTTGATCTGCAAAATCGCGTCGCAAGCATCGTGCTCGCCGGTGAACATGCTGCGCATTTCAAGTAGATCAAGTTTTGAACGACAAGCCGCCACGCCACTTTCTAGTTCAGGCTCTTGTGAAGCATCATCTGCTTCGCGAGCAAGGTCGTGCAGCACAAACAAGTCATCAAGAGTGTTTGATAGAAGATCGAACTCGTCTAAATCAGATTTAACGGCAACATACTGCGAGTTAATTTCTTTGGCATGGTCTTGATCGTTCCATAAGTCAGGTTTTGCGACTTCAACTTCTAACTCGATCAATAACCCGCGCGAGGTTTCTACATTGAGATATTTTGCGGCTTCGTCTACGCGTTTGCGGAGTTCACCGAGTTCTGTGGAGAAATCTTTCATAGTTGATATTTGATCTGATATTTAATGCGACAGTTGGTTGCAGGCGATCTTGTCGATCGTATTAGTTGGTGCGGCCGTGACACATCTTGTATTTTTTGCCCGACCCACATGGGCATGGCGAGTTACGCGGGGTTTTTGACCAGTCAGGTGCACCAAAGACGCCTGTGCTCGAGTTGTTTTTAGAAATTGCGGCTGGCTTGTCATCAACGTTTTCGTCTGAGGTTTGCTGAATATTGCTAAGAGCGCTTGACGGCGAACTGTCGTTAACAACTTGAACATGCATCACATATTTGACGAAGTCTTGAGCGATTCCCTTCATCAGAGTGCCGAACATCTCGAAGCCTTCGCGTTGCCATTCGATTAGGGGATCTTTTTGACCAACTGCGCGCAGGTTGATTCCTTCTTGCAGATAATCCATCTCTTCTAGATGCTCTCGCCAACGCTGGTCGATAATCCGCAGCATCACTTGGCGCTCTACTTCTCGCATCACCGACTCACCCATTTCGATTTCGCGCTGAGCGTAGAAACCGCTTGCATCTGCCATCACGAGTTCGTACATCTCATCTGTCGAATTACAGCTGGCAAGATTGGCCGCAACTATTTTCGTTGGCCAATAAGTCACAAGTTCGAGAGCCAGACCAGTTACATCCCATTCGTCGTCAACTTCGGCTACACAATGCGCCTCGATTAGTGCATCGACTGCCTCAGCCAAATACTCCATTGCAGCCGCTTTGAGATCAAGCCCCTGCAATATCTGATCTCGACGCTGATAAATCACTTTGCGCTGTTGGTTCATCACTTCGTCGTACTTCAAAACATTTTTGCGCACTTCGCCGTTTCGTTGCTCAACAGTTGTTTGTGCACGCTCAATTGCTTTAGTCACCATTTTGGCTTCTATGGCTTCGTCGTCAGGCAATGCACGACCCATGACCCAAGACAATGCGCCGGTTGCGAATAGTCGCATCAACTCATCATCAAGACTCAAATAAAAGCGACTTTCGCCTTGATCACCTTGACGACCAGAACGACCTCGCAACTGATTATCAATTCGACGACTCTCATGGCGCTCTGTGCCCAATACGTATAGGCCACCAAGCGCACGAACCTGATCTCCTTCAATTTTGCACTTCTCGGTATATTTCTTTAACAACTCGTGATATCGCTGCTGTGCCTTTTCGCGAGCGGTTAGAAAATCTGGTGGCATCATTTCAAGTGCAGCTGGCAACGCAAACTCGTCAAGCAAAGTTTCGGGGCTGTGCCCCTCTTTAAGCACATCTTGGCGTGCAAGACCATCGGGGTTTCCGCCCAGCAAAATGTCAACTCCACGACCCGCCATGTTCGTAGCCACAGTGATCGCGCCAAGTCGACCAGCCTGAGTTACGACCACGGCTTCGCGAGTGTGTTGTTTGGCGTTCAAAACTTCGTGAGGGATTCCGCGCTGTTTTAACTTCTTGGACAACTGCTCACTCTTTTCAACGCTGATTGTGCCAACTAGAACTGGTTGCCCTTTGGCGTGCCGCTCTTCGAGGTCTTGCACCACTGCCTCGAACTTTGCCACTTCTGATTTGTAAATCAAGTCCGCTTGGTCAACACGCACCATTTCGCGATTCGTCGGAATCGGCACAACTTGCAGGTTGTAAGTGTTCATCAACTCTGCGGCTTCAGTTTGCGCCGTGCCAGTCATACCTGAGAGTTTTTCGTACATTCTGAAGTAATTCTGCAAAGTAATCGTCGCCAAAGTCTGATTCTCTTCTTTGATTTTTACGCCTTCTTTGGCTTCAACTGCCTGGTGAATACCTTCGCTCCACCGACGACCTTCAAGAATGCGACCAGTGAACTCATCAACAATTTTGATCTCACCATCTTGAATGATGTAGTCCTTATCGCGGTGATAGAGCACGGATGCTTTTAGTGCAACCTGTAATTGATGCACGAAGTTTTGTTGCACTTCGTCGTAAAGATTGTCGATGCCGAGTTGTTTCTCGACCTTTTCGATGCCGGTCTCGGTCGGCACAACAATTCGCTTGTCTTCTTCGACGTCGTAGTCAACATCACGAACCATCGTGCGCACAATCGATGCAAATCGGTAATACAATTTCGCTGCGTCGGCGACACGACCAGAGATAATAAGTGGGGTGCGAGATTCATCAATGAGAATCGAGTCCACTTCGTCGACGATCGCAAAATTAAAACCTCTTTGAACTTTTTCGTCGAGAGTCCCAGCCATGTTGTCTCGTAAATAATCAAATCCAAATTCATTGTTGGTGCCAAAAGTTATATCGGCGGCATAATCTGCGCGCTTCTCGACAGAGCTTGCTCGTCGTCCGGCGATGACAAGACCAACTGACAAACCAAGCCAGCGATGTATTTGTCCCATCCACTCGGCATCTCGTTGAGCCAAATAGTCGTTCGTTGTAATTTGGTGAACACCCTTGCCTGAGAGCCCATTTAGATAAGCCGGCAGAGTTGAAACGAGAGTTTTACCTTCACCAGTCTTCATTTCGGCAACCCAGCCAGCATGCAAAGCGGCACCGCCCATGAGTTGCACGTCGTAATGTCGCTGACCAATAACGCGGGTGGCAGCCTCACGAACCACGGCGAACGACTCGATCAGCAAATCTTCAAGCGTTTCACCACGATCAAGTCGAGATTTGAACTCGCCCGTCTTGCCTCGCAATTCGGCATCGCTCATTGCCGACATTTGGGCGGCGTAGGCGTTGATATCCGGCACGATATCGGCTAGGGCTTTTACCTTTTTGCCGTCGCCAGCTCGCAGGATTCGGTCGAGGATTGCCATAAGACAGTAGATGCTACCGCAGCGCAGATAACCAGTTCGGCCCCACCTTTATAAAGCGCTTGAGATGCGCGCCTAAGAGTTGTGCCTGTTGTAACAACATCGTCAATCACGACGACACATTGATTATTTATCGGACGAGAAACAAACCGAGGCCCGATTAATCGTTGTTGTCTGGTTCGACCAGTTTGCGGTTGATCAGTCTCACGGCGCAAAACCCCTCGGCATGGAACATGTAGCTCTTTGGCGACGAATCGCGCAAGTATTTCAGCGTGGTCGTGGCCGCGCTCTAATTTTCGGCGGGCGGTTGTCGGCGCCCATGAAATAAAGTCAACTTTTTGATTCGAAATTGCCGTTTCTTGAATTATTCGCTCCGCGAGTGCTGCGCCAAGAACGGTAACTGACGATCTCATGTTGCGATATTTCAGGCTCAATATCATTTGTCGCACGACTTTGCTATACCCAAATGCGACGATCACATTTTTGAACGCTTTATCGCTAGCCGTTTCGTGAAACTTCGGCGACATTACTGAGCTTTTAATTTGCAAAATTTGCTCAAAACAACTTTTGCACACCGATGGCGCAACTTTAAGACACCCGGGACAAGTTGCGCCAAACACGCTGCCAGCAAAATCTTTGATGCTATTTTTTGAAATTGCAATTATTGCCACAAACCCAAATTATGCTCGCAGGGTGTTGCACGCCAGCGACTAGTTAATTAGCTAGCCAACTAGTCAATAGCCGACTGGCACCGACTAGCGTGCAAGAGTGCAAGGTTTGGAGTCTCTCGAATTTCGTGATCGACTTGGACGTCGGCTGATTCGTTGCGTGATCGGATTGTCGCTTTTCGCTATTGGCATCTCGTTGCAGATGAACGCCAACATTGGTGCGCCGCCGTGGGATGTATTTCATCAGGGCATCGCTGAACAAACCGGCATTTCAATTGGCAAAGTCATTGTGATCACGGGTTTCGCGTTGCTGTTGCTGTGGATTCCCTTAAAGCAAAAACCCGGACTTGGCACGATTCTTAATGCACTTGAAATTGGATTGGTCGCCGACATCGCGCTCGCGATAATTCCAGAACCGACAAGCATCCTGATTCGAGTTCCGATGGCATTGCTCGGAATCGTGGTGGTCGCAATTGGAACAGGTCTTTACATTGGCAGCGCTCTCGGGCCAGGCCCGCGCGATGGTTTGATGACTGGTTTGGCAAAGCGTGGTATCCCAATTCGTAAAGGACGCACAGCGGTAGAAGTAATCGTGCTCATAACTGGTTGGCTACTTGGTGGCCAAGTAGGAATCGCAACTTTTGCGTTTGCCCTAGGTGTCGGGCCACTCGTGCACTTTTTTTTACCGCGACTTGCGATAAAAAAATTGCTCGTTAACTAATAGCGGTAACGCTCTGCTTTGAACGGACCACTCGGTTCAATACCCAAGTACTCTGACTGCTCGTCTGAGAGTTTCGTGAGAATTGCACCAAGTGCATCCAGATGCAACAACGCAACTTTTTCGTCTAGATGTTTTGGCAACACATAAACGCCAAGCGGATAATTCTTGGTGTTGTTATACAACTCAATCTGGGCGATCACTTGGTTTGTAAATGAGCAACTCATCACGAAACTCGGGTGCCCAGTTGCACAACCAAGGTTGACGAGTCGGCCTTCGGCAAGAACAATCACAGCGTGTCCATCGGCGAATGTCCAAAGATCTGTGCCAGTTTTTAGCTCGTCGCGAGTCGCGCCACTGCGTGACAGTCCGGCCATATCGATTTCATTATCGAAGTGGCCGATGTTGCAAACGATTGCATTGTGCTTCATTTTTGACATGTGCTCTGCGGTAACGATTGCTTCATTGCCGGTCGCTGTCACAAAAATATCTGCAACACTCAGAACATTTTCGAGGGTATTTACTATGTAACCCTCCATCGCCGCCTGCAATGCATTGATCGGATCAATCTCAGTTACGACGACTCGCGCACCCTGGCCCCGAAGACTTTGCGCACATCCTTTGCCGACGTCGCCGTAGCCGCAGACAACTGCCATCTTGCCGGCGATCATCACATCAGTCGCACGGTTAAGCGCATCAATCAACGAGTGTCGACAACCATAAAGATTGTCAAACTTACTTTTCGTGACGCTGTCATTGACATTGATCGCCGGAAAAAGCAGTTCTTTGTCTTGGGCCATCTTGTATAGACGCTTGACACCAGTTGTTGTTTCTTCGGTGACACCCTTAATACCTTTTGACATTTTTGTCCAACGGTTCGGACTTGTCTTTAATCCGCGTTGCAGCAAACCAAGGACGATTGCAAGTTCAGGATTAGACGCCGTCGTCGGATCAGGCACCGCGCCAGCCTTTTCGTATTCAACACCTTTGTGTAGCAACATCGTCGCGTCGCCACCGTCGTCAAGAATCATGTTCGGACCGTCGCCGTCGGGCCATGTCATCATCTGATCAGTCGCCCACCAATACTCTTCTAACGTCTCGCCCTTCCATGCGTAAACCGGAACACCTTGCGGATTTTCTGCGGTTCCATTTGGTCCGACGACGACTGCCGCAGCCGCATGATCTTGGGTCGAGAAAATATTGCAACTTGCCCACCGCACTTCTGCTCCGAGCTGAACAAGAGTTTCAATCAACACCGCAGTTTGAATCGTCATGTGCAACGAGCCAGAGATACGAGCGCCTTTGAGTGGTTGCGAAGCACCAAACTCTTTTCGTAGCGCACGCAAGCCCGGCATTTCGTGCTCTGCAAGATGAATTTCTTTACGACCAAACGGAGCCATTGAAAGGTCGGCAACGCGGTAATCTTTTCGTTCGGCAAAACTTGACGATGACATTTTTACTCCAGTTTGTTTAGTTTTATTTATTAATTAGAAAGTTGGCTTAAGACCAAGTTGTTTAGCTTTGGCGGCAAGTCGCTCATGTTCTAGTTGATTCACAATTTTTGCTTGATCAATCAGCATCACTGGAATACCATGGCGAATTTCGTAACGCATCTGCAAACGCGGATTGTAGAGAAACTGTTCATCTTCGTAATAGATCAAACTTCCTTTATCTTTTGGACACGCCAAAATCTCAAGCAAGCGGGGGTTCAACGCAGATTCACTGATACTCACGGCTTAGACAATAACACTCAAGACACTTATGCCGTAATCAACATCAATAATTCGGCGACATGTTCGTCACATTCTTCACGAGTTGCAGCCTCAAGATTCAATCGCAACAACGGCTCGGTGTTCGAAGACCGCACATTGAACCACCACGAACCGCAATCCACCGTGAGGCCATCTAGATGATCTTGTGGATAAGACGCGAACTGCTTAGTCACGCGTTCTATAACTACCGAAATGTCTTTGACTTGTGTATTGATTTCACCGCTGCCTGAGTATTTTTCGAATGGTGCCCGCAACTCGGACAACGATTTGCCGGTTCGACCCATTTCGCCAAGTACGACCATTGTCGCAATCAATCCACTGTCGGCTCGATAGTTATCAGCAAAGTAATAATGACCCGAATGCTCGCCTGCAAACACTGCACCAGTTTGAGCCATCACTTGTTTCATATAACTGTGACCATTTTTCGTACGAATCGGCGTACCACCCAGCGCCGTAATCGTCTCTGGAACGACTCGTGAGCAAATCAAGTTATAAAGAATCGTCGACTTCGGATGTGTTCGCAAAAATACTGACGCCAGTAGCGCCGTCGTCGTGCTACCCGAAACGCTTCTGCCCAATTCGTCAACCAAAAAAACACGGTCGGCGTCGCCGTCAAATGCCAAACCCACATCAAACTTGCCCGCTATCACACGCGCTTGAAGGTCGCGCTGGTTGGCTGGCTGAATTGGGTCGGCTGGATGATTTGGAAATGTTCCGTCAAGTTCGCCGTACATCACCTCGAGTTCAAATTCGCCAAGCCGATCAAAAACTGCTGGTGCAACCAGACCGCCCATACCATTTGCCGTATCGGCGACGATTTTCAACTTGCGCAGCGACTTTGTATCAATGAAACCCACGACATGATCGACGAAATCGGCAAGCATATTTTTGTGGGTCACTTCACCGTGTGTTTTTGCGACTGCTGGCCCTTTGCCATCCAAAACATCCTGGGCGATCGCTTTCATTACGCGCAATCCGTTATCAATGCCAATAGAGCGCGCACCCGAAAGACAACATTTGATGCCGTTATATTGCGCGGGATTATGCGAGGCGGTAAACATTGCTCCTGGTGCATCAAGCTTTCCTGAGGCAAAATAAAGTAGGTCGGTGCTTGCCAGACCCAAGTTGATCACGTCAACGCCTTGCTCGGTCAATCCTCGTTGAAATGCTTCGACAAGATCGGGGCCGCTTGGGCGCATGTCGTGTGCGACGACGACTGTCTTTGCCGCAGAAAATTTGGCAAATGCCACACCCAGAGCGTGTGTCAAAGTTGCGTCAAGTTGATCGGGTACCGTGCCCCGAATGTCGTAAGCCTTGACGACCGCTTCTAAGTTTGGCACGACTCGCAATGCTAGTTGATTGCAGGCTCAATAATTCGTGCGTTAATTCGACGACGCCATCGCACAGACATAACTGCTATTCCAATTGCCGTTAATAAGTAGGCAAAAATATCCAACTTCGTGTAGCCATAATGTAATCGCACATCCTTCTGCGTTGGCACAACCACCATCATGTTTGGTGCCACGCGAAATGGTCCGTTGGCGCCAGAAACTTTCCAATTCGGAAAATAACTCATCCGTACAAGAATTGGTTGACCAATCTGGTCGACGCTAAATGAAATCGCCGCATCTTCAAGCACGAAATTTGTAACCTTTGTCGGTTTTGTTTCGACTACTTCTATTTTTTGGGATGGGGTGACAATGTCTACACGACGACTTGATATACCAGGCTCGCCGTCACGACGACTCAGATCAACAGCCACATCAACTCGTTGCCATGTATCAAGCCCGTTTTCAACAGGCATCGCTGACCAATCTTCTGGATGCTGAAACCAACTTGTACCAATCTCGAGCCAGCGCTCTTTGATATCACCGGTTTTACTGCTCACGATCACAGGTTGCACCGTGAGTGGCGTCACCAATTCGCTGTTACCAACTTGATAAATGACCCACGGACCACTTCGCTTAACTTCAACTAGTGCGGCTTGCAGATTGGCTTGAGCAATCGCTTCTTTTGTGAATGCCAAATAATATTTGATACCAAGCTCTTGCATATAGCGAACACCCAAACCGGCATTGTTGTTGTCGTAACGCAACTCGCGAACCGGGTTGCTACTTTGCTTTGACATCGCTGCAGAAGTAATGAAGTGATACGGGGTCGTCCCCGACGCTTCGAAATTCAATCCTTCCATTGAACCGATACAGCCTTTTGTCCAATGCGGCAACAACATCAGCGACATCGTCGTGCCATATTTGTTTAGTTCGCCGCTGCTCTCCCAGAGTGCGCGACCACAACCGTGCACCGTATCGTCGCCCAGAGACTTCATCGTTTTAACTAGATCGTGATACTCGGCATACGCACTCTTGCCCTCGTAGCCGGTGAAGTTCCATCGTGCCCAACCGTCGACAAAACCGTCATTCGAGGCATTAGTTGAAATTGGACCCCACTTATATTGCATCGCTCCGGCAGAATCTGAAACAAGCTTGCCGAATGGAAGTTCTTGAAATCTAAAGCCAATCACACTGACCACAACCATCGCGGTAGCAGTTGCCCACCACATATTGAACTGAGCGATATTTCGTAGCGAGACCAGTGGCGCGACTGATTCGAAACTTTCTTTAGCAAGTGCATAGTTCGCAACTCGAAGCAACGAAGCGACGCGACCTAGACCGACAACAAGTTCATACAGACCGATCATCATCAGCATGTAGCGAAGCAGGTAAAGAAATGGCAACAGTCTTGGGTTCCATAACATTCCGATGACTGGTAGACCACCACGACTTATAAAAACACCGATCACGAGCACCACACAATAAACACCCATCCAGATACCGACTCGGTTGCGTCGCAAAATGCAAGCCACAAATCCGACAACTGCAAAAAGTGTGATGAAAATGTTCCAATAAAGCGGCAATGGAAAAAACATCTTCCAAAACGAGTCGGCAGTGCCACTCGGACGAGGTTCGTATTTCATGTCGGTCATAAACGCATGGCTTGTCAAAAATGGAACCACCCAAAAAGCAGACAACAAAATAGCCGTACCAATTATCAAACTTGCCGACTTCAAAATTCGGCGCCCAGAGTTCAGAACCTGCCACAAAATAGCGATAAGTGCGACGCCACCAAAAACAAAAAGCAAAACGATTCCATGAGATAAGGCACTCAACGCCAACGCGCAAGCCGTGATCATCTGGCCGCGACCATCGTTCATTGATCGAATAAACAAGCCGAATGTCAACACCGCGAGTGACAGCGAAATCGAGAAAGAAAATTCGCCGGCCATTGTCGACGCGATGTTTCCGCCATAGATCGTAAAACTCTCGTCATATAAGAAAACAACCGAAGCCAGAGCCAGAATCTCTGGCACCGGAAACAGCAACCGAGAAAACTTTCCGAACAGCCATGTGCAGACGGGCAAAGCCAGAATGCCGATTACCGCAATTATCTTCAGTGCAATGCCGTATGGTGCGATTAGATCAACAACAAGTACCAATAAAGCCGGGATCAACATATAAAACCGATACATCGGAAAACCCGCATACCAGTCGTTGCTCCATCCGTTTAGACGAAAATGTGGCAACATAAAATCTCGCAAGAATGCGGGGCCATAAACGTGAGCACCCATATCGCCACCCGTTGGTGTGTTGTTTGCAAAAATTAATTCTGGTTGCAAGGTCAAGAACAGCATGAGAGTTGAACCACCGACAATCAACGCCGAAATTATTTGCTGAGGGCTCAAGCCACTGACATATTTAATTTTCACTACTTTAAAACTCTACTATCTGGTTAAATTCAAATGCCTTAAAAAATTAACGCATTAAAGACATGTGGTGCTCAAAGCAAAGCAACCAGAATCAGCCCAGTTGCGTTGAACGCGATGTGCGAAACGACTGACATGCCGATCCGGTTTGTAAAATAAAAGCAAGATCCAAGCACCAGCGCAAACGCAAATAATCCGGGAAACTCGACAATCTGAAAGTGAATGCCGGCAAACCAAACCGCGGTTACAAATAGAGCGTCGATTTCATTGATCGATCCACGCAAATGTCCCTGAATTAGACCTCGATAAACCAACTCTTCGACTATCGGTGCACCTATCACAACGACAATTACAAGTACAACTAACCAGATGCCTTGGGCGTTATCGAAAAGATCACGAGCCCGCTTCTCGACATTTTTAGGATCAAACTTTTCGGGAAACAAAAGATGAAATGGCCAAGTCACTAATCCCACGAGAAACACTTGACTTAAAATGCCTATCGGAATACCCAAAAGATCGATGGGACGAAAACGCAAAAAATAATCTTTGGCAAAATTGCCACTGCCAACGCGTCGCGAAGCAAATCTCAAACCTAAGAGAAACGGCCCCCACAATGAAACTGCAGAGACACCGAGAAGCCAATTCGGATCGTCAATATTCTCGCCAATGTTTCCGGTTGAAGCCAAAACTAATGTTGTCAGAAAAATTGCGATCGCATAACTTGCTGTCCAAATGCCAAGAACTAGTCGAACTGAAAATTTTTTCGCAACTAGTTGGCTTTGTTGATCAATCTGATCTTGTTGATCTTGCCCGATCATCGGCTCTTGCCCATAGGGCGGAGCCCATGGCGACTGGCTCATCCCGCTAGGCGATTTGGAGCAGCCACTTGAAAACGACTGCGACGATCTTCAAGACGCCAACCAGACGGTGCACTGATTCGTGCCCCGTGTCGTTCGCACAAGTCATACTCATGCGGATCTCGATCCTCAGTTAAGTCATCAACCCAAATCAAGGCCCGGCTGTATTGATAAGTCAATGTAATTGTGGCGGCTTCATTGCAAGTAGAACGAGAGCATCGCCGAGCCATATATATAAGGTAATTCATTGACGCGCAGACACGGTGGATTACTAGATACGAGCAGCCGTCAAACATGACATCAAACACGATGCCCAACTCAGCACGAAACATGGCATCAAACACACACCCGTTTAATGCTTTGACTGTGTTCGGTGATACAGGCTGGTCGTATCATTGAATTCGTGACCAAACTTCCCCCGCCACCACCACCAGCAAAGCCACCTTCATCAAAGCGCCCAAATTCGTCGCCAAAGAAATCAAAAAACAAATTAGGTTCATTCATTGGCATTGGCTCCAGCAAAAATTCGAACCATAAACCGACCAACTCGACTGGCTCTAAAAAAGACGGTGAGAAACCAGGTATGCCTCGTTGGGCGACTTGGGCGATTGTCGGCGTTCTAATTTTGCTGTTAGCAGGTCCACGAATTTGGCCAACATCACAAGCGACCAAACTCAGTTATACCGAGTTCTTAGACCGAGTCAGAGAAAACCAGGTCTCAAGTATTGAAATCAACAATCTTTCAAACGTGATCAGCGGAAAACTTAAAGACGGAAGCGAATTTACGACCACTGGTGCAGTCGCATTATCAGATAGTGACGAAACTTTGCTTAAAGAAAAAGGAGTCGACTACGACTATTCGACTCCTCAAGGCAACTTTTTTACGAGTTTGATTCCATTGTTGTTGCCATTCGTCTTGATCATGGGCTTTTTCTTTTGGATGCAGCGCCGTGCGATGGGTCAAGCCGGCAGCATCATGTCAATTGGTCGCAGTCGCGCGAAAAATTACAACGCAGATAAACCAGCGACAACTTTCGCCGACGTCGCAGGGTACGACGGTGTCAAGCAAGAAATCAAAGAAGTTGTCGACTTCTTGAAGATGCCAGAGAGTTTCAAAGAGATCGGTGCGCGAGTGCCCAAAGGTGTGCTGTTAGTTGGTCCTCCGGGCACGGGTAAAACTTTGTTCGCCAGAGCAGTTGCTGGTGAGGCCGGCGTTGGCTTTTTGTCGGTCACAGGTTCAGATTTCATGGAGATGTTCGTTGGCGTTGGAGCAAGCCGCGTTCGCGACCTATTTCAACAAGCGCGAAAAATGGGAAGAGCGATTATTTTCGTTGATGAGATCGATTCGATCGGTCGCAAGCGTGGTGCGGGTCTAGGTGGCGGTCATGACGAACGAGAGCAAACACTTAATCAGTTGCTTGCTGAAATGGACGGTTTTGAAACTACCGAAGGCGTAATCGTGATGGCGGCCACCAACCGCCCAGATATTTTGGATGCCGCGCTACTTCGACCTGGTCGATTTGACCGCCAGGTCACAATGCCGTTGCCCGAATACGAAGAGCGTTTGGCGATTCTCAATGTGCATTCAAAAGGAAAGCGCATGGGAGCCGACGTCGTTCTAGAAACAATGGCCAAGGCAACACCCGGCATGAGCGGTGCAGATCTTGCGAACCTAATCAACGAAGCGGCGCTGCTGGCTGTGCGCCGTGGTTCAAAAATAATTGAGCACATCGATTTCGAAAATGCGCGTGATCGCGTGATCATGGGTGCACGTCGAGAGAGTCTGATTCTTAATGCCGAAGAAAAGCGTGCAACTGCCTATCACGAAGGCGGTCACGCTGTGTTGGCAACTGTTCTGCCGAATAGCGATCCGCTACACAAAGTGACTATTTTGCCCCGCGGAATGGCGCTCGGAATCACCTGGACACTGCCCGAAGAGCGACATACATATTCGCGTGAGTACTTTCAAGACATGATCTGCAAGGCAATGGGCGGTCGAGTTGCCGAGATGATCGTGTTTGGTCATCTCAATAGTGGGGCCGCCAACGATCTTGAACAAGCAACTTCAATCGCCCGACGCATGGTGCGCGAATGGGGTATGAGCGATGCGGTTGGCCCAATGGCCTGGAGCGGTCAGCAACAAGTGTTTCTTGGCGAAGATCTGATGACTAGCGGTCGCGAGTACTCAGACGAGACCGCTCGAATGATCGATTCTGAAATCGGTCTGATCTTGCGCGAACAAGAAAGCCGCGCGCGAGTTCTCATTGAAAAAAACCGTTCTGGTTTAGATCTTGTCGCGCAAGCGTTGCTTGAACAAGAGACAATTGACGGTGCTGCGGTCGCAAAACTCGTGCAACAGGGCTTAGGTCGACCACAAATCGTCGAGCCTTCACCAGGCGCAAATCTCAAAGGTAGCGAAAAACCCGAGCAAATCTAGGTTAAAAGCTGTTCTTGTTTGTTTAGCAAAGTTCTGTCGAACTTTTGGGATCGCGACATCGAGCCATCGCCGCCCACAAATCTGTGGCGGTTACTGGTCCGAGTACTCCATATTGCACCACTCCGCGATGATCGGCAATGACCGTCGTTGGTACTGCGTCAATCGAATATCGCGCGTGCAAGTTTGGCATTTCTTGAAATTCAATTATTTGTATCACAACATCTTTACTGGCAAGAACTTTTGCTTTGGTTGCAACATCTTGGCATGCATCACATGTCGAAGAAGTAAACACGGCAAGTAACCAAGGTTTTTCTGCAGAGTCAAAATCGTCTCTGCTGAGTTGTTGCGGCACAGTGCGAGAAGTTTGTGACGGTGCATCTGGTTTGCGCCTACGAACGAAAAAACTAAGTGCCGCCGCAAACAACAAAATTAAAGAGGCGATGATTTTTTGCATTATTTATTGGTTAAAACTTGTTGCGTGCGATATGGCAACGCAAGAACTCCGCTTAGTCCATAAAGCTGATGGCCGCGCGAGAACTCACGCTGCACAATCACCTCTGTTTCAGATTCAATCAAAATTTGCAACTGGGCGATAGATGTTGGAATCTCTATTGAAATCACCGATGCTGCTTTGAGCTCGACTTGTTCAAGACCAACAATCGGTGCGGCACCTGCGGGGCCGACAGTAGAGACGCGAACTGTTGTGTCAAGCGAAGTCGTATTTGCTACAACTATCGAACCTATTTCGCCTACCGTCAAGCCGCTTGGCGATGTCCATACGCGCGATACCGAACCTGCAGGGGCGCCTAAAATTACTGATGTGCCAGTTTTATTCTCACGAGTACGACTAACTACTTGCTCGACCACGACAAACTCGGTGGTTGTGTCGTCATTTGAACTAATGAAGTCGTCAGTAACGCTTGACACGAGAATTCCATAACGACCATTTGCGATCGCAGGCAAATCAGACGTTGACAGTGTCGTCACCCGCCCTGCAGGCACGGTCAAGATGAGTGGCTCGCGTAAAAGCCCTTCGGTAGAGCCTGTCAAAAATGCAATGCTCACCGATTGATCAATCTCTGTTGGATTAAACACAACTAATTTTTCGTCTACGCCGGCTCCCTTTTCTCCTGAAGCAAACCACCACTGGCGACTGGTAGTCGATGCACCAAGCGCAGAAGTAAAACCAAGCCGACCCCGACCCAAGAAGTGTTGCAACTTTCCTGCGACGAAACGTCCAGAAGTTGCTCGCACACTTACGGCCAACACCGATTCGTTTCGCGCACCTTGTTCACCCATCGAGATTCCAGTGACACTCTGCCCTCGTAACACGATGCCTTTGAGAAGTGCCGGTTGACGTTTTCCGTCGGTGGTGACAAAACTCAAATCAACAACAGTTGAATCAGGAAACGGATTGGTCAGCAAAATATCAAAATCACTTTCCGCACCGGTGAAACCATCAGCAAAAAACCAACGATCCGAAGTTTCATTGGCGCACAATGCAACCGAGTCACCAGCAAGGTGAATAATCCGCTGCTCAACGCTGGCTTGCCCACTATCAAGTTCAATGATTGTGCTGATGAACTGGCTCTTCTGCCCGCCAGTCGCGTCAAAAACTCCGCGAGAGAATGGGGCGACGATCAATGTTGAAGAAGTTGCTGGCTCTTCACTCGAAAGCAATGTAATTGTGCCGGTTATCGGCGTTTGAGTCGGGTTGGCCACAACGATCTCACTTCTTACTTTTACATCGCGGGCGGGCACACCAGGACAAAACCAAGTTGAAGATAGTGAATCACCGATAACGCTGGGCATCAAGAATTTTTCATCTAATTGAGCAATTGGCGCAATTGCGATCTCAGGCGAATAAACCTTGCCAACAAAAATCGTTCCACCGGCGCAGGCCATGAGCAATACCACAGCTACCGGTTTTCGAATTTTCTCGAAAATGTTAGACGAATTCATTTTGAGAATCGATCAAGTTTTATTATTTTTTGTGAATCGTCAGCAACTAATCTGACATTTTGGCTCGAGACTGAACGCACTTGACGACGGAATCGAGAAAAATTAACAGCCAGCATCAATAAACCAAGCCAAACCAATGCTTGTGCCACCAGATATAAGTCGCGCAATTTCGAGGTTCGAAAACTCAACTTTGCTACGCCCTTAATCGGTGCGTCAAACGCGGTTGAAGCGCCAAAAGCAACACGCGGATTGAGTCGAGCATCGTCAACGATAAGTTGCCAATTTTTGTTGAACGGTACTGCGAGGTGCACCGTTCCGCCGTCGAATGCACTCGACACAGTTTTATTTGCGACACTCTGATCATCAATAAACAAAGGAAGCAACGAGCGAAGTTCTCGAACGATAAGCGCAGATTCATCTACTTTTTCACTCGCTACTGCCGATTCTTCGTCAAGCAAACTTACTATCGGCAGCCAAGCCGAGTTCTCGAATATCGCAAGGTCTTTAGCAAAGTACAAACGGCGCAGGTCAATTTGATTCGAAAGTGAATCAACCAACAGGCGCGCTGACTGACTCGGTTGATCACCAAGCGGCACAACAATAAATCGAATTGCCAATGGCGACATCAGACGACCGACGCGCACGGTTTGTCGATCGATTAGAGCGTTTAGAGCATGATCCGCGAGTTCGTTCATCGCTGTGCGTTGTGGCGCCCAATGCGAAACTATATTTACCGGTCCGTCATCAGAAACGCCGTATGAAACTTTATTAGTAACTGCATTTGTCGATATCGGAAGCAACTCATTATCGCCAACGAATAAAACTCGGTAGTTTCCGTCTGTGGGGTTATCGGGCATCTGTGCAAAAAGTTGCGACACAGTTGCATTTGGTTGGTGCCATCGACCATCAACCACGCCGAGAAGACTCGGCAAAATCGCTACCGAAATCGCAACGGGAACTAACAAACCAACTGACCGTCGCCAATCAGAAGTCTTCTTTGCCGAAGTTTCAGAAAATACACTGGCACAAGTCGCACTCGCGAGAGCCAAACCGCACGCAACAAGTGACAAGATAATTACCGGTTCTGGCATCCCAAACGGCAACAGACCCTGATCATCTAAGACTGCCAAGAGCAACCCTCCTGCAACCAGAAATGACGAGCGCAACGCCCAAACGAAACGCCAACTATTTGCAACCAAAAGCGAACATGCAACACAAAAATATGATGCAAGCACCAATGTGCCGCCAGTTATTTCTCCAAAATTCAAACTTGCCAGAGCGATCAGCCCTAAGTTTCGCTCGCCCAGTGATTGATCACTCGTCAGCAACTCCCACCATCGACCTGAAACATAATGCATTGACCATGGCAAATTAACAAAAAGAGCGCCAAAGATTCCGATGATCCCAACTGAAAACATCGTGCCGAGGCTACGCATTGATGTTCTACCAAACAGAGATGCGGCACACCACAAAATAATTCCAATAAATGCGATCACCAAAATCGCAGGTGCAAAAGCAGCCACTAGACCAAGTATCAAAACTAGAGCACTGATCAGTTGAGTCAAACGAGAGATACCGACATCAGTTGAATTCTCCGAATTAGACAAAGGCACACCGGTCGAAAAATCTTTTCTTTCGTTAGGTAGAAGGCCACCAACTTTTCGCAGCAAATCAAACACCCAAGGCAAAGCGGCAACGGTCAACAATGCCGAGAAACGACCGCGCGCAATCGCATCATAAGAAAGCGGTAAAGCCACATAAACAGTTGCGCCAACTAGTCGAGCACGAGTGTTATAAAACGAACCACACAGCCGCCACATTCCAAAGAAACCAACAAACAACGAACCAACGATCATCAAAGTTTCGAGTAGTGCCAGGTTTCCAAGAACGAAAAACCCGCCAAGGGCGAGTAATCCAAGGCCCGTTGGATTTGCTGCTGCTTCACCAAAGCCGCTTGACCACCAACCTGATCGGAACATTCTCATCAATGACCCTGCCGAATTCGCACCGCCTTCAAATGGCAAAAATTCACCAACAGTTCGACTTCCCCCAAGGATGATCCCACGACTACCAATAACTATCAGTAAGAAAATGACGAGCAAAGCGAACCCGGCTTCTCTCGTTGAACTTTGTCGCCAGAGTTTTTGAGATTTCGCCTCAGATGAAATTGACAGTGATTCGAGGGCGCGTCGATGTCGTATAAATTTTGTGATTCTCGCCGATCCCTTGACCTGCATTTTGCTGATATCACTTGCCGGTACTCGTCGAACTTTTCGAACCTCGCGTCGGCGGCCCCAAACATATGCAAAATCAACGAACACAGAAATAGTTGCGCGTAAATTTGCCAAAGAGCCCCTGAAATTGCCATTGAAGACGCCGAAGGTTGTTTCAATAACTGAAGTAACAAGCATCTGAAGCCATACAAGCGGGAGTTCAAGTCTCCATGTCAATGTCGTAACCGTTCGCACACGGTGACGAGCGGCTAACACATCTTTTGAAATCTCTGGTGCTCGCTGTGCAAACATTTCACGATGTCGCACTACCGCCGAAGGTGCGAATATCACTCGTGCCCCGCTTAAATGTGTTCGCCAACAAAACTCAAGATCTTCGCCAAAAAATGAAATCTCACGACAGAATCCATTTAGTTCTCGAAACGTGTCAGCCCTGATAAGCATGCATGCCGAACTAATGAAAAAAACATCTTTAACCGAATCATGCTGTTCTTGGTCACGCTCATTTGTCTCAATCAGCGGGTCGACCTCGCCGCATCGATCAATCAACAGACCAACCGACTTTAAGATCGTCGGATTATCCCATTGCACAAGCTTTGGGCCAACGATCGAAGCATTGGTCACCAGCATCTCGTGCACCAATTGGCTAATTGTCGACGGTTCTAGCAGCACGTCGTCATGCATCACACAAAATAGACCTTTGCTTCCTTCAACGATGCGTTGTATTTCGTTTATCAACACGCCAAAGCCGGGGTTTCCTTCAACAATGCGAACTATTGATTCAGGCAATACGGTTTGAATCTTTTTCATCAACAATTGCGATGCCGAAGTATCTGCATTCTGGTTGAAGACTTGCGAAGTTAAGAAAAATACGTGGCTAACTGCCGAATAGTCTTGATTAGCAAGTGATTGAAGCACTTCATCGAACCATGGTCCAGGTTGGTGAACAACCATCGCGGTCACAACAGGTGGCGCAGAATTCTCCTCCGACCTATTTGATCCAAATCTGACCCGACTCATGCCGTTATAAGACTACTTGCGGCGACTTGTGCCGATTTGATGTCTGTCGCTCTATAAACTAAACGCAGATTGGAGACACAGTGCGAGACATCAAATTAGACGAGTTGCGACTAGGGCCAATCAAGGTGCAAGATTTGTTGCGCTTGTCGAAAGATGCGACATATATCGCTGTTGGGCTCGGCATTCTGACATTTCAAAAAGCCCAAGTTTGTCGTCGTGAAACGATGGCAAAGTTGCAAGATCAAATTGCGAAACAATTTTAAATATTTCGTATAACTAGTGTCGGTACAAAACGAGAGTTCATCGAGTTCACCGCTCGCCACCAAAAAAAAGCGGATCGATCTTCCAGAAGGCACAATTGCGATTTCGATTGGCTTGATGATTGCTGGTTTAACGATCTATGCATTTTTTAAAATCGGTCAGCAGGCACTCGGTCAAGATGGCTTTAAACCGCTTGTTTCACTTTGGTTCGTGATGTTTGCACTTGCGCCTGGTTTCTTTTTACCGGTTGAACAAGAAATCAGTCGTGCGATAGCCCATCGGCGCGCACTTGGTCAAGGTGCCTGGCCAGTCGTAAGAAAAGTTTTGATTCTGTGTTTAATGATCGTCGTCGTACTAATCGCCATGATTGCCGCACTAGCGCCGTTTGTAAATGACAATTTATTCGAAGGTAACGGCATCGTCACCGCCAGTTTGGCAATCGCAATCGCCGTTTACGGAGTCTTTTACATCATCAAAGGTTTGTGCTCAGGACTCGGAAAATTCAATTCATATGGCTTCATAGTCGGCGCCGACGGCGCAGTTCGTGTTGTAGTTTGCCTAATTTTATTGATTGCAGGAGTAACCCAACTCGGCGCCTACGCGCTCGTGGTCGTGCTAACGCCGCTCGTCGGCGTCTTAATAATATTGTTTTCAGGTCAATTGAAAATGGAAGATGGCCCACCAGCGACCTGGTCGGAGATCACACCAAATCTTGGGCTGCTACTCGGCGGATCAATCTTTGCTGCGGCTCTGGTAAATGCCGGGCCTATCACAGTGGCATTACTTGGCGATACCGCGCCTGCCGAGCAGGTCACGCTTTTCGGCAATGCAGTGTTGTTAACTCGTGTGCCATTATTTTTGTTTCAAGCCGTTCAAGCAGCACTATTGCCGAGACTCACCAGACTCGCCGCCCGTGGCGACATCAAAGAATTTCGATCCGGATTCAAGCAGTTAGTAATTTTGGTTTTCGGCGTTGGCCTGCTTGGCATAGTCGGTGCATTCATTGTCGGCCCGAATGTTCTGGATCTTGTTTATGGAGGAAGTATCGACCGCCGAACGATCACCTTGCTCGCACTTGCAAGCGGTATCTACATGATGGCTTTGGCGATTGCCCAAGCAGTAATTGCACTCAATGGACACAAGCATGTTGCAATCGGCTGGTCTTTGGCGTTTCTTACTTATGTCGTCACAGTTTGGCTCGTCAGTGACGATTTATTTTTGCGCGTCGAAATTGCGCTCGTAGCAAGTTCTGTAGTTGGATTAATTTCGTTTGCTACAAGTTTGCGTTCGCAACTGCGTTCGTCATCGCCGACGTTTTGACTCATAATCTAGGTCGTTTATAACCATCATCTGAATCAGAGTTTCAAAACCAACTTTTGGTTGCCAGCCGAGTTTTGTTTTTGCTTTTGTCGCATCACCGATCAATAAGTCAACTTCTGCAGGGCGAAAGAACCTCTGATCTTGACGAACAAATTTTCGCCAGTCACCGAGGTCGGCGGCGCCAAACGCGACTTCAAGCAGCTGCTCTATTGAATGCGCTTTGCCTGTGGCAATCACGAAATCGTCAGGTGTCGGTTGTTGCAACATCATCCACATTGCCTCTACATAATCGCCGGCGAAACCCCAATCTCGCTTAGCTTCGAGATTTCCGAGCACGAGTTCGTTTTGCAGTCCAAGTTTTATGCGCGCCACCGAGTTTGTGATTTTTCGAGTTACAAATTCGAGCCCTCGGCGTGGGCCTTCGTGGTTAAATAAAATACCCGAGCAAGCGAACATGTCGTAACTTTCTCGATAGTTCACCGTGATGTCGTGTGCGAAAACTTTAGCGACACCATAAGGCGATCGCGGATGAAACGGCGTCATTTCTGTTTGTGGGGTTTCGCGCACCTTGCCAAACATCTCGGAAGATGAAGCCTGGTAAAAACGAATCGGATTTTTTCGCGCCCCACCCACCAAACGAATCGCTTCAAGCATTCGCAACACACCCAGCCCGGTTATGTTGCCCGTGAGTTCGGCTTGGTTGAATGACATCGCTACAAACGAGATCGCGCCCAAGTTATAAACTTCGTCGGGTTGCGACATCTCAAGTGCGCTAACGAGGCTCGAAAAATCTGCAAGGTCACCAGGTACCAGTTGAACAAACGGAAACTCATCACGGATTGACTCGGCTTTGGGATTGTTCTGTCCTTTAACCAACCCAAAAACTTCGTATCCCTTGCCATTCAAAAATTCAGCGAGGTGCCGACCGTCCTGACCAGTAATACCAGTGATCAGTGCTCGTGTCATAACGAACTATTAATCTACCTGAGCCGTACGCTCAAAGACCATGGTTGTTGGTTCGAAGATCAAGTCAGTTGTTGTTCTCGCTGGCGGGGTTGGTGCTGCGCGATTTCTTCGCGGGCTGGCAATAGTCCACGATCAACAAGCCACGACCGCGTTGGTCAACACCGGTGACGACACGATTTTGCATGGCTTAAACATCTCGCCTGACATCGACACGGTGATTTACACGCTTAGCGAGTCGATTGATTCGAAGCGTGGCTGGGGGCTTGCAAATGAAACTTGGCGAGCAATGGAGTCACTCAAACGATATGTCGATGTGCGACCACCTGGCTCGATTGCCGCACCAGAGTGGTTCAATCTTGGCGATCAAGATCTTGCAACACATTTTTATCGCACTGCGAGACGAAGCGAAGGTGCCGATGCCTCACAAATCACAAGTGAAATTGCCCGCGCATGGAAGGTTGCTCAACGAATTGTGCCAATGACCAATAGTGATGTTTCAACTTTGGTCGAACTCGCACAAGATTGTCAAGCCGGCAAAGCAGGAACGAAAATTAGTTTTCAAGAATATTTTGTCAAGTATCAACACAGTGTTGCGGTGCGTGCGATTTATTTTCAAGGCATACAAACCGCCAAGCCGAACTGCATCAACGAATTGAACCAAGCCGACGTGATCGTGATTGCACCGTCTAATCCGATTGTTTCAATCGGCCCAATTCGTGCGCTCATTGGCGTAGACGAAGTGCTAACCACAAACCGTGACAAAGTAGTGGCGATCTCACCAATCGTTGGCGGCCATGCCCTCAAAGGCCCGGCCGATCGAATGCTCACCGAACTCGGTCACGAATCTTCTGCTCTCGGTGTGGCGAGGTTGTATAAAGATATTGCTTCGACACTTATCATTGACACCGTGGATGCAGACCTCAAAGATGCGATCGAACTCGAAGGAATGCGTTGCATCGTGACCAACACGGTGATGTCAGAGCCCAAAATTGCAGGCGAACTTGCCCAAACAACTCTTGACAGCATCGCCGGATAGCACATGAGCCGATTAACAATTTGGGGCGTCGAAGGAATCGGCGAAATTACACCTCAGGATCAACTCGGAAAAATCATCTCAGACGCCTGTCGCCAAGAACCAAATGGGCCGTTGCAGAACAATGACGTCTTGGTCGTCACTCAAAAAATTGTTTCAAAAGCCGAAGGTCGACTTGTACCGATTGACGCGTCCGACCCACTCAGCCATAAGCAACTCGTTGAAGATGAGGCGGTAAGAATTGTGCGCCGGCGCGGAGATCTCATAATCACCGAAACCAAGCACGGGTTTGTATGTGCCAACAGCGGAATCGACTTGTCAAATGTCGAACGCGGATACGCGGCCTTGCTGCCGATCGACAGCGATAAGTCTGCACGACGAATTCGCGACATCATTGGCGCAACTCTTGGTGTCAGCGTCGGAGTGATTATCAGCGATACTTTTGGCCGACCTTGGCGAAAAGGATTAACTGATGTCGCGATTGGCGTTGCCGGAATCGCCGGCGTCGTGGACCTGCGTGGAACCCCTGACTCACTTGGCAGAATTATGCAAGTAACAGAAGTAGCAGTTGCCGACGAGTTGGCTAGCGCAGCCGAACTCGTGATGGGAAAGTCCTCAGGTGTGCCTGTTGCCGTAGTTCGCGGTGTTGACGAGACTTGGTTTCGTAATTCAGATATCGGCGAACTGGTCAGACCGCCCCAAGAAGATCTCTTTCGCTAATTTGCTAGTTTAAATCAGCCAGCAATTCTGCAATGCCTGCTTTTACCGACGTCCAGTGGGCCCAACCAAGTTGAAGTCGTGCGCGTGTTGCGTTAACCGAACTGCGTTGTAAATCTGCGTGTCGCGCAGGTTCAAAACTTTCTCTCAATGTTGTAGATATACCAATCAACTTCCACAAATCGCTAACTGAGGTTTGAATCCCGGTTCCGATGTTGATTACCAATCCTCCACCCTTGGTCATTGCGCGAGACAGGGCGTCAACTGCATCATCTATGAATAGAAAATCACGTGTTTGCCGACCGTTTCCATAAATCACGGGGGATGTATTTGTCTGCACTGAATCAGCAAAGGCTGCAACAACACCGTCACTCGGGCGTTGACGCTTGCCGTAAACATTCGTCATCGCCAAAGCAGTGAACTCGACATCGTAACTTTCGCGATAAACAGTCAAGAGATCAATGAGTGCATTCGCCATTACATAGGCAACTCCCATAGGTTCAGGCTTGCGACCTTCTTTGACTGGTAACTGTCGCGCAGGAACTTCTCCGTAGACCAGATTCGCGGGTAATGCGACGACAACTTTTTTAATTTTGTGTTTTTGTGCCGCTTCAAGAACTGTCAACAGCAGACTTGCCGAAGCCAAAAACTCACCAGTCGTAGTTTGGCTCGGTGGCAACAACGCCAAATGATAAATAACAGATGGTTGGCGAATCGAAATCAATTCTGAGAACTCGGGAGCCAAGATATCCAAGTGGTGAAATCGCAATCCGCTTCCAATCGCGCGCGCATCGCTGAGATTGGCCAAAGACCCAACTGACAAATCATCGACGACTTCAACATTGTGCCCGTCAGCCAATAACCGATCAACTAAATGCGAGCCAATAAAACCAGCGCCACCACAAATAAGTGCACTGTTTTGCGCCATTTATCTATTCAAAATTCATTTGCGAGTCATCTGACCTAGGTCAGTCCCGCGGGATCTGGAACTTTGGCATCTCTCAACACAGCACCAGAATTTACTTCACCTTGGGCGCCTATCAAACAAGAAGTTA
>ERZ889217.384-NODE-384-length-27923-cov-35.972836_pt1 | contig 27923 bp, 23 predicted proteins | sample MGYA00521098_ERZ889217 | MGnify/ENA primary metagenome ERZ889217 (study PRJEB32303, sample SAMEA104408613) | aquatic metagenome | biome: Brackish water; feature: Pelagic; material: water | place: Baltic Sea | collected 2014-06-10T22:04:00 | depth 2,362 m ... | reverse complement strand
CTACGGTGTTTCGATGCTTGAGGCCTGACGCCGAGGATCAGTCGCGGAAGTTGGTGTAGTCCAGCGACACGCCGAAGTCTTTGCTGCGGAGAACGGTGATCGCTTCTTGGAGGTCGTCGCGCTTTTTTCCGGTCACGCGGATTTGGCGATCTTGCAGGGAGGACTGGATTTTGAGTCCGGAGGCTTTGAGGAACTTGGAAATCTCCTTGGCCTTGTCGCCCTCGAGGCCTTGTTTGAAGACGAAGAGCTGGCGGGCGTGCCCGAGGGGGGAGATGTCGGGGTCTTTTTGTTCGACGTTGCGCAGGTCGATGTTTCGCTTGGCCAGTTTGTTGATCGCGATTTCGCGGAGGCCCTTGAGGCGGGAGGCGTCCTCGGCGGTGAGGCGCAGGTTGCCGTCCTTCTCGATCTCGAGTTTGGCCTCGGAGCCCTTGAAGTCGAACCGGGTGGCCAGTTCGCGGCGGGCTTGGTCGATGGCGTTGAGGATTTCTTGGCGGTCTACTTCGGAGACGATGTCGAATGTGGGCATATGCGTGGTGTTTGCGGTGGGGGCGGCAGGACTCGAACCTGCAACCAAGCGATTATGAGCCGCCTGCTCTGACCGTTGAGCTACACCCCCGGCCAAGAGAATGATGAGGCGGGAGGCTGGAAACTTGAAGGAAAATGAGTGGTTGTCGTGCGTCGTGGTGATTGGCTTCTTGCGGCGGATTCGGCCAGAGTATCATCGACCCGTGCGATGAGAGTTTTCTTGTTCTTGCCGCCTATGTCTGTTTTGTGGCCGGCGCTTTCTGGCGCCAAGCAAGTGCCGGCCAAGCCGCTCATCGAAGCCGATTATCCGGCAAGCAAACGCCATGAAGTTTCTCCCGTGGCGGCAAGCGAATGGCAAGCTGACTCAGCTACGCAACTCCAACCGATTGCTGCATCGGCATCCTCATTGTCGTGGGGGAAAAGTCGGGTACACGGCGGCGGCGGGGCACTGCGCGGCGATTGTCTGGGAAGAGAATGGCCGCAGGCTTCACGCCGTGGTGTTGCGCGGCCACCGCGAGATGTTCTGGCTGCAGTTGCCGGTTGTGCTGAAACTGCACGCCCACGGCCTCCTCTAACGCGATTCAGTTTGCCGATCCCAGAGCTTCGGCCCCGTGCAGAGCGTGCCGCGCCGCGCCGAGGAGGGCGGCGCGCTCGTTGAGGATGACGCGCAGGGGAATCTTCCGCATAAAATCGCTGAAGCGGCCTTTGGCGAAAAGTGCTTCGAGCAAGGGGGGGCGCTGGAGGAGCGGGAGGATTTTCGTCGCAATGCCGCCACCAATGAAAATGCCGCCGGTGGCCATGGTTTTGAGGGCAAGATTTCCCGCTTCGGCGCCGAGGATGGAAGTGAAGAGGTCCATGGTCTCAACGCAGAGCGGGCAGGAGGCCTCGAGAGCGGCGGCCGAGATGATTGAACCGGCGTCGCCCGTTTTGAGTGCTTCGGAGATGGCCCGTGTCTCGGGCTTGCGGCCGGTGTCGCGCAGGAACCCGTAGAGGTTGGGAATGCCCATGCTGCCGCTCAAAACGCGTTCGCAGCTCACGTGGCCGTATGGGGTGAAGAGGTGCTTGAGCAGACCGACCTCGAGCTCCGTGCGGGGCGCGAAGTCGCTGTGGCCGCCCTCGCAAGCGAATGGCAGGTGTTTGCGTCCGTCCCAAAAAATACCGGCTTCGCCCAGACCGGTGCCCGGCGAGATGACGGCCATATTGCCCGCGGCGGAAGGGTCCCCGGGGTGGAGAACGGCAAAGTCGGAGGATTCCAACTCGCCGATGCCGTAAGCGTTGGCCACGAGGTCATTGACGAGAAAGGTTCCACGGAAGCCGAACCTGCCGCCCAGGGCTTGCGCATCGACTTCCCAAGGCAGATTGACCATTTTTACGCGTTTGCCGCCGACGGGACCGGGCAGGCCGAAGCAGGCGTAGTCCACGTGCTCCCGTTCATCGGCCAGAAACTGGGCCACAAGCTCCTCGAGACTGGCTGCCGACCGGCTGGAAAACTTGGCCGCCCGTTGCAGGGAGAGCGGTGCAGCGGCATCGCTTCCTCGGGCCCGAAAGATGCCCAGCCATGCTTTCGTACCACCGACGTCTCCGCCCAAGATGACCGGGCCGGCATCAACCGGGAGGGGCCGCATGGGATGCGGTTCGTCGGGCTTTGGATTGGTCGGTCTACGTGGACTGGACACGGCTTTGGTCGCTCAGGCGGGATTTTCCCACTGGCGCCCATCACGCTCCAGCAGTCTGTTGGCCGCGGCCGGCCCCCAAGTGCCAGCCTCGTAGTCGGGAAAATCGCGCGGCGGCAAGGCGCCCCAGACGTCAAGAATGGGATTCACGATGCGCCATGATGCGTCGACGCTGTCTTCCCGGTGGAAGAGGGTCATGTCGCCAATCATGCAATCGTGCAGGAGCGTCTCGTATCCGGTGGCGGGTGATTGCTGGCCGAATTCGGCGTAGTTGAAGTCCAGGGGGATGGTATCGACAACCACGGCGGGGCCGGGTCTTTTGGCCCGGATCATGATGGTGATGCTTTCTTCGGGTTGGATATTGAGGATGAGTGCGTTGGGACCGGCTTCGCTCTGGACCTTCTCGCCGAAGAGCATCAAGGGAGTGCGCTTGAAGCGGATGACAACCTGCGTGAGGTGCTTGGCCAGTCGTTTGCCGGTCCGGAGATAAAAGGGGACATCGGCCCAACGCCAGTTATCCACGAGAAGACGCATCGCCGCATACGTTTCGGTGTTGGAACGAGGATCAACGCTCGGCTCGTCGCGGTAAGCGGGCACCTGCTGTCCGTCGATCACCCCCGCGCCGTATTGTCCGCGCACGCAGTTCTCGATGACCTCCTCGGGTTCCATCGGACGTATGGCGTCGAGGACTTTCACCTTCTCGTTGCGCACGGCATCGCCGCTGATGCTGCTGGGCGGTTCCATCGCGATGAGGGAGAGGACGCTGAGCATGTGGTTCTGCACCATATCGCGAAGAACGCCGTAGTGGTCGAGGTAGCCGCCCCGGTTCTCCACCCCGAGTGACTCCGCCACGGTGATCTGCACGCTGTCCACGTAGCGCCGGTTCCAGTTCGGCTCGAAGATCATGTTGGCGAAACGAAAGACCATGATGTTCTGCACCGTCTCCTTCCCGAGGTAATGATCAATGCGGTAAACCTGCGACTCATGCAGGACCTCGTGAAGCTTGTCGTTGAGGTCGCGGGCCGTATCAAGATCGCGACCGAAAGGTTTTTCGATAATGACGCGGCGGTAGCCGTCCGGAGTTTCCTGCAAAAGGCCGGCGGCACCGATTTGCGCGGCGACCGTCCCGAAAAGCGTTGGGGTGACAGCAAGATTGAAGACCACGTTCTGGCCGGGGATTTTCCGGTCTCGCTGCACGGCGGCGATCTTGTCCTTTAGAGCGGTGAAGACAGCGGTGTCGTTGAAATCGCCGGCAATGTAGTAGCAGGCGGAGACAAATGCGTCCCATCCGGCCGGATCGACCGGGTGGGTGGCGAAGTGCTGGATGTCGCCGGACAACTGGGCGCGGAAACTGGCGTCGTCGCCCGGCGTGATGGCGACGCCGATGACAGCAAAGCGGTCCGGCAGAAGGCCAAGGCAGCGGAGATTGAAGAGCGAGGGGATGAGCTTCCTTTTGGTCAGGTCACCAGAGGCCCCGAAAATGACGAAGATGCAGGGCGGGCCGGGGTGGCGATGGTCGGGAGGCGTGGAGCGGGTATCCGGCATAAGTTGGACATTCTGGCGCCCGGGGAACTTCTGCTCAATGCGAAAAGGTGCGCACCTTGCTTGGCAGGGACATGGTGCGGAGTTAGGCTGTCTGGACCGTCCGGTATGGCGGGTATTTGTTTCCAGCGGATGAAGCTCATTGACCGTTATGTAGGACGTGGCGTGGTGATCACCACGATCTACGGCCTCTTTGTGCTCAGCCTGGTTCTTGTCTTGGGCAATATTTTCAAGGAATTGCTCGACCTGATGATCAACCGGGATGTCCCGGTAAAATATCTTTTCATGTTCATGCTCTACGTGCTGCCGTTTTCTTTCACCTTCACGGTGCCTTGGGCTTTTCTCACGGCGGTCCTGCTCGTTTTCGGGCGGATGTCGGCGGACAACGAAACGGTGGCCCTGAGGGCCTGCGGAACGAGTCTGCTGCGCGTCTGTCTGCCGGTGCTGGGTGTGGCCGTGTTGCTCAGTGCTTTCACCTTTTGGATCAACACGACGATTGCCCCGCAGGCGCTCGATGCGATGCGCAATTCGATCGCCACCATTGCGCGGAGCAATCCGCAGTCCCTCTTTGTGGCCGACGAGGTAATCGACGAATTTGCCGGGCGGAAAATTTTCGTCGGTGAAAAGGACGGAAACCGGTTGTCCAACGTCACTCTGATCGAGGAGGCGGCGGGAGCCCAGCCGGAGCGGATCATTCTGGCGCAAGAAGGCGAGATCGACGTCGACGACGAAGGCGGCGAATTGCTGCTCACCCTGCGGAACGCGAGGTTCGAGCAGCGTGACGGCAAAGCGCCTGATGATCTCTCGAAAATCAGGCATGGCATTTCGGTCGGGGAGGCCACGGTGTCGATCCGCCTGCTCGACCTGGTCAACAACTATTGGCTTTCCAAACCGCTGCGCGCTTACACCCTGCGTGAACTGTGGGAATATCTGCCCGAGGCCACGGCACAAAATGATCCTGAATTGGTCAGCCGGGTCAAGGTGGAGATGAGCAAGCGTGTGTCGCTCTCGCTGGCTTGCATTGCTTTTGCCATCGTGGCCATGCCGCTTGGTGTGACCGCGCAACGCAAAGAAACCTCCATCGGTTTCGCGATCAGCCTGGCCTTGGCCTTCGGCTATTTCTTCTTCGTCGTGCTGGCCGAGATGCTGCGCGATGACGTTGCCCTGCATCCTTATCTTTTGCTCTGGGTGCCGAACGTTCTCTTCATCGGCATTGGTGCATGGCTCCTCGTGCGGTTGGACCACCGTTGACCATGAACCGGGTCGCGGTGCGTCGGGCGGGGAAGCCGCGCCCCGTGTGGAGGGTCAAAGGCTGCGGCCGGCGGCCTTGACGAAGGGGCGCAATTCGCCGACGAGAGAGGTGAACGCTTCGGGGGTGAGTTGCTGTTGACCGTCGCTGAGAGCTTCCGCGGGGTTGGGGTGTACTTCGATGATGAGGCCATCCGCCCCGACCGCCGCTGCCCCGCGGCAGAGGACCTTGACCAAATCGGCGCGTCCGCAACCTTGGCTGGGATCGACAATGACCGGGAGATGAGTTTCCTGTTTGGCGATGGCGACGGCGGCGAGGTCGAGGGTGTTGCGCGTGTAATCCTCGAACGTGCGGATGCCGCGCTCGCAGAGAATGACATTCGGGTTGCCGTGGGCGAGGAGATACTCGGCCGCGAGGAGCCATTCCTCGATGCGCATGCTCATGCCGCGTTTGAGGAGCACGGGCTTGCCGCTGCGGGCGCAAGCCACGAGCAGCCGGAAATTCTGCGCATTGCGGGCCCCGATTTGCAGGATGTCGGCGGTGCCGGCAACGAGGTCGACATCGCGTTCGCCGAGGACCTCGGTGATGATGCGGAGGCCGGTTTCGGCCCGGGCGGTGGCCAGCATGCGCAGTCCTTCGGGGCCGAGGCCCTGGAACTCGTAGGGGGAGGTGCGCGGTTTGTAGGCCCCGCCGCGCAGGACGGTTGCCCCCGCCGCTTTGACCGCGCGGGCGGAGACCATGAGCTGTTCTTCGCTTTCGACCGAGCAGGGGCCGGCCATGAGAACAAAGTCAGCGCCGCCGATCTTCACGCCGCCCGCATCGACCACGGTGGTCTCGGGGTGGGATTGGCGGCTGGCCAGTTTGTAGCGTTTTTGCACCCGGATCACGCGCTCCACTTGTGCCAGGGCATTGAGCGATTCGAGGCTGGCGTGGGTTGTTTCGTCCCCGATCGCCGCCACCACCGTCTGGCACTCTCCGCGGATCGGGTTGGGTCTGTAGCCGAGGAGGGAAATTTCGCGGATCACTTCCTCGACCAAATCGGGCGGGGTATGCGGACGGATAACAACAATCATGGGAAGGGGCAAAACTAGCAGCGTCACCCGGATGGGGCAACCACGGCACCGAAATTGCGTGCTTTCCCAATCGAGAAGTCCATAATGGAGGGTTCCTATGAAAGAAAAAGAAGAGGCTGCGATCAAATCGCTCGTGGCCGACAGTGGGTGCGCCCACTCACCGGAGTTGCTGGAAGAATTAATCGAAACAGCGCTTCTGCTTGGTCGGGACAAAGCCCCGGTAGCCGACATCAAGCTCATCGTCAGGGCACTGAAAGAGTTGCGTTACGCCTCCAAGGTTTTCCAACCCTATTCCGACCGTCGCAAAGTTGCGGTCTTCGGCTCCGCCCGGCTCGCGCCGGAAACCGCCGAATTCCAGATGGCCGAGGAGATGGGCCGCCACGCCGTCGAGCATGGGTTTATGGTCATCACGGGCGGTGGTGACGGCATCATGGGTGCCGCGCAAAAAGGGGCGGGTCGGGACAACAGTTTCGGTCTGAACATCCGCCTCCCGTTCGAACAGCGCGCCAATGAGACGATTCACGGCGACAAAAAGCTGATCAACTTCAACTATTTCTTCACCCGCAAAGTCAACTTCGTCAAAGAAACCGATGCCTTCGTCCTTTTCCCCGGCGGTTTCGGCACGCAGGACGAGGGATTCGAGTGCCTCACGCTCATGCAGACGGGCAAGGCCAAGATCACCCCGCTCATCCTCCTTGATACTCCTGACGGGCGTTACTGGGAGACGTGGGAATTTTTCATCAAGAACGACCTCCTGCGCATGAAGCTCATTTCACCGAGCGACTTCCACCTCTTCAAGATTTCGCATTCTTGCGAGGAAACCATCGCGCACATCCAGCAGTTTTACCGTGTTTTTGAATCCTATCGTTGGTTGCGCGAGAAGATGGTGGTCCGCATCAAGCGCCCCTTGACAGCCGGAAGTCTCCGCGAGCTGAACGAAAAGTTCGGCCGGATTCTGGTCACGGGTGCCATCGAGCAGACCGGTCTCCTGCCCGGAGAAGATGGCGATCGCGCTTGGAAGGTGGGATCTATCTTCCGTGGCGGCCAGGAAGATGATATGCCGCGACTCGTTTTGACGCCTGAGAAGACGGACTTCGGGACGCTGCGCCTTTTCATTGACGCGATCAACGAGTCCGAGACAGTGGATTAATCAGCCCGAGGCAGGCATGCAGCCCAGATCCGCCATCACCATTTATGACACCACCCTGCGGGACGGCACGCAGGGAACGGGGATTTCATTCAGTGTGCAGGACAAATTGCGGGTGGCCGAGCGTCTTGACGAGTTCGGGGTGGATTATATCGAAGGCGGGTGGCCGGGTTCGAATCCCAAGGACGTCGAATTTTTCGCCGAGGCGGCCAAACGCTCTTGGCAACACGCCAAGATCGCGGCCTTCGGCATGACCCGCCGAGGCGGGGTAAACGTGGAGGATGACGCGCAGGTGCGGCAACTTTTGGAGGCCGGCACGCCGGTCATCACGGTGGTCGGCAAGACCTGGCCGCTCCACGTCACGGAAGTCTTCGGCGTTACTCTCGAGGAGAATCTGGCCATGATCCGCGACACGGTGGCTTATCTCAAATCCAAGGGACGCGAGGTGTTTTACGACGCGGAGCATTTTTTCGATAGTTACCGGGAAGATCCGGGGTATTCGCTGGACACGCTGAAGGCGGCGGCCGAGGCGGGTGCGGATCTGCTGGTGCTCTGCGACACCAATGGCGGGAGCCTTCCGGCTTTCGTGGCCGAGGCGACCAAAGCGGCAACCGCTGCGGTTGGCTGTCCGGTCGGCGCGCACACCCACAACGATTGCGGGCTTGGGGTGGCCAACGCGCTGGCCGCGGTGGGCGCGGGTGCCGTGCAGGTCCAGGGGACGATGAATGGCTACGGTGAGCGGGTGGGCAACTGCAATCTGACCACCCTTGTCCCGCTGCTCCAACTCAAGTGCGGGGAGCCGTTGGTCGGGGGGTTGGAGCGACTGACCGAATTGTCGCGCTTTATCGACGAAGTGGCGAATGTCCCGCATGACATCCGTGCTCCGTTCGTCGGTGCGGCGGCCTTCACGCACAAGGGGGGCTTGCATGTCCACGCGGTGCAGAAATTGGCACGCTCTTACGAACACATCGACCCGGCGCAGGTCGGCAACGAGCGGGTGGTGACCATCTCGGACCTCTCCGGCCAGACCAGTGTTTTGGTCAAAGCCGAGTCGATGGGGTTTAAGTTCGCCAAAGGCTCAGCCGAGGTGGCCAAGGTCCTGCAGGAGGTGAAGCGCCTCGAACACGAGGGCTACGAATTCGAGGCGGCGGAGGCGTCTTTCGAACTGCTCATCCGGCGTACCCTCGGAGAGCATCGCCCGCTTTTCGAGCTCGATGAATATAAGTGTGACTTTTTGCGCAGCGGCAACCCGGCCGGCGAATGGAACAAGTGTTCTGCCAAGTTGAAGATCCGGGTCAACGGCGAGCAGGTCCACACGGAGGGTCATGGCGACGGCCCGGTCAACGCGCTCGATGCCGCCCTGCGACTTGCCTTGGTCCCCTTCTACCCCGTGATCGGCGGCGTGCGCCTCGACGACTACAAGGTGCGCATCATCAATGGCCGGCGTGGCACGGCCGCCCGCACCCGTGTTTTCATTTCATCGACCAACGGCAAAGCGGAATGGGGAACGGTCGGTGTCTCCGACAACATCATCGAGGCGAGTTGGCAGGCGTTGGTCGACAGTTTTGACTACGCCGTTCTGAGGGCGGGGCGTGAGGCTTGAGGTTGCTGGTCAGCGCAGCGGATCCGAGTAACGGTTGACGCGGAAATCGCTGCTGCGTTGCAGGCCCGACGGCCGTTCGGGGCGGGTCTTGGAGCCTCCGCCGATGGTGTCGACCACGCGGGCCTGCAGACGGAAGGTGTCGACCGGCACGCGCACGCGGCGGTTGCCGCCCGAAAGTTTACGGCGGCCGAGAATGAAATCGTAAGGCTTGTAGTAGTTGCTCAGGTCGCGGCGGTAGGTCCCCTGGTTGATGCCGATCCGGAGATTCTTGCGGATCTCGAAATGGAGGTGCGCGACATACATGCCGCGGTTGGTTCCGATGCTTCCGACCAACTGTCCGCGCCGCGCTTGTTGACCCTCTCGTACGAAGATCTGGTGCAGATGGGTGTAGAATGAGTCGACGTAATTCCAGCGCCGGTTGTCCCAATAAGCGTGTCGGACGATGATTGTTTTGCCCCATCCCATGCGGGCGTCGCGGGCGTAAATGACCAGGCCGTGCGCCGTGGAATAAACCGGGGCGCCGAGATCGGTATTGCCGCCGCCATTGCCATTCCAGTCATCGCCCATATGGCGTCCGACAATAAGGCCGCGCGAGCGGTAGTAGCCGACGGCGTCCGGCTTCCCTACCGGCATATCAAACCCGTCGGCGCTGCGGGTCGGGGAGTATTTGACGCCGGCCGGGACGCCTTCCCCATCTTGGGCGGCGGCCCACGGGACCAGAAGCAGGAGCGCAAGAAGGCTGCAAAGGGCGCGGCGCATGAGCAGGCAGGTTATGGATCCGGCGGGTGTCGGGCAAGCGCGCTCGGCTCGCTTCCGTGCCGGACGGGGCATGATTCGTCGTTGCTGAACTCCCTGATTGTCCTCGGCACGGGTCCCCGTGCGTTGGTGGGAGGGGAGGTGGTTCCTCCTGCGCCCGAATTGAACGGGCAGGAGGTCGGGTTGCTGCGCGGCGCGCCGGCGGCGTTGCCGCCGAGCGGCGAGATCATCGCCTTGGATGACGGCGAACGGATCTGGCTTTGTGTCAGGCCGCGGCGGGCGATTGGAAGGGCGGAGGCGGAGAACCGGGCGGCGATTGGTTGACCCGCACTACGGGAACCGGGAAACGCATGCGCATGTCGTTGTCGAGACGGATCTCGACATGGTGGACGCCGAATTTCTTGACCTGCACGCCGCCGAAGAAGTGGACGTTGGTCGCGCTCCCTTCGATTTCGCGGAGCTCAAAATCGATGGCCGCCTCGGCGACGACTTCGTCGTCGGGGTCGAGAAAGCGCGAGTCCTGATGGAACCGTCCGATGCCGCCGCACCAACGCGACCAGAGACAGAGTTTGAAAAATCCGATGGGAACCTGCGGGGCGGGGATGGCCCCGATGACGCCGACGAGGGTTTGCGCTCCGCTCACTTCGGTGCGCACGTCCTCGCAGAGGATGACGGACTGAAGGTCGGGTGTGATCGGGTCCATGATCAAATCGAGGGCCAGAGGAGCCACGCGGCCACGACAAAGGCAAGGGCAACCCGGTACCAGCCGAAGATTTCCATGCCGTGGGATTTGAGGTAGCCGACCATCCATTTGACGGCAAGGACAGCGGAGAGCCAAGCCGCGCCGAAACCGATGAGCAGCGGGGTGGCACCGTAGGTGGCGAGCATCTCCGCACCATGCTTCAGGGCATCGTAAGCCGTGGCGGCGGTGAGGGTGATGACACCGAGCAGAAAACTGAGTTCCACCGCCGCGGGGAGGGAAAGTCCGACCAGCACTCCTCCCACGATGGTGATCAAGCTGCGGCTTACCCCGGGCCACATGGCGATGCATTGGGCAAAGCCGACAATAAGGGCCATGCGGATGGTCAACTGTTCGAGATCAAATCCGGTGGTCGGTGAGGCGCCACGGCGACGGCGCACGAAGGAGACCGCGAGAATGGCCATTCCGCCGACGAACCAGGCGGCGACAACCGGCCAAAGTCCCCACGCGTCGCCGCCGAAGAGGTATTTCTTAATCGGCTTTTCCAGCAGCAAGCCGAGGATGGCGGCCGGCACGAAAGCGGAGACAAGGTTGATCAGCAGGCGCTGCCCGATCTCATTGCGACCGACGGCACCCATCACCATCTGGGCCACGCGCTGGCGATAAATGCCCAACACGGCGAGGATGGCCCCGGCTTGAATGCAAATGGCGAAGGCGTCCGAAGCCGTGCTTGATTCAATGCCCATCAAACGCTGGGCCAGCAACAGGTGACCGGTGGAACTGACCGGAAGGTACTCGGTCAATCCTTCGACCAGGCCGAGGATGAGGGCTTGGAAGTTATCCACGACGGGAGGTCCCTCCGGTGAGCGGACAAGCGGGGATCAAACGGCGTCGTCGCCGGTTTCGTCCGTGCGGATGCGGATGGCCTCGTCGATGGGCAGGACGAAGACTTTGCCATCGCCGATTTTTCCGGTCTTGGCGGACTTGACGATCGCCTCCGTGGCCCTGGCCACATTTTCGTCGGAGACCACGATTTCAAGTTTCACCTTGGGCAGAAAATCCACCGTGTATTCGCTTCCCCGGTAGATCTCGGTGTGGCCTTTCTGGCGTCCGAAGCCTTTGACCTCCGTGACGGTCATGCCTTCGATGCCGATTTCAGCCAGCGCTTCTTTGACATGCTCCATCTTGAAAGGTTTAATGATGGCTTCGATTTTTTTCATGACATGCGCGTTGTAGTCTACCCCCCCGGTATTGCAAGCCCGGAAAACACGCGCAGAGCGGACCTCCAGCCTTGAGCATGATGCGCCTGCGCCGGTCGCGGATCCGTCCGTGGCTGAAAAAAGTCCCCCGCCAGCGGCACGTGCGCGGCACGTGGTTGCACCGCATGCTTGGCGACCGCTTGTTTTCCCCGGAGTTATGGCGTCCGACCCGCGAAGGCGTGGCGCGTGGCGCGGCGACGGGTTTGTTCTGGGCCATGATGCCGATCCCGTTCCAGATGCTGCCTTCCGGGATCACGGCTTATCTTTTCCGGTTCAATGTTCCCGCCGCGATTTCCGTGGTGTGGATCACCAATCCGGTGACGTGGCCGGTCATCCTTTACTGGCAGTATCGCTTGGGAGCGTGGTTGCTTCGCGAGGATGTCCCTTCGGAGGTTGCGGCTGATTCCCTCTTCGGCATGGCGTTAGGTGTGCCGGGGCCGCTCTTGCTTGGATGCGCGGTGACCGGGTTGCTCGTGGGGGCGCTGGCTTATTCGTTGATCAATGCGTTGTGGGGTGTGGTGGCCGAGCGTTGGTGGCGCAGTCACGAGCGGCCGCGCAAGCGGGTAGGGGAGGAGGCATGAGCATGGTGGCCGAAGATGGCGTAGCGCTGGTGGCCTGCCGGTTTGTGCGTGAGCACAATGCGCTGCTTTGTTCGGCGGATTTCGGGCCGTTGTTCATGGATATGTATCTTCACCTCGGGCAGAATAGCGTGGTGCTGGGGGATGGCGCCGACGAGAAACTGAAGCTTCTGCTTGCGGCCTTGGTACTGCATGCCGCATCGCGTCCGCAGGCCGACACGTGTGCGTGGACGCTGCACCTCGAATCCGCAGGAATGAATCTTTTTGGCGTGGCGGAGAATCCGACCGGACATGTCACCGGTCAATTGTTCACCGAGAATATCCGCCCGGTGGGCGGCAACGTGCTCCATGCCGAGTTGGCGGGGCCCGGCGGGGTGCGGCGGCGCAGCTCGGTCGACTTCAAGGGCGACGACATTCTTGCTGCTGCCGCGGATTTCTATGTGCGAAGCGAGCAAAGGCCGGCCCGCTATTTTGCCCTCGGAGGCGATCAGTTCGCCCTGCTGACCGCGCAACCCGACTGCGATACGGCCTGGTTGGAATCAGTGGATGGCAGTGAAGTGGCCGCGAGGACCGCGGACCTTGCGTGCGCCCCGCTCGAGACGCGTCATTACCGTTTTTGCTGCGGGTGTTCCCCGGCTCGGGTGGCCGGCGTGCTCGAGCCAACGCTGCGGGACGACCTCGATGGCATCTTCGATGGTGATGATCACATTACGGTGACCTGTCCTCGTTGCGGCACGCGGCACGAGTTAGCTCGCGGGCTTTTCGACCACCCGCACGGCTAGAAGAGGAGGGGCCTTTCCATAGGCTCCCCGGGTCTTGCCTGCCACGCAGACTCGGCAAGTGCCGGCGATGGGCGTCTGGTCAGCCTTTTTTGAGCCGAAGGACGCTTTCCACCTCGAAAGTGTCGCCTTCCTGCGGGAGTGCGAGCGGCGCCGCGTCGAGATGTTCGCTCCTTCGCTGGCCATCGTGGAAACAGCGTGTGCGATGGCCCGCAGACAGCAGGACGGTGCCAAGGGCTTGGCCGTGGCCCGGAGCCTGCAGGCGCTTCCCGTCCTGCGGTGGGTGGACGTGGATATGACTTTGATCGACGAGGCGTTGACTTGCGGGACGCGTTGGCTGCTTCGTGGAGCAGACGCCATCTACGCTGCCGCCGCGGCCTCGACCGGAACGACGCTTGTCACATGGGACAACGAACTGATCGAGCGGGCCGGTGGCGTGACGCCCTCGGATTGGTGCTCGCGGAAGTCCAAGTGAAAAGGCGCCCGGCCGTGCCCCTGCGGGGGTCGCGTGGACCAAGATCACTTGCTTCCCTACACCAACAAATTATGAAAATCCGCCAAGCCTTCGTCATGTCGGTCAACCCCGGCGCCGAACAAGAATACGAAAAGCGCCACAATCCGATCTGGCCGGAATTGGAGAAGGTCCTCCAAGACCACGGCGTCTCGAACTACTCGATCTTCCTGCACCCCGAGACGCGCCAACTCTTCGGCTACGCCGAAGTCGAGAGCGAAGAGCAGTGGGCGTCCATCGCCTCGACCGAGGTCTGTCAGAAATGGTGGAAGCAGAACGTCGAAATCATGCCGACGAATCCGGACCACAGTCCGGTCAGCGCGCCACTGCGCGAGGTTTTCCATCTTGAGTAGTTTTTTGGAAATCAGCTCCTCCCAGCAGTGCCCGCTGAGGCACTCCGTCATTGGCTGGGCATAATCCGGGCCGGGATAAGTCGAGGCGACATCGCTGAGGCAGGACTGGACGTGGTCTGGTTCTTGTCTTTTATGCCGTCCGTTGGCCGGGCGGACGGATGTCGTCAATCGGCCGAGTTGGCATGAACCGCCTGCTTCAAGCGGTGAATCTCGGCGCCATCAAGATCGAGGGTGCGCACGGTGCGACTCTGCGGTTCAAGAACCACCACGTGCAGGTGGTGAGCTTTGGTTGTCTTGGCCAAGTGCGGTTGACGGGCCGGGTCGCGTGGATCGCGCAATGCTGCGCCCATCGCGCCGCCGCCGAGGTAGACCACGCCGTCTTTGGATGTTTTCCCGCCGCGCATGGGATGCGTGACCTTGAAGGCGTGCTCGTGGTGTTCGAAGGCCAAGCGGACTTGGGCTTGCTCGAAGAGCGGGGTCCAGGTTTCGCGGATGAGTTTGCTCAGCTCGTCCTGCATGTCGCGCACACCGGGGAAGGCGGGAACGTGGTAGACGGGAAAGAGGTGCGGCACCGCTTGGTGGGTCGCGAGCGTTTGGCGCAGCCAGTCCTGCTGCGCGCCATCGACCGCATTGAGGTGGTTGGTGTCGAGGATGATGAAGCTGAGGTAGTCCCCGACGTCGAGGACGTCGTAGCCCGGATCCCGGGGAAAAGGCCACGAGGCCAGAAAGTAAGGCGCCATGGCGCGGCGCTCCTCGCTATTATTCGGGAGGCTTTGGTCATTGATGATCCACTGTTCGGCGCGGTTCACGTCGTGGTTGCCGAGGCAGACCACCAGCGGGATGTGGCGGCCGTCCGGGGTGACCAAATCGCGGCCGAGCGCACGGAAAAAACGCTCCACGCGGCCGGCATGTTCGGGGAGTCCGTCATCGAAGGTGAGGTCGCCACCAAGGACGGCAAAGGCGGGGTCGAGCGAAGCGGCCAATTGCATCATTTGCTCCATGGGTGCGCCGTCTTGCGGGTCACCGCCCTCGATGAAGGTGAGAGGACGCTCGAGCTTGGCCGGGAGGGTTCGGAAGCGGCGGATCTTTTTCTCCCCTGCGAGGCGGAATTCGTAGGCGGCGTCCGGTTCAAGGCCGGTGAGTTCGACTTGCGAAACAAGACGTTCGGTGGATGGGAGCAAACTCTGCCGGGCCGCGGATGTTCGCCACGTATTTTGGTCCTGCTTCCGCCAATCCATGGCGGCCGGTCCGGTGGCTTGATCCTGCCAGCAGATGATCATGGTGGTGGTGGGATCGTGCTGCCAAGTGAGGTAAACATCGGCGGCTGCAGCGGGCGTTGCCTGGCTGGCGGCCAGAAGGGCGGTCAGCGACAGCAGGCAATGGAGCGGAGAGGGCATACACGTAGGATGTTCCGGCGTGGTTCGGCCAGGCGAGGATCTTCCGCGCGCTACGCGGTTTGACAGTCCCGGGAACCCGCTCATATTATCGCAAGTCGCTGGCTCGCAATTGTGTTCCGGCGGATGACTCTCCTCCGCGCCCCCCCCATGCGACTGTATTTCCCCGCCGCCGTCATCTTGCTGACATCCTTATTGTCGGCCGCGCCGGTCATCAACGAGGTCCAGTCGACGAATACGTCTCTCCCGGACCAATACGGGCAATTCATGGATTGGGTGGAAATCTACAATCCCACCAATGGCGCGATCGACCTGAGTGGCTACCGTCTCTCCGACAGCCTCAACGACCGCTCGAAGTTTGTTTTTCCCGCGGTGAGCATCGGTCCGGGCGGATATCTGCTGGTCTGGTGCGGTCAGTCCGCCGAGTTTCCGGTACCGGGGCCGTATCCGGCCGGCCAGTTGCGATCGGCCAGCTTTGCGATTAGTTCCGGGGGTGAGTCGATCGTGTTAACGGCACCCGACGGCGCGACGGTGGTTGATGAGTTTCCCGCCCTGCCCATCGGGACGTCGGGTGGCATTGGCCGTTCGTTGGGCCGGGGAACCGCCGAGTTTTCCGGTACACTCTTTTTTTACGCGGTGCCCACTCAGGGCGCGGCCAACACCACGGTGGGGTTGGCGACCGAGGCCTTGCCGGTGCCTTCGGTTTCCCAATCCGGTGGCGTTTTCCGATCCGCGGTCACGGTGCAGTTGTCCGTCCCGGCCGGACTGACGGGCGCCACGTTGCGTTACACGCTCGACGGATCGGATCCGACAGAGTCTTCGCCGGCCTATGACGGACCGATCACGCTGACTGCCACGGGGAACGCGAGCACTCAGTATTCGTGGATTCCGACCAACTACCAGCAGGTCGGGTCGCCCTTCTACGAGGGGTGGCAGCCGCCCCAGGGAGGGGTCGCTCGCCTCAATGTCCTCCGGACGAGGATCTTCAAAGCGGGCGTCGCGCCCGGACGGATTGTCACGCACTCTTACCTCGTGCATCCGGACGGTGCCGGTCGCTACCCGTATCCTGTCGTGTCCATCGCCACCGATCCGGGCAATCTTTTCGATCGGGACCGGGGCATTTACGTGCCCCCGAATTTCAGCAATGACGGCAGCGCGTGGGAGCGTCCGGGCCATATCGAGTTTTTCGAGACGGACGGTTCACTGGCCTTCGCCGGGGACATCGGCATCCGTCTGCATGGCAACACCACGGTCAACCGTCCGCGCAAGGCGTTGCGCATTTACGCGCGCAATCAGGACGGCCCCTCCACCTTCAACCACCGCATTTTCCCGCAGAGGGACACGGCGTTTTTCGACACGTTCCTCCTGCGGGCGGGTGGTAACGACTGGGGACAGGCCATTTTCCGCGATGCCTTGGTTAGCGAGATCGCCGCGCCTTCCGGTTTGGACCACATGTCGGCGCGTCCGGCTGCAGTCTTCATCGACGGCGAGTATTGGGGTTTGCACAATCTGCGCGACCGGATCGACGAGGGCTATTACTTCCACCGTTACGGGCTCGGCGAAACGGAGTTCGCGCAGCTGGAAATCCCGGCCGGGAACGGCAGTTGGCCGGTGCACGACCGGGGGAACGATGCGGCGGGCCTGTTGCAGGATTTCGAAGACATCCTGCGCGATGCGGCGGGCAACGAATTCGGTGGCGCGTCCGGATACGACACGCTGGCCGGCCGGATCGATATCGCCAACTTCATCGACTATCAAGCCCACGAAATTTGGTCCGGCAACACCGACTGGCCGGGGAACAATATCCGCCTCTGGCGCGCCGTGACCCCGGACCGCTCGCCCGGCGCGCATCCGCGTCATGACGGGCGCTGGAGGTGGATCCTTTTCGACACCGATTTCGCCCTCGGTCTCGATTTCTTTTACGTGCCCGGTTACGAGCAGGGTCCGGAGCACAACACGCTGGCTTACGCCTCGCAGCCGGGTGGCGGGAACTTTATCGGCAACAGCGAGAACGGCACCTTGCTCTTGCGCAAGGCCTTGGAGAACCCCCGTTTCCGGGACGAATTCATCAACCGCTTTGCCGACCTGCTCAACACCACGCTCTCCGCGGAGCATGCGACGGCCAAGCTGGAGGAATTCCGCGCTCTTTACGCGCCGGGGATGGCCGAGCATGTCGCCCGTTGGAACCAGCCGGGCAACTGGGCCGATGAATTGGCCCGCATCGGCAATTATCTTGCCCTGCGCCCTGCCGCCCTGCGGGGGCATTTGGCGGGACGTTTCGGACTCGCGGGGACAGCAGAGCTCACGGTTGGTGTTACGGAAGGCGGTCAGGGATCGGTCAAGGTCAACTCTCTCGCGTTCGAACCTTCAACCCCGGGCGTTTCGCCGGAGCCGTATCCGTGGACCGGAACCTATTTCCAGAGCGTGCCCGTCACGCTCACCGCCGTCCCGGCGCCGGGCTACCGGTTGGCCCACTGGCTCAGGGAAGTCGGCGAATCCAGCGGCAACGTCATCGCCTCGGACAGCGCGGCGGCCTCCGCAACATGGTCTTCCGGGAGCAATGGCGGCAGCGGGTTCGGGGCTTGGTCGCTCCAGGCCAGCACGACAAACCGGCGTAATGCGGGCTGGTTTCTGGACAACGGCCGGGGAGGCTGGGGTTTCTATGCCAACGACGGGCACCTGGCCGCGGCCACGCGTCCGCTGGCGGCACCGCTGGCGGTGGGGCACACCTTCACGGTACGACTCCGGCACGGCACCGTTGCCTCGCCCGGCGATGTCGGTATCGCACTTCTCGACAACAATGGCGTCAACTTTTTCCGCGTGCGACGGATTTGGTCGTCGGATCGCTACGAGGTGAACGGGCAGATCAGCGATGTCCCGGTGACGACCGGCTCGCTCGACGTGGAGTTCACTATGACATCCGCGACCACCTACACGGCGCGGCTCATACCCGTCGGGGGCTCGGCTTATGAATTGTCGGGAACACTGCCGTCGAACGGCACGGGCGCGATCAATCGTTTCCAAGCCTTCAATTATTCGGCCGGTAACGGGAGCGGCACCGACTTTTTCGTCACTAGTCTGCAGATCTCCGAGTCCGGCGGCGAAGCCGATACTGGCTACGAGGTTTACAGCACCAGCACCACGATCACGCCGACGCTTTCCGCCGACACCGGGTTTGTCGCGGCTTTCGAGCCCGAGCCGGCCGTGGCGCTGTCCATCGAGCCGCCGGTCTGGACGGTTGGCTTCGGGAACGCGCCGTTGACGGTGCGTGCGGTGAACTCTCTCGGCGACACGGACGCGAATTTCACCGGCATCGTGACCTTGACCGTGACCGGTCCGGGTGGCGTGGTCGGCACTTACAGCGCGGCGGCGGTCGAAGGACTGGCGACATTCGCCGCGGCGGATCTTCCGGCGGGAAGCTACGGCTTGTCCGCCACCTCCGGCGTCCTGATCACGGACACCGAGGCGCAGTTGACCGTGCGCGCGGCGGCCACTTTTCTGCCGGTGGGAAGCGGCGTCTGGCACCTCGCCTCCAACTGGGACACGAAAACCGTGCCCAACAGTCCGGCTGTGTCTGTCGTGATCCCCGCGAACACGGCGGCCAACCGCGATGTGACCAACAACGCACCGACCACCGTGGCCTCGATGACCTTCGAGTTGGGCAGTTCCGCGTTCCGGAACCGCATCAACGGCACAACCGGCCAACCGCTCACGCTGCAGTCCGCGAGCGGCCTTTCGACCATCACCGTCACCGGCACCGGCGCGGGTCACGCCAACATCGAAGTTCCCGGCGGGGTGACGTTGGCCAATGATGTGATCCTCGATGTGCAGAGCACCGGCTCGACCAATGCCGAATACGGCGCCCTGCGTCTGCAGGGCATTTGGAGCGGCGCGGGGGATGTGATCAAACGCGGTCCCGGCATGTCGGGCATCACCGGCGCGGGCAAAGGGTTCTCCGGGCAAGTCGTGGTCGAGCAGGGCGTGCTCACCTTCTCCGAGCCGGCGATCAGCGGGAACAATGTGACCAGCTACACGGTGCAACCTGGCGGGCAGTTGCGGCTCAGCTCGGCCGGCAATCCGCGCAATTACCTTTTCAAAGGGCCTCTCCACCTCGCCGGCAGCGGTCGCTCCGGCGTTCCGGAAAACGAGAACCTCGGGGTGCTCGGTGCCTTGCGACTTGAGCCCGGCGGTGCCGGCACGGTGGCCATACTGGCCAACCGGATCCACCTGAACGACTCGGCCGATGTCCACGTGCCGGCGGGAAATACGATCCTGTTCGGTGGACCGCTGACCACGACGACAAGCAGCAATGTGCTGACCAAATCCGGCGGCGGCACCCTCGTGGTTTCGTCCGGCGCATCCGACTTTGCCGGCGGCTTCGCCTTGAACCGCGGCACGCTTTCTCTCGACCATGCCGGATTGACCAATTCGGTGCGCGCTCTGACCTTGGGCAACGCGACCGTGCTCAACGGTACCGGCCATTGGGGCGGCAGCGTCGAGGCACGGAGCGGGTCCACGCTGGCGTTTGTCACCGGCTCGTCACCGGGCGGCGCCGCGTCGTTGCGGGCGGGCAGTTTTGTCGCGGATGGGGTCGTGACCATCGCTGTGACTCCGGATGCGGCGGCCGTGGCGGGATCTTATCCCTTGCTGTCCGTCGAGGGCGCAGCCACCGGACTGGACAACCTTGCGCTTTCGCTGGCCGCGACCAATTTCCCGGCCGCCCGTCTCAGCTTCCGTCATGGAACCCTTTATGCGGTGCTCTCGGCCACTGGCGGGCCGGCGGAAGCGTGGCTCTTGCAATATGGGCTTCCCATGGATGGCACGGGGGATGGGGCGGACCTTGCCGACCCGGACGGCGACGGTTTGGTCAATCTGGTCGAGCGGGCCCTGTTTTTGCATCCGCGGGAGACCGGTGCCGGGGTCTGGACGGTGACAAGCGGTGCCGACCGCGAGGCGTTCGCCGTGACTTACCGGGTGGCGCGAAACCAGAGTGACTTGACGGTTACGGCCGAGTCATCGCCGGGCTTGGGGACGGACGCGGTATGGACGCCGCTCGAGTCGGAAGTCGCCGACGACACGCACTCTGATTACACCATTTTCCGAGCGAGCTTGCCGCGTTCGGGGGCGTCCGGTTTCGTGCGGCTCAAAGTGACCGGGCGAGAGAGCGACTAAGCAGTGTCCCGAGCTGGAACACCTATTCCATTTTGATGTTGGTGCGTCAGCCGATCCAGGCGAACGGAATAAGCAAAATAAAGTGGAACATTTTTCCGCGACGGAACACGGGGGGGGTGATTACCGGCCTTTCTGGACGGACCCTCCGCCGGTGGTGGTCAGCTTGAGGGAACCAGCTTGATGTCGTCCAGGTAAAGGGCCCCGTCGGGCGCGGCGAGTTCAAAGGTGATTTCGAGGATTCCCTCGGAAGTCAGTTTCTCCTTGTTCAAGTCGCGCTCTTTTCCGAATTGGATTTTGAATTCTTTGGAGACTGCCGACCAGTTGCCGGAGGGACGGAAGTCCGTGAACTGCACTTCTTGGTCGGAGATGACGTTGCGTTCTCGCCGCACCGCCCCGCGATCGCCACGGACCAGGCGGTCTTCGCCGAGTTGCTTGAAGCCGCGCCAACCGAGCGTGTAGGTCGCCTTGGCCACTTGGTTCCCCTTGGTTTGGAAACTAAGGGTGTAGGTTTTTCCGATTTCCAGTTGCACGGGTTGACGCAGGGTGAAGAGATTGGAGGGAGCCCCTATGCCGCGCTGTTCGGCCGAATCGCGGAAGAAAGCATTGCTGTTCTCGCGCTCGCCGCGGCGGTCAAAGTCGCGCGCGGCGGGAAGGATCAAGTTGGGGCGCGGCAGCACGTTGTTGGGAGCGGTGGCGTAGCCGAACTTGAGGGCGCGGGTGCCGTTGGCGGGTGGCCCGGAGGCGTCTTCTGCCGATGTCACAGTGGTGGCGTAGGCGAGGAAGTTGCCGCGCGAAATTCCAAGGTCGAGGTCCCATTGCGAAGGAAGTTGCCAGGCGAGTGGAGTGGGTTTGTCTCCGGATAGGTCGGTGGGAGAATCGAATTTCGGGGCATCTTTGGTACCCTTGTTTGGGGCCCAAGCGAGGCGCCCGTTGCTTTTGCCCACGACAAGATCAAAGAGTCCGTCCCCGTTGAGGTCGCCGGTGGCGATGGTGTGGATGCCGGGGCCGAGGACAAGGGCCTGATCTTCCTCGGGAGTGAGCCCGCCGTTTTTGGAGAGGAAGCCGGTGGGAGGAATGGCGTCGCCCCACTTCCAGTTGCCGGGGCGGAGGTAGGCGGTGAGGCGTCCGCGGCGGTCGGTGACCAAGATGTCCGGCTGTCCGTTCCCGTTGAGATCAGCCAAGGCGGGGGTGAGTTGTTCCCGTCCTTCACCCAGCGCGAGGGCCATCCGCTTTTGCTCGTTGAAAATTGGCGCTGCGGCCGAGCCTTGGTTGAGCAGCAAGTGGATGTTGTTGGCCGAGTAGGAACCCTCGCCGATTAGGAGGTCGGGTTGTCCGTCGCCATCCCAGTCGTGCAGGAGCGGGGCGAAAACGTTGCCCCAGCGGCGGGTGGAGTCTTTCATGGTCGGAACCATCGCTTTGCTCAGCGGTTGCGGCTGCGGAAATTGGGCCGCTTGGGCCGACCCGCTATGACGGACGATAAAAATGTCGCCGAAGTAATTGCCGGCCACGAGGTCGAGTTTGCCGGTTGCGGAGAGATCGGCGAGTGACGCTCTCACGCCGAGCCGCCGTTTGGCCCATTTCTGATTCCAGCTGCTGATTTCGTTGCCCCCGCCGAGTCCGGGAGGGCGCCAGGGTGGTTCACCTTCACCGGAGGCGAGCCATGGGGTGGCAATTTCTCCGGAGGTGAATTTCGGTTGCTCTTGGCTGCCGCGGTTGAAGTAGATGCGCACGTAGCCCAAAGGGTCAGAGGAAAGGAGGTCGGGCAACCCGTCGCCGTTGAGATCGCCGACGGCCACGGCCACCGGCATGGGGGTTTCGGCCACGTTCCCGCTCTCATTCAGGACGGGGAGAAACGCGCGGAAACCGGCGAGAAATCCGTCCTTGTCCACCCCGGACCAAAGGTTCGGGGTCTGCAAGGTTCGTTCGAAGCTGCCGTTGCGGACGGCGTCCTTCGGCCCAGCCGGTGCGGGTGGGGGATTTTGCGCGGGAAGGGTCAGGGGCAGGAGCGCGCAAGCGAGAACGAGGCTTTTCCGGAGAATGCACACGGCACGACTTTTAAGGAAAAACCGGCAGGGAGGCGAGTAGTCAGTGCGGGGACGGTGGGGATGCGGCCTCATGGTCTGTCGGCGAGGAGTCGGCATTCAGGCCGGGAGATCGCGCCGTTCGTTCCTTGGAGCGTGGGTGACGATAGTTATTTCGCCGCGGCCTGTGCGACCAGTGCTGCACCGATGGCCTGCGAGAGGTCACCGAGGCGCGCCGGGACGATTTCCAGCCGTTCTTTCTGCGCCGGCCAGAGGTAGGGGTAGGCGGCCTGCCGCACCACGCGCAAGTAACGTTGGCGGAAGTCGGCTGTGGTGGCGTGAGGATCCATCAGGCCGCCGCCGATGATCACTATCCCGGCGTCAAGTGTCATAGTCAGTGTGGCCACATGCAGGCCCATGACGCGTGCTTGGAAGTCGAAGATGGAGACGGCCAAGGCGTCGCCATGCTGCGCGCGGTCGCGGAGCGAAAGGACTTTTTCTTTGATCGGCGCTTCAGACTTGGCCAGTTCGTGGTCCGGCAAGGAGGCAAGTCTGTCTTCGAGCAAGTGCCGCAGTCCGGAGATCGTGGTGTAGGCCTCGACACATCCCCAGTCGCGTCCGCACCCGCAGGGCAGGGGTTTCCCGGTCCATCCGAGCAAGTGGAGCGGCGCGGGCAGATGCCCGGATTCCAACCCGGCTAAGGTGTCGCCGTCCAACGGGCGGCCGTCCGCATCAACGTAAGCGCAGCCCAATCCCGATCCGGGCATGAGCATGAGCACCGAGGCTTTGCGTCCGGCTCGCGCCAGTTTTGCTTCCGCCACTCCGCCGAAGTTGCCGTCGTTACCGACGACCAAAGGCAAGGCGCAGTCGGCCCGCGTGGCTAGGGCCCGGGAGAATTCTTGGTGAACATTCCAACCGGCAAATTCCGCCGGAAAATTGGCCGAACGATCCATGATCCCGTAGCCGAGATAGGGGCCCGGAATGGAGAGTCCGATGCCACCGACATCCGGCCAACCCAGGTCGTGACTGGCCAAGTAGTCGTCCATCGCCCCGATCCATCCGGCGATGACACCGGTGCGTCCGGCCGCCGACTCCGTCGGCCGTTGCACCACTTCTTCCCCGAGGGGTTCCCCGTCGCTCCGCACCGCGGCAATCTTGGTCGTGGTCGCGCCGCTGTCGGTGCCGATGTAAATTTTGTCTTTCACGCGTGTCCTGTAGTCAATCGTCCTGCTCCGCTCGGCGTCAAGATGGTTCTGCCCGAGAGCGTTAACCTTGGTTGATCAGTTGGCCAGAGTGATGCCGTGGCTGGTCAGCGTGGTGCCGGTTGCTTGGTGGTAGCGGGCCACGGCGATGTTGTAGTCGGCCATGGCGCGGATTTCCGAAATTGCCGCGGTGGCCAGGTCGCGCTGGAATTGGAGGACTTCAAATGTCGTGGCCGCACCGGCGCGGAGGCGCGTCTCGCCCGCGGCGAGCGTTTCGGCGGCGAGGAGGCGGGCTTGCCGGGCGGCGTCGATGCGTTTCGAAGCGGTCTCGACCTGGCCCGCAGCGTTGTCGGCCTCGACGAGGATGCTTTGTTCGAGGCGTTTGAGTTCGATGATCTGGCGGGCGGCTTCGAGTTTGGCCGCTTCGAGGTCTCCTTGCCCGGTGTTGTTGGGGATGGGGACGCTAAAGACGCCGCCGACGGACCAGGCCAGCGCACCGTTTTCGACGCTGCGGTTGATGCTGTCGGAAAGGTCGTCGTCGATCCCGTTGCGTCCGAGGCTGGCCACCAGGTCGAGTTGGGGCAGGGCGGCATTGCGGGTGAAGACCACGTTGATTTCCCGCTTCTGCAACTCGAGCAGGGCGGCTTGGAAGTCGGGGCGGTTTTGCACGGCGGCAGCCAGATCGGCTTTGCGGTCCTGCGCGATGCCCGGCGCTTTGGGCGGCGGGGCGATGTCGAGGCGGATGGCGAGCACGTCCTCCACGCGGTTGGTCACGAGTTGTTTGAGGAAATTTTCGTCGTCGGCTTGCTGGCGTTCGGCCACCAAAACGCGTTCCTCGCGGGCAGCGACGTCGGTTTCGGCTTGAAGGACGTCGAGCGGTGACATGACGCCGATCTCGGCGCGGCGTTGGTTGTCGGCGGCGAGTTGGGCGGCCAGCGCACGCGAGCGGCGTTCGACCTCGGCGTTGCCGCCGGAGAACCAGAGTTCGTTATAGACCTCGGCCACCCGGGTCACGGTTTCGATCACTTGCCGGGCGTAAGCCCAGCGAGAGATGCCCAGATCGGCGCGGGCCAGGCGGACCGAGGCGAGGTTGACATCGGTGCCGAAGCCGCGGAGCAAAGGTTGCGTGATGCTCAGGCCGCCGAAGGAAGCGTAGCGGTCGTTGTAGTCGTTGCGGGAGGTCTGACGATTTTCCACCGTGACGCCGAGTTCGTAGGTCAGGCCCCACGGGGTGAGGCCGCCGATGTTGGCGTCGGCGAAGTCGCGCAGGTTGCGGGTGTAGAGTCCGGGTTGGATCAAGCCGTCGGCGGGTTGGGGTCCTCCCGTGATATTGAGCCCGGTGAGGTCCTCCTCGTTGTCGTCGCGCGTGTAGGCGAGGGTCAGGACCGGGTCGAATTTGCCTTCCGAACTGCGCAATTTGGCCCGGCTGACCAAGGGATCGTAAGCCGCACCCGCGATGGCGAAATTTTTCTGCAAAGCGAGTTGCACGGACTCGGCGTAGGTCACGGTGGCGAAGTAGGCATCGTCCGGCTGCGCGTTGGCCGGGAGGCAACCGAGAAGGAGCAAAATGAGAACACGGGTCGGCATGGACATCCTACTCGTAGCGGAGCGCGGCAATCGGATCGAGACGTGAGGCACGCCAGGCGGGATACAAGCCGCTGAGCACCCCGACGGCGGTGGCAAAGCCGACGCTGATGAGGATGGCCGAGGGTTCGATGACCGGCGGACTCTCTAGCGGGGCGACGCGCCCGAGCAAATCGAGCAAAACCACCCCGGCGCCGAGCCCAAGGAACCCGCCAATCATCCCGATGACCGTGCTTTCGGCCAGAATTTGAAGGAAGACATCGCGGCGGCGGGCGCCGACCGCGAGGCGCACACCGAGTTCGCGCACGCGTTGGGCAATGCTGGCCAGCATGATGTTGGCGATGCCGATACCGCCGACCAGCAGGCTGATGCCGGCAATGAGGCCTCCGGACAACTGGGTCGAGCGCAGACTGGTTTCCATCCGTTCGAACCAGTCCTCACGCGTGTCGAAATCGTAATCGTCGACTCCGCGCCGGGTCCCGCGCAGGAGGGTTTGCACGGCTTGGAGCGTTTCGTCGAAACGTTGCAGATCGCGCACCCGAAAGTTGAGGTAGTCGAGCTTGGCCATGGCCAGCGGCGGAGTCTCGGGCTGTCCGGACCGGAATTCGTGGTAAAGGGTGGTGAGGGGGACGATGACCGATTCGTTTTTCCAGCTGAACATATCGCGGCGTCCGGAGCCTCCGCTGCGTCCACCCATGGCGAGTCGGGCCGGGGCTGGTGCGCCCTTCGCCGCGGCCTCACGTCGGCGCCGGTCCTCTTCGCGTTGGTAAAAGGCGAGGACTCCGACCACGGAAAAAGGGCGGTCATTGATCGTGATGGTGCGCCCGAGAAACTCGGCATCCGTGCCGTGCTCGTCGGGCCAAAGCTGGGCGACTTTCGCGTCACCGAGGACGACAACCCGGGCCCCGCGCTCGAGGTCGAGGTCGGTGAGGAAGCGTCCCGCTGCGACTTCGTGCTGCGAGACGGTGAGGTTGTCCGGCCAGGTGCCGGTGACGCGGGCACTCACGGTTTGTCCGTCCGGGGCGGAGAGGGTGGCCGCGGCCTGCATTTCCGGCGCGACGTGCGAGACAAGGCCCGGGAGGCTGCGCAGGGCTTCGGCATCGGCGAGGGTGCGGCCGGGCGAGAGGGCGGCGAAGTCGGCAAATTCGAGCGAGACTTGCTTGTCGCTGATCCCGACGCGTTCGAGTCCGCCCAATTGCTGCATGGTGTTGCGCCAGCCGGCAGCGATGCCGGCGGTGAGGGCAAACATGGCGAGCAGGCTGGCCACGCCGAGAATGACGCCGAGCATGGTGAGAAAACTGCGGAACTTGTGTTCGCGGATTTCCCGCAAGCCGATGAGCAGTCCGGAAAACCAGTTCATGTCGCGGTGTCCTTGACGATGCGCCCGTCGCGCATTTCCACGATGCGGGCGGCACGGGCCGCCACGGCGGGGTCGTGGGTGACGAGCACGATGGTTCGGCCGGAGCGGTGGAGTTCGGCGAGCAGGCGGAGGACGTCCGCCCCATTGGTGGTATCGAGGTTGCCGGTCGGTTCGTCGGCCAGAATGAGGGCGGGATCGTTGACCAAGGCGCGGGCCACGGCGACGCGCTGGCATTGGCCGCCGCTCAATTGTGACGGGCGATGGGTCAGGCGGTCGGTCAGGTTGACCTTGGCCGCGGCGTCGAGGGCGCGTTGGCGCCGCTCGCGACGGGGGATACCGGCGTAAACGAGCGGGAGCTCGATGTTGCTCTGCACGTCGAGGCGGGGGAGAAGGTTGAAAGCTTGGAAGACGAAGCCGATGCTGCGGTTGCGCAGGCGGGCCAGTCGGTCGGAACCGGCGGTGCTGATGTCTTCGCCTGCCACGGTGACGCGGCCGGAGGTTGGGGTGTCGAGACAGCCGACGAGATGCATGAGGGTGGATTTGCCGCTGCCGCTTGTGCCGGTGATGGCGACGAATTCACCGGGAGCGATGCGCAGGTTGACCCCGTCGAGCGCGGCGACCGGGTCGGGACCCGTGCCGTAGATCTTGCGCACCTCGCTGAGGTCAACGGTGGCGGAAAGTTCAGGATCTTTCCTCATCGGGACGGTTGAGCAGCACACTTTCGCCTTCCTCCAGTCCGGAGCGGATCTCGGCGTGGAAGAGATCGGTCGCCCCAACTTCCACGGGGCGCGTCTCGGGTTCGGCATCGGGGCGGGGGATATAGACAACTTTGCCGTCGCGGCTTTCGAAGACCGCGCTGATCGGGACGGAGACCGCATTGCTTGCCGTGGCGAGCGGCAGGCGGATGGCCATGGTCATGCCTGGACGGAAGGCCGAGGTGTCGCCGCTCAGCACGGCCTGCACGGTGAAGCCTTTGACATTGTTTTTCGTGGTGGCCAAGGGGGCGATGAAATTGATTTTGGCCGTGGCGCGGATCGAGTCATCCGCCCCGCCGAGGACCTCAACCGTGTCGCCGAGTTTGATTTTGCTGATGTCGAGTTGGTTGACGTGTGCGTCAACGATGAGCCTGGAAAGATCCGCGAGGGTGGCCAGGGTGGTGCCGGCATTGACGCTGACGGCGGGAACGACGATTTGGCCGGCGATGACCGGCACGGAGAGAATGGTGCCGTCGGCTGGCGCAGGAACGCGGGTCTTGGTGATGCGGTCGTCGACGGTCTCGAGGCGGCGTTGGGCTCGTTCCTGCGCGTTTTCGGCCAACCGATGATCGGCGTCGAGGTTCTCGTAGATTTCTTTGCTGATCAGATTGGCCTCGAAGAGTTGGCGGGCGCGGTCGAGGTTGCCGGCCAGTTTTTCCACCGTGACGACGGCGCCGTCGATTTCCA